>JAEEGJ010017902.1_pt1 | contig 15923 bp, 19 predicted proteins | sample 8958761 | NCBI WGS metagenome assembly JAEEGJ01 (sample SAMN16246546, study PRJNA631951) | gut metagenome | biome: gut microbiome; feature: rumen; material: RS-attached | host: Bos | place: Iran: Karaj | collected 2018-10
GTGAATTAGTTCCAGCGATCAATAATCTGATTTTTGTGCACTCCACCCAAGAACACATTAGCTATCTGAAGACATCGAATGAGGTGTTGCTACCATTACGGAACATGATGGACCGGACGGCCTCGCGTGAGCATGCTATCATGACAGTGGGGGACAGGGAGATGGAGAATTTTATGCGCGTGGCTTCGAGGACTGACGACAGCGTGATGTTTCTGGATGAGGAGACGGTTGTTGGGAAGGAAGGGAAACACGTGGAGATTATGGGCGGTCCGTTTGAGGGCGTGACGGGTGTGATAAGGAGAGTGAAGCGGTGTAAGAGGGTAGTGGTGGAACTGGAAGGAATCGCCAGCGTGGCGATTGCCTTTGTGCCGGCTACACTTCTGAGAGAAGTGTGAACCTATCACCCGGGCCAGGCCCTCTGATAGGTTTTTGAACAAAAACCGATGTTTTTATCAAAAAAAAGAAGATATGGCTGCAAGAGTGCGAATTATTTCGTACCTTTGCATTCGAAAATAAATAATAAGAATATGTTTAATCTTGATAAATTTATCGCTGATAGTGTGACGTTTCGTTCTGTCAGCATGTTCGCTCCAGATATTGAAGCAAACAAAGAGAAGTTGACTCGTGAGATAAAGGGTAAGAAGGTTTGCGTGATTGGTGGAGCTGGTTCCATTGGATCTAGCTTCATAAAAGCTGTTCTGTGCTTTGAGCCGGCATCGGTTGTGGTGGTTGATCTCAACGAAAATGGATTAGCTGAACTAGTTCGTGATGTTCGTAGCACTAATGGCCTGTATGTGCCCGACGAGTTCCGTTGCTATACGCTAAATTTTGCAGACCCCATCTTCGAGCGTATCTTCCGTGAGGAGAAGGGCTTTGATATTGTGGCCAATTTCTCTGCTCATAAGCATGTGCGTTCGGAAAAGGATAGATATTCTGTGCAGGCTTTGATTGAAAACAATGATATCAAGGCAAAGAAGCTGATGGACTTGCTGACTGTATATCCTCCCAAGCATTTCTTCTGTGTTTCCACAGATAAAGCCGCTAATCCTGTGAATATCATGGGAGCCAGCAAGCGCATCATGGAAGACTTGGTGATGGCTTATAACAAATACTTCAAGGTGACGACAGCAAGGTTTGCGAATGTGGCGTTTTCGAATGGATCACTGCCTGATGGGTGGATTCACCGACTGCAGAAGAAGCAGCCGTTGGCGGCACCTTCAGATGTGCGTCGATACTTTGTATCTCCGGAAGAGAGCGGGCAGATTTGTATGCTGGCTTGTATCTTGGGTAACGGTGGAGAGGTGTTCTTCCCGAAACTGGGCGAAGATCAGATGCTGACTTTCTCTTCCATCTGCGATAAGTTTGTTACGGCGAATGGACTGGAGAAAGATCCATGTTCTTCTGATGATGAGGCTAAGCGCAAGGCTGCTGCTCTTTGTTGGGATGATAACAAGTATCCTACGGTGTACTTTGGGTCGGATACTACGGGCGAGAAGGCATACGAGGAGTTCTATGTGCCTGGGGAGAAGATAGATATGCAGCGCTTCAAGGCGCTGGGTGTTGTGGAGCAGACTTCTCGTCATCAAATGGATGAGGTTAATGGTTTCTTTGAGAAGTTGGAAGACATCTTTGCAAAAGAAGACTTCACGAAGGCACAGGTTGTGGAGGCGATTAAGGAGTTCATACCCAACTTCGAGCATGAAGAGAAAGGGAAGAACTTGGATCAGAAGATGTAGTATATAATCAAAAGAAACTGACATGAGAGCCTGAGGTTATTGGTTATGAGCAACTCCAATGACTAACGGCTCTCTGTCGGTTTTATAAGGCAATGAAGATAATGAAAGCCATCTGGCAATTCTCATCGCAAGCTCGAATGAGCGACCAAAGGTCGAGCGTTGTAGTTATCTTTTCGTCCCGCAATGGAGAAGGAATAATCGATACGGATAACAGACTTCGGAGTCATGGGTGTCTACTGTTTTATGAGCAACTTCAGTAGTCCTATGGCTCCTCGTCGGTTTATAATGGAAAAGGCGAAATGATAGACAAGCGACCAAGAATAATCGATGTGGAGCGGAAACCACAGAAATGTCCTGTTTGTGGAGAACGAGTGGTTGATATTATCTATGGTACTGGCGATATGACGGAGATAGAGTTCGTCATGGAGTATCACAAGGAAGGGATAATGGGTGGTGATAATATTCCGCGTCGTCCATCGATTTGGGAGTGCGTCTGTGGCTGTAGACGTTTCAGAAAGGTGAATGGGGATGGAACGGATGCCCCAGTGAAAGTGAAGATGTTGAAGAATGTCCGTAAGGCACCAGCAACGCTCATCAATTGTGAATCGAATATGGCTGTCGATGCTGTAGGCAAGAATGAGGGTAGCAAGACTCATCATTATAAGGTGGAGGTAAGAACGGAACTTGGCGAGAAGGAAATCGTGAGTGTGACTGCCGTTGACGAGCAGGATGCTGAGGATTTGGCTCTTGCATTAGTCATGAAAGGTGGTCTCGGGCTGAAAGGTCGGGTCTGCACGTATAATGTTGTGGTGGAGGAGGAGTGACATGGCGAAGAGTAGAGAAGAACTGATGGAGGTGCGGAAGCAGATGCTAGCTCAGATGGAGCAGAAACTGCATGAATCGTGGTCATCGGAAGAGGATAGTTTGTTTTATTATCATCGTTCTGAGGATAGGGTTGTCTTATCGCATGCGCTATTCTGGGTGATGACGCAGCCTCAGTGTCTGAAGGGAAAGATTAGGAAGGAAAAGTTCTTTCTCCTACTTCTACAGTATCAGGAGGAGATGCAGGATGCTTATCTTCAGGACACCGAAGATTTTCCAGAGATGCTGCATTATTGCAATGTGTTGTATGAGTATCTGCCCATGATACTGAATGGTTCGCATTTAAGAGGTGAAAAGGATGCAAGGAAACTTGCTGCTATCTCTGTCGTTGCTGCTGGGTATGGTGGGGACATGGATGAAGAGTTGGCGAATGCCCTCTTAGACGATATGGACTTTGACCGGTATGGCAAGGTGAAGTGTCGGAAGATAGGAAGAAGGAGGGGACAAGCATAATTTGAGAATAGAGGTATGAAAAAGATTATTGTTTGTTTATACTTCATATCAGGATCTCTTCTGACATTCTTATTATGGATGTTACAAGAGATAAAAAATGGACTCCCCAATGATTGCTTTTTTGTAAAGCACGGGCTGTTGATAGGAATTGTCTCTTCTGCAGTAGTTCTTATTATAGGGCTGTATTATAGCTATCTGTATTACAACTCTGACAAGATCATACTTGAAAAATGGTCGCATATGCTACTAAAGCATATACTACATCAGTATCTAGCAAACGATAATTATAAAACTAGACTTACCATTTTTAGGCCAAAGATAGGATGGAAAACATGGTGGACGTATATAAAGCATGTATTATTCGGTAATTTGTGTTATATTATTAAAAGAAAGAAACTTAAACTAGCTTTCTGTAATTTTCCTATCCATCCAAGGACAATATATCTACAACAAACGGATCGGGTCGTTTCTACAAAGACCCCAGGTTCAATGACTATTTTCAGAACATCGGTGAGAGGCGACTCTTACAATGGAATCGCGGATAAGTGTTATAGAGAAGATAAAGATAAGTTGTTTGCCACCTCTAATGTTTTGAATAATGTGGTTATTCCAGCAGAATTCCCTGATGGAGAAGATGATAATTCTAGAAATATTAGGGCATATATGGAGGCGATGTATATCGGAAGGGAGTATTATGATGTATTTAGGGGTATGAACTTTAGAACAAAACAGGTTCTTGCTTTCCCTCTAAGGACACCAGATGACAATGTATGGGGTATTGTAGTTGTTGATACAGACGATGATTTTGAGCATTCATTAGATGATATCATAAAAGACCATATTGGTGATTATCAGATTATGTTTAGAAGTATGTGCGAATCATTAAAATAAGAGGTTATGGCACAAATTAGATTTATCAAAAAAAATGCAGGCAGGATAGTGGAAGATTGCTTTAAGGAACTTCAAACACAACTGGATTCTTCGAATTTACCTGCTTATGTTATCATTAAAACAGATGGCGACAGGGAAGTAATCAATCTGAGCTATACAGGATCGACAGAAAGTATAATTGAGGAAGTACTTGATAGTGGCATTGATGTTAGTATTGGAAGCAGATCAGGAAGGATCGTTAAGATAGAAGGGGAGGGCATTTTTCAACATATTGATGATGTGTTGAATGTTGAAACCAAAACGGAACGGGCTCGAAATAATCTTTTGGGCGGAGTAGAGTTGATAAAGGGATTGGAGTAGTTTTTTACTTTTAGATATATTAGGGATGGATAATAAACCTTTCGTATTGGGTATGTCAACAAAGCAGCATGATTTTACGAGTATCAGAATTTTGCTGCAGGTGTCAATTTCTGAGGAGGAGTTTGTATATAGAGAATATATATCAAAGATAGTAAGAGATGCAAAGCTAATATTACAATCACCTTCAAATATAACTGCAATAGACAGAGATTTATTTGAATATTCAGTTTTTCTCAGAGACAGAGGTGGAGATTGGATTGATCAGCTTAATCCAGACAGCCTGGAGGAAGAAGATTTTAAGAAAATGTTAGAAGTATTCGAAATGCCATGAATCCCAAATATTTAGAATTAAGCCGATCTCAATTGATCCTTACCTGGAATCGTTCTCGCTTTAACCATTATTCGGATAAACGAAAGCAGCAATTTCATGAGAGATTGGGAGACTTGTATGAAGTCTTGATGACAAAGAACTTCACGGATCCTTCTTATACAAAAGATGAGTTGAGGTTTTTTCGAAAAGTGATAGAGTTTTTCAAGGACAGTTTAGCTTTACTTGATAATAATACAATTTCTAGTGTACCCCATGAAATAATAGAGTGTCTGAACACTGCAGCAAAGCAATGGGATCCTGATTTTGATGATTATATCATAGTTATGGAGGAAGGACCTTATGCTATTATTCCTCAGGTGGAAAATTACCGTTTTTTCTATGTGACACTTAAAGCAAAACTTGGAGTAGACTTCAAATACATTCTTTTGCGTGTCCGTATGCCACGTCAACTCACAAGAGACTATCTGACAAACGTCTGTCTATTTCATGAATTAGGTCATTTTATAGACACTAAATATAAAATATCCCAAAGTGTTATCGTGGATTTGTTTGCCAACTGGATAAATGGAGACAGGACAAAAGTCGATCCATGGTTTATATCTGGAACGCCTCCCTTCTTTATTACTTCTGTGATAGGAGCACCTGTCAGTTATTTACCAGCTGGTTATACAATATTTTTCCTTATGGAATATTTTGCGGACATTTTCGGAGCACAGTATATTGGCCCCAATTATTTAAACTATTTAGAATACCTCAGTGATGACTTGAATATGGACGACCCACAACATCCTTCATATAATAAGCGAAAACAAATGTATGATGCTTTTTGTAAGGGACCAGACTCTAATATTGTATTGAAATTGATTTTTGAGAAAACACTATCTGTGACGAGGCATGGGCTTACTAAAAGATATGTAGATCTAGATAATAAAGAAATGTTAGGACTAGTGCCAACAGTCCTAAATAATTCAGATGAGATGCTGTCAATATTTAAAATGGGTTGGGATGTATATATGATGGGAGCAGAAAAGATAGAAAAGAAAAACAATCTCCAGCATCCATTAGGGTCTGACCAAGTTTATACTATTGTCAATAATCTGATTGAGAAATCAATTAGTAATTATTTAGTAACAAGGGATTGGATTATTGCTAAAAGTAAAATATAATTTGAGGATATGTATCTAACAAAAGACGAAATAGAAGGACGACTTAGCCGAGGTGAACTGGTTATTAGTCCATTGTTAGAGAGATCGCAGATAAGTAGCGTATCAGTGGATTTCAGATTAGGATGTAATTTTCTGGCATCCATTCAAGGGCGTGATCCTTTTATAGATGCCTCCATTCGCGATGGAAAGATAGGAAATCTCAATAACTTCTTTCAAGAAACTCGAAGACAGTTGGGTGACACGTTTATCCTACACCCAAGTCAGACGATACTTGCATCAAGTTTGGAATATTTTAAAATGCCAACCGATTTGATAGCATTGGCCAATATGCGCAGCTCCTATGCACGATTAGGATTAAATATCCTTTCGAGATTAGAACCGGGCTATTGTGGGTGCATTAATCTAGAATTAACTAACACAGGTAAGAATGCAATAAGACTAACAGTAGGAGCGTGTATGTTTCAGATGCATTTTATAGAAATAAAGCGTGAGCAAAGATATCACGACAGACCTCGAAAATATTTGTGCCAAGTCAGGCCTCAGTTGTCAAACCTTCATGGAGATAATGATTTAAATATCCTTGAACAGGTTTTCCAAGATAATAACTATTAGTGTATCAAAGTTTGAAAAGAGGAAATGTTGGATGATAGATAGAAACTTGTTGTTGGGGTGATGAAAAGTTCTGGCGATGCTTTTTTGTTGGTTTAGATAAGAAATCGATGGACACAGCTACATTTACGCTTATGAGTCTATTTGCTAATTTTGCTATTTCATATGCCGCAAATAATGTTCCGACATTACGGGAATTGATTAACCGTAAAAGTGGACTTGAAGACCGAATTGAAGAGTGCTTCGAGAAAGCACTTAAGAGGTGGTCTATCAATAGTGGTGTTAGGGGGATAGAAAAGAGTAGAATGAATACTCATCTTCAGGATCTGCAAAAAGTCTTAGAAGGAAATGATATACCAGAATCATACCAAGAACTTATCAAATACTGGATAGAGGAATTGAAAACCGATTCCGTATGTTATGATTTCGTTATTGAGAATAAGATAGAGATTCAAAATGTAAAGCTAACCCAACACCTTGTATTCATATCTGACCAAATACAAGCTGATTTCGAATCAAATCAACAGCAATTGTCGGAGGTTTTATCTGGCATAGAAGAAATAAAGAAGATACTGAGCCAAAGGGAATCCTCGGAAGAAAACAAGGCAGCAATAGAGGCATTGATTGTAGCTTTCCTGAATGTCTCTATAACCAACCTTGTTAACAGATTGCTTCTTGATAGTGCAAAACAGTTGCTTAAAGAACTTGAATCTTCTTTAGTACATTATATAGAAGAAAATCCAATTATCGCAGCAAAAGTTGCTCTACTGAAAGGTATGGCGGATCTTTTCTCTTCGCCACAAAAAGCCCTTAAGCTATTTCATGAGGCCTATAACTTGTACCCCAAAGAAGAAATTATAATAGAAAAAGAATGCTATACGCTGTTGTATGAAGGAAAAACGGATGAAGCGTTAAAACTGTCAGAGGATCTTCCTTCTGATAATGTTATTAGAAACGTGGCAGGCGTTTTGGCTTCAAAGGATATTGTGGCATCATATCAGCATCTGCCGGATGAATTGAAGTCGAATAACAATCTTAGGTATGAAATATTATCAATAAGGGGAAATAAAGATCTGGATACGGCATTCCTTTTTGATGGGACTGGAGATGAGCCTTATGAGAGCTTAACATACCAAAATGTATTTGGATGGCTTTATGGAATGACATGTCATAATGTTAATTTGGGCGGTATGTTATTCTTGGTGGTTCCTCCAAATCTGGATATCAATAAGTATAATAGAGCCTTTGAATATGCAAAAATATTCTATTCCCATCTTTGTAAGACAGAGATAGAACGACATCTGAAAATGGTTCATGTAAACTACTGCTATTGGGGATATGTACTTGACCAGCATCCATGGTGGGTAGATGAAATTTTGAAGATGGAGCCCCGGGATTTGGATAGACGCCAAGAAGACTTGGTGCTTACACAAACGTCAATGCTTATGATGAGCAAACGATATAGTGAAGCATTCACCAATCTTGCATCTATCAAGGATAAAATAAATGTTGCGATAGCAAACTATGTCGTTTTAATGGGCTATCACTCGATGAACACAGAATATCTGAGGTGGATTTTTGAAGTCAGAAAACATAACGAGTTCCTTTTTAATTCAGATTCCTCTAGGTATATTGCATTCTGTATAAACAAATCGAGTGGACAGGAAATAGAGGGCTTCTTAGTGATTGAAGCTTTTGAGAATAAGAATAACTATGTTGTATTATCCCAGCTATGCAGACATCATACTGGTAAGAGAGTTGATGTGGATTTGTTGAAGAATTGTCTGGAAGGCCTGTCGGATGATATGATAGCTTATGCTGCTATGGTTTTGTCGGAACATGGTGAAGAGAAGTTGGCATTTAAGTTGTTATCACCAAAAGTAGATGAAAAGACGAGTAATGTAAGACAGCGAATCTTCTTGGATATTCTTAATAAATTGCCAGAGGAGAAACCACACCTTTACAGACTGTTGAAAGAGAATAGAAAAAGTGGAGAAATGTATGATACTCCGCTTTTGGAAATGGAATATCATTTATCCATGAGGGTCGCTGATTATGAGAATGCCTATGAAGTTGTTTCGATTCTATATAATCAATATCCTCAGGAGGAGAATGCGTTTACGAACTATCTTAAACTGACAGGCAGACTATATCCACAGAAACTATCAGAATACGAGAGCAAAGCAATCAGTTTTAAGTATGATTCTTTCCAAAATGTTATTCAGCTTTATCGGTTATTTGGAGAAAACAAATATTATGATACAGCTGCAGAAATATTATATAGGAATGTAAAAGACTCTTCTGATTGGGGCATAAAGACCTTTTATACGCAGGAAAGTTCTATGGGCCATCTGGCAAACGTCGTTCGAAAGAAGTATGATGAAGCAAAAGCTGGTCTATATGTGCTCTGCTCGTTGCCTGACGGACAAAGGGTATTATATGAAGCAGGAGTTGGAAATGAGGTAGGCGAACAGTTGTTAGGATGTAAAGACGGAGATGAGCTATCGATAACAATAGAAGGCAACACTGTAACTATTACTGTTGTTTCTATTCTAAACATATATGGAAAACTCGAGTTTGATCTTATGCAAGAGAATCTTACTGGTGCAAATCCATTTATGAAACCTTTCACGATAGATGAGAACAGACCTCTTGGGAGCCTTGAAGAGCTGCTAAAGAAGATAGATCCAGATTCCGTCAATTACCATCAAAGGATGCTCCAGCAACAAGAAGCATATGAGAACGGGGAGATTGGTATAGCACAATTAGTAAATGGCAATGAGATTATAGAGGGGTATTATGACAGGTTATTTACATCGTCAAAAGTGTTTGTTGCACCATGTCAGATGTTTGATGAGGTTGTGAGGCCTCAAATGGTTCGTCACAAAATATCCTATGTGTTGGATTTGACAGCGATAATTATGTTGTTCGAATACCACCAATCTTCTGGGTGCCAATACAATGAAAAATTTCTTATTTCGGCGACGACCTATGAGTATCTAGTTTCAGCGAAGAAAAACTGTAGGCTGTTATCGATGATAGAATTCAGCCATGCGATATCATCGGGTATTCTTAAGCGATACAATAAGCTGTTGTGGGCTGATGTTGAAATAAGAATGAGTAAACTTGTAAAGTGGATGGATGAAAATTGTGATAAGGTATTTCCTGAAAAAGCTCTTTCATTGGATAATATGCCTGAAAAAAGTGAAATACAGGTCCTACTTGCCAACACTGTCAGTCTGCTATTGAATGAACCGACACGTTGTCTGGTTACAGACGATCATGCCATAGAGATGAAGTTGAGAGGTTTAGGCTTTATCATTTCAACGGAAGCATATATGAAGTATAAGGATGGAGGAAGAGACTATAAATCATATTGCGATTTCTTAATACGATGTAACTATATAGGTGTCAACCTGACAAAGGAATTTATAGTAACAGAGTATAAGAAGATGGAATTGGCACAGCCAAACAAGATTAACTACATCATGCAGAATGCCAGCCATAATGCAGCTATTTGTGCTAATATCCTCAATGCAGGTTTTCAGATTGTGACGGAGACAAAGGACATCAGCTTGGCAAGAATTACCATAACTAATATGTTTGTGGCCATGATAAAGTCAATAAGGGATGATATGAAAAGCGAACTTATTACTAATACTCTTTCGAGGATTCCTTATCAATATAGGAACACTAGAATAGTGAAAACTTGTCTTACAGATGCAGCCAGAATATGTAATGTCATCATTCTGCCTGGGTATAATACGTATACGGAGGAATAGGGCCGGTTTTGGTCTTGGCGGAGTATGTATGTAAATGGGTAGCTAAATCGGAGCATGTTCAGTCAGTTTGGACGGTCAAATCAGTCAGCTGAATGAGGCGATTTTGACTTGAAATGTACATGAAATAGGCCCTAAATGAGCCTTTTCGTTGGAGCAAATTCAGTCAAAGCCCGAAAAAAGGCCCGAAAATCGGAGCAAATTCAGTCACTGCCTCCAGACTGATCTCCAAAGGGTGCCAAAACGCCCTTCCGTCGGAGCAAAATCAGTCAGTTTTGCAAAAGAAAGTCCTGATAATCAGCGACTATCGGAGTAAAATCAGTCAGTGACATCAAAAATCGGAGCCCCAGTCAGTTAAATCGGCAGAATTCTGCGTCGGAGCAAATTCAGTCACTCAAAGTTTGCTACCTTTGCAAGTGAAAGTAATATTCACAAGCAGAGAAGAGTATGGCAAATAAACCAGTAGACATGAGTAAATTGAAACGTCCCCATGTGACAATGCAGCTGCTTTGGGAGGAATACCGCAAAGAGTCTGCTTATCACTGGCACCAGTGATAGGTTTTTAAGAATTAAAATGATGGTATAATGACGCAGGATGAGAAGTGGCAAACCAAATATAAGGAGGTGGCAAACTTTATCCAAAAGAACCACCGGAATCCGTCGAAGCATCGGGTGGAGGAGCATCTGATGCTGAATTGGCTGAAGGTGAATAGGAAGGTTCTTAATGCAGGGAAGATGAAAGAGGGTAGAATAAAGAAGTTTGAGAAACTTCTTGTTTTGATGGAAGAGTATAAGAGGGTGAATCAGTATCAGTGATCAATTATTCTTTCTTCGAAGAAAGAAACAAAGAAGGTTATGTTCATTCATTTTCTCGCTCGCTCCGAGAAAACGAACCAAAAGAGGGGCGCTACCCCCAAGGCCCCCTAGATAGGGGGATGCAAACAGAAGATTGCAGGAACCGCCAATCTTCTGTGGGTTTTGGTATCGCGGGACACGCGATGAGTTTTTATATTTATACGTAAAAATCATGTTTTAAGGGATTAAATGTTAAAAATATAGGTAAGGAACGAAATTGTTCCAAAAATATTTGGCGGTTTGGAACGAAATCGTTACCTTTGCACTCGTATTCACGTATAAAGTAATAAGAAATTATGAAGTTCAGTGAATTTTACAAGCTACTCGAGGAACACGGGTGGCGAAAAGATGGAGGTAGTAGGCATGAGCATTACGTGCATCCTGACTATGATTACTTCATCCCGGTGGGCAGACACCCTTCGAAAGAAGTACCGAAAGGGACTCTCAATAAAATGCTGAAGGATGCCGGAATTAAAAAACAATGAAAGGGTAAACGTTTAACAACAAAAACAACATTATGAACAAGAAGTTAGTCGGTGTTATAGAAAAGGCAAGTGACGGCGGTTACGGCATCTATGCACTTGAAGATGTGATTCCCGTAACAGGTTACGGACTCACGGAGGAAGAAGCAAAGAAGGACTTTGTGGAACAAATTAAGGAACAGGCCGACTATTACAAAGAGAAAAAAGGTACCTATCCCGAATGGTATGAAGAGAATTTGGAAGTGGAGTATAGGTATGACATGTCAGCCTTCTTTATGAGTTTTCCATTTATCAATGCTTCAGAGTTGGCAAAGAGTCTTGGAATTAATCCGTCTCTCATGAGAAAGTACAAGAGCGGGCTTGCAAAGGCGAGTACCAAACAAAAGGACTTGATTCAAGAGAAATTCAGCGGATTGGTTGAAAGGCTGGAACTAGTGAAATTCTAAACATTATGGCAGAAAAGAAAGGAAATGAGCCGTGAGCAGGTTTTGCTTGCGGCTCAATTCTTTGCCTATCACAGGGCCGGGTGATAGTTTTTTGGGGGCATGGAAAGAAAAACCTCCTCGGGTCATTGCGACAGGAGGAGGTGGCGGAAGATGATAATAGGGTGTTTACTGCTCCAGTTTTAGGGGCTGGAGATTTTTGTACTCGGAGCGTGCATCAAAGCAGGGACACTTTTTCTTGACCCAGGGAAGGTCACAGTGACCAAGGATCTCGGCATCGGGATAATCGACCTTCAGGCTGCGAAGCAATGTGATCAGAGCATGCTTCTGAGCGGGGGTGCGGGTATCGTCGGGATTGCCGTTGGCATCGAGGCCTCCTTCGTAGCAGATTCCAATGCTGTGGGCATTGTAGCGGCGGGCGTGGGCTCCAATCATATCTTCGGGGCGGCACTGGTGCATCTGGCCATCCTTCGTGATGTAGTAGTGGTAGCCGATGGTTTTGAAGCCGCGGGCTTTGTGACAGGCTTCGAGGGATTCCACAGGGAAATCCTGTGTAATCTTGGTTGCGGAGCAATGAAGGATGATTAGGTTGATTCGTCTCATAAGCGACTCATGTTTACATGTTTAGAACCAGCTGGGGCAGCAGCTTTGCACTGCGAGAGTGCCGGCAATGCTGGTAATGACGGTTGCGAGGAATTTTAGCACCTTGATAACGGTGCTCCAATTAATTTTTATCATAGATTATAAAATTTAATTTTTAAGTTATAATTTATTCTTGCTTTCTTTGGCGCAAAGAAAGAAGCAAAGAAACATCCACCCCCACCAAGGCCTCCCCCTATATGGGGAGGATGCAAACGAAAAGTCGCAGAAACCGACGACTTTTCGTGGGTTTTGGTAAGCCGGGACACGGCTTGGGTTCTTACATCCCTGCTGGCGCCGTCCCTTGGAAAGGGACTCTGGGCTGCGCGGAGAGGGGTGAATCTTGGGTTTCTTTCGGCTGCGCGAGAGAAGGTGATGGAAGAGGGGAGAGGGAGAGTGCAGGCAGCATTCAAGGCTGTGATATGGATGGTGTTTCTGTGCTTGGACAGACTGGATAGCCTTTGCTACACCCAGGACACATCTTCCATGACTTACGTCGAAATCCTCTTCCATCTTCCATCTTACTTTTTACATCAAATACTAGTTCTGGTCGCCTTCGCCATCGTTAGAGGTGCTCTTGGTGAAAGTCTTGGACGAGACTGAAGACGAGACTTCGTTGAGGATGGCGATGGCACGGACCGTGGCGGTGTCGGTCAGGGTGAAGGGCTCAGCGTACGCGGGGCTCTCGGCGGTAGGCGTCGAGCCGTCGATGGTGTAGTGGACTGAGGCGCCCTGAGGGCCTTGGATCGTCACGGTAGTGGACTCCTCAAAAGGAGTGGTACCGGTGATCTCAGGGTCGGTCACAGTCTCAGAACCTGAGCCGGAGTTGCCGCTCTGCGAACCGGACTGGTCGCCAGAGTTGCCGCCCTGAGACGAACCACTGTCATCACCACCTGTAGTGGGCTTCTTGGGCTTGGTCTCAGAGAGATCCTTGACGTTCATGAAGGTGGCCTTCTTCTTCAGCATCTTCGAACTGAGGTTGTTCACGTCGGTGCGACTGGGAGCGAAACAGAGATACAGACCGTTGATGTTGACACCGAGGTTGAAGTCCTTCTCCTCGTTGGCACCGGTACTCTTGACGGAGAGGTAGAATACGCCGAGTTCGCCGAACTGGACCTTTTTGCCTTCGAGCAGCTGCTCGAGCATACAGTTCTGGAGTTTGTTGGCTACACCGAGACAGACATCTTCGCCATAGACAGAGTTGTGCTCAGACATGTGCTTACAGAGCTCCTGGTAGCTCATGGTCTTTGAAGAAACTACACGGCCGTACCACTTGCCGTAGGACTTGGAGTCCTTGATTTGGTTTTGGGTTACTTTAATGAAAACGGGCATGGTTTTAAGTGAAAAGTGAATAGTGAAGAGTGAAGAATGAAAAATTTGCTACCGCGCGACTCGCATTTTCATCAACTCTGCCAGGAGTTTCCTGGACTTTTGTTTGATATTGCAAAGATACAACATCTGAAAAAGGCGTTGTCCGTCTTTGACCGACTCGGACATAAAAAACGTTGTTTTTTAACATTTAATGTCCATTTTCTTTGGCGCATCTTGATAGGCTGGGGGAAGGTCGATGCAGTAGTCCTCACAGATGTAACGTACAACGTCTGGAGGAAGCTTCTGAGTCTTGGGCGTGATACCAAGGGATTCAAGGATAGGACGACGCGTTGCAAGATAGCGCCGGAATGTTCTGGATGAAACTCCGGCCATCTTTGCAAGTTCGCTCTTTGAAATGAATAGTTTCTTATCATAGAAGTTAATCATAAAGAATATTTTTAAGTCAAACCGATAGAATAGTGCCACTTTTCGACACGAATAGTGCCATAATTCGACTTGAATAATACTACAATTCAAATAGAAAGTCGACGATGTCGATTTTGTGGGATTTTTGAGAGGAAGTGGCGAATCGCTCAAGGAGATTGGAGATGCGGAGGGGGTGCTTGAAGGGGTAGAGCTTGTTTGCCTGTTGGGCGATCTGGGTCCAGGTGGTGAAGGCTTCGCCGGATTCATCGGTGTCGGGGAAGAGGATGACCTTGTGATCGGTGAGAGGGGAGAGGAGTTCGGGTTTGAACATCTGGAGGCCGCCGCAGGAGAGCCAGATAAACTCCGGGATAATTTCGCTCATTATCACCGCAGTTTTCTCTGACTCAACAATGGCGATATGGGGTGGCTTAACCGCTCCTCCTGTCGCTCTTTCACTAAGGTATCCTCGACCCATCAAAGGGTCGGGATGAGTGTTTATAAGGTGGAGGCCGAAGAGGCAGTGAGGATTTTCGAAATCTTGGGAGAGTTGACCTGACTTTTTGAGTTCGGCGGCTGCCCAGGTGGGATTGCGAGACTTGTCGCGGTGACAATTAGAGAGGTAGTGCATAAACTTACCGTTATGACAGTGGCCTTGCTGGTCGATCTCCCAGAAAATAACGGCTCCGTCTTTGGTCGCGCCCAAGCGGTAACGGGATGCGGCGGATTGCATCTGGGATTGGGTGAGATAGCCCGCAGAGACGAGTGAGCGGCAGAAAACGGAGTCGACGGATAGAGAGCGATCTACGAGGGCTGGGTCTAAAGGACACACAGATGGTTGTTTTATCTCGCACACAGATCCCACAGATCTCACAGATTTTGATGCTGGTGCATCCTCAACAACCACGATGTTGCACGCTTTGATGATCCAGTCGCAGGCTTCGGTGAAAGAGAGGTTTTCTTGGTCTTGAACCAACTTGATAGCGTCGCCCTTGGCTCCGCAAACGAAGCACTTGAAACAACCGCGTTTCGTGCTGAAATGGAGTGAGGGATGCTGGTCTTCATGATAGGGACAACAGGCACGGCGGCCTTCATTGCCGGTACCATATAGCTTCATGCCGAGTTTTTCGGCGACAGTCACGATGCTGAGGTCGTGAATCTTGGATAACGTTTCGTCTGAGATTTTCATTTTTGTCACACAGATTTCACAGATTTTACAGATGATTTTTGGGTGCCTCGGTGAAGGCTCTGGGGGCCCCCATATACTACATTCTCTCTCGTAGAGAGAATTACGTATGGGGTCAGATCTTCACCTCGGCAGGGGCTAGAAGGGGAGATCTTGCTCTTCGGCTTCTGCAAAGCCGGCCGAATCACAGGGGACAGTCCTAGATTGTTAAGTTAATCTGTGAATTATTTGTTAATTTTAGGGGATAATGTTTTAACTAAATATATTTACATATTTTAGTATATTAATTACTATTTTTCTTGTATAATTCGCTGATTTTTAGTAACTTTGTAGAGTTTATTATTCTATTCTGTTATGGCAAAATCAGACAAAAACGA
>JAEEGJ010017904.1_pt1 | contig 15923 bp, 20 predicted proteins | sample 8958761 | NCBI WGS metagenome assembly JAEEGJ01 (sample SAMN16246546, study PRJNA631951) | gut metagenome | biome: gut microbiome; feature: rumen; material: RS-attached | host: Bos | place: Iran: Karaj | collected 2018-10
TAGCCAAGAACCATCCTGATATAGAGGAGGTCGGAACATTGATCTTTGAACTTAATTATGACAATCAAGCAAAAGAAATCTTAGAAGGCCAACGCCGTTACAGAGAGCAGATGAACTCTCAATATACAGCAGGATACACTGATGCTGAAGAGAAATACGAGCCAGAACTTGCGCAGAAAGAATCTAAAATTTCTGAGCTGTGCGATGAAAACACCGAACTTCGTGACGAAAACACAGACCTTCGTGACGAAAATGCCGAATTAAAAAGAAAAATAGCCGAACTCGAAAAGGCTCAAAGAAGCTAATACCACACAACTTACTGATGCGAAAACACAGCTTACTGAATTAAATGCGGAAAAAATCGCTTTTATGCAACTCATAAACCAGCTCGATGAATCAAATGTAGATAAAGAAGCCATCCTTTCAAAGCTTCGTGAACTAAAAAAGTAAAGCGAGGTCGGAACATTGATCTTTGAACTTAATTACGACAATCAAGCAAAAGAAATCTTAGAAGGCCAGCGCCGTTACAGAGAGCAAATGAACTCTCAATATACAGCAGGATACACTGATGCTGAAGAGAAATACGAGCCCGAGCTTGCGCAGAAAGAATCTAAAATTTCTGAGCTGTGCGATGAAAACACCGAACTTCGTGATGAAAACACAGACCTTCGTGATGAAAACACAGACCTTCGTGACGAAAATAGCGGACTGCGTGACGAAAATGCCGAATTAAAAAGGAAAATAGCCGAACTCGAAAAAGCTCAAAGAAGCTAATACCACACAAAGCGAGGTGGGCAACCAACAATTAAATTAATAACTCAAGGCCGGATCACACGATCCGGCCCTTTTCATCTCTCTTCAAGATACCTCACTACTTTCCCATGCTCCCGGGCATACTCAATCTCAGATCTCGTACTATCCCCGATATACCCTCCAACGTTAATGACAAAAATCTCATCCGCCATATCAATCTTGCGCTTATGCATATCATCCAGCATCACCTTAGTCTTCGTAAGCGTGCCCCCGTCCATGTTCTCCCACACTTCCTCGTCACCGGAATGCCCAAAAAGCCCAACACTGATAACAATGTTCCCCTCTAATGTAAGCCTCTTCTGCGCTTCCATAAACTCATCCTTAAAGCGCGTACTTCCGCATAATGTGATCACCTTATAATTTCCAACCATGATTTCATCCAACCAATCCTAAATCACTCAATCTCCCAAACAACCGTAACAGTATCGGAAACCTCGATATCATCAGGTTCAATATCCATGGCTAAAGCTTTTATGTCACCATATCCCTCGCCATCAGGAAAAGCGCTTCTCTCCATAGGAGAATAATCAAAACGAATTTCACCCCAAGAATAATCAATGCTCAATATATCTTTGAGCTTTACGCCTGCTGCCCCGGTCAAAACCTCTGCTTTGGCTTTTGCATCGGTAACAGCCTTAGCAAGAAGAGCATTCTTGGACGCTTCCTTATCTTTTACCGTATAGCTAAGTTTGAATTCAGGATGAATATCTTTTGCATTTGCTATGGCATAAAGAATCTTCCCAAGCCTGCTGTTATCGGAATCAAATTCAACCTTCACCTCGTGTGTAAACTCATAACCTAAAAAGCGGTTCTTCCAACTCTTATCATGAGCCTGATAGCTTTCATGTCTAGGTCTGACATCAAACGAAAGAGTCTTAACATCAGTTCGTTCAAAGCCCTGCTTTTCAAGAATATCCTTTAGAATCTCCGTATCTTTTGAAGACCTATCAATAGTCTTGTCATACTCCTTATCCATCCCCTCAAGAGTCATAGTGATTATAGTCATATCGGGTTTAACCTTAAGGTTACCTCTACCTGTTACCTTTATTATTCTTCCATTAGCCATGATCACTTACCTCCTTTATGCTCGCGCCAATACTCCTCAGCTGCATCGTATGCTTCGTCTTCATCTTCGTAGTCATCTTCATAATCATAGAACTCCTCGTACTTGTCATCGGCAAATTCCTCTGCTGACTTATAATCATGTACATCGTAGGGATCGCTATTCTTCTTTGATGACTTTGTTTTTTTCTTATTAGAGGTTTTCTTACTGCTTTTATCCTTTTTCTTAGTATTCTTTTTGCTCTTACCAGAGGAGTAACTACTTGTTGTCTTATTCTTCCCTGCTGCCTCAACAGATACCGAAGCCACTCCTAAAAGTGTGATTATCATCATTAATGCGACCAATAGTTTTAATAATGTTTTCTTCATAATCCATTACCTCCGTTTCCGGAATCACATAGGATTCATTTCACCCTGCTTCTTCCAAAATCTCTCTGCAATCCAGCATGATCTGTCTGTTTCCGCAGATGATGAGAACATCATTCCAACAGCTTTCAATTTCGTCGGGAAGATCCTCTAAGTCTTCGAATTTCCTGGTAACAGCGAAGTCTTCGTAGCCTGTCATGTCATTGAAACCGTTGATCTCTTGATCTTCCAGATCGAAGATGTCCTGCCATTCTTCAGAGTTTTCTCCGCAAAAGACTATGTTCTTGCACCCTCTTGTGAGTATGAGATCTGCCATGTTTCTGATGAAAGTATTCTCTGCCATGTCGTCTGTGATCAGGATAACCGTGTAACCTGACATATCGCCATAATTTTTATTAATGTAAAAAGACCTTTTGCCAAGAATCTCATATGTAACGTTATAGCGCAGACAGTTGTCTGTATACAGCATCTGAGTCATAAGTACCTCCTTTGTAATCACCGTTTATCTATTCCTATGATTACAGGTTACACCAAATGCTGCACCATAAATCCCCCAACAAAATCTTGTGGTTGTATCCTTATAAAAGCTTCAGAAACCACAATATCTTGATTTGCGTAATTACCAAATGTATTTTTTTAATCAATGTAGATTCCTGCAAATACATAATCTGTTGTCTCACCGTATAATGTTCCTTTATAAACCATTTCTCCAACACCGTAAGACCAATCCCATATAGAACCATACCCAGATTTATTACCACTATTCTGAGCTCTTAGTCTAAATGGCTTGGAAAAATAGAAAATATCTTTTTTCCCTGCATACCGTTTTATGACATCCTTAGTCACTTCAGCATCTATATAATCCCGCAACGATGTGATATAGCCATTTTTGAAATTTGTAAAAGTAATATTTCCCACACACTCCCTTCCATTTGCCCTTTCAATAATCAAATGACACTGCGCTCCATTTGCATAGAATGTATTTTTAAGCACTATCCTTTTATATATAAAATCTCCATTTTTCCCTTCAAATTCATCCATAATAGGTACTGATTTTGTTTTATTTAATACAAATGTTTCTACCGTAGTTTTCAATATATTGGAAAACTGCTTTATCAACCTCGTCATTGCCATACCAAATATTACTATGACCCATTCCTTCTATTCGAAAATGCCGTTCTTCCGGCGGGATTAAAAAAACGTGTTCTGAATATAAATTGTAAAAGTTATGAGTCTTTAATTCTCTTTTTTTCATAACTTCAATTGGAACATCTTGAAGATTTCTGTATACAGTCGCATCATCATACCAGCCTACAACAAACTGCCCTCCTGACGGTTTTCTCGCCACCCAAACAGCTAATATAGAATCGGTCCAATCTGCTTTTTTATTTCCGCACAGTTTTTCAATATGAATACTGTTATTAACGCCAGCCTCGACAAAACCATAGTATTTCCCACTATGACCGAAATAATTATAAACCTCGTGTCCTATATTATCTTTATTGAACTTACCTCCACCTAGCGGTCTTTCAGTTGTATTTCCATGGTAGGCATTCATCCACCCCACTCTACAATACAATATTTTCATAGAATTCCTCTTTGTGTTTACCTTCTTCCAGCATCTTAATTGTATATACCAGAAAAATCACAACATACTCTACATATCTGAACATGTTACAACGAGTTATCCATCCCCGGTAAAAAAGTAGAAGCGCTCCCCGTCCCACCGGAGACTATTCAGTCATCAATATCCTTAGAATCATTCAACCAACCGGCAATTTCTATATCTTCATTATCAAAATCAGTTTTTAGTTTTTGTTCTAAAAATCCCCATTTAGAGCCATCAGCCAACAATACCATTTCATCAATATTCTTCTGCAAAACGCTTTCATAATTATATTGCTTTGCTAATGTTGAATATTTGAATTTCAATATAGAATTATTGATGCACTTCATGTATCCAACCTTAGATAATGAGCCATCTAACAAAATTTTCTCCTTATCGCTAAAGCTGTAATCGTTAGCATCTAATATAGCTAAGTCTCTCCATCTTGATATTTTACTAACAACCAACTTTATGCGTTTGTATTTAAAATGATGTTCCTTATGCTTAATTGCGTCGACTACGCTAGTAATATCAGGTATCTCAAATGGTAATATGTCGTTCTTCCTAATCTTACGTTTTCTATCGCCAACATAGTTTATGTCAACAAAGAATAATACTGCTTTCATAATTCCAACGTAATCTTCAAAATCATTCTTTATAGACTGATAGCAATTATTCCTCCACTTTTGAGTACTCCCTTTATCCATAAATAGAGTATTGATATCTTTTGCAATTAAAATGAATCCTTCAGAATTAAAAAAACGATTGATCTCATAAGCCTCTTCAAAATGAGAACAAGAATTAACATTGATTTTTAAATGAAGAATTAAATGCTCTGCCGTAACTGTAACCACACCTGCAGCTATCATAGCATTCTGAGTGTTGCCACTAACTAATCCTTTGTACTTCTTATATGAATTTCTTATTCCATCAATTTCAGCTTGACTAACAATTGTCTGTTTACGAGAAAACTGATCATCTATATAATTATACTTTTCTAGTCTAAGCTTCTTATACTCAGCATCTTCTCTTGAATTCAATGGAAAATATGGAGTATATGCAATAAACTCCGATGTGACCAAGTAAAAGCATCTTAAATTATCTACTGTCTGCGGTATCGAATTAATAGCATCATATATTAATTTCTCATCAGTCACATAGTAGTCATCAACATTCAGCCCAATACCTGACACTATAAGTTCTTTCCATGAATTGAGCCACATCTGCTTTTTTTCTTTTGTTTTTTGATTAACAGTATGTTCAATATCCTTAGTTGTGGCTACTAATTCAAGAGAGTAAAGCAACCTTACCTGTTCAGAAGATAATGATAGTACCCTGAAAGTTTCCTTTGATAATATATTCTCTATAATATCCTCATGATTAGAAAGAGTAATTAATAAAAGAATATTAATTAGTACTTTTATATTGCTTATTCTATGTAGCTTTCTAAATCTACTCTCTGGAATCCTACTATTCTTCACTTTATAAAAAAGCTTTTCTAAAAAGGCTTTTTCTATCTCATTAGGTTTCATAGCTGTTCCACTAAAGTTTGTCAGTGAAATCTGCAATGCTTTAATCTTTCTATTATTAATATAGGAATTAATCACACTACTTTTTCCTGCTCCATATGGAGCAGAAATAGCAATGTTGCATATTTTCTTATTATTTAGTGCCCAATCCAATGCTCTGAAATATCCGCTTTTGCCACTGACATCATCTACAGGAGCTAAATCATGATATACATTGTTATCTTTTGGGGGTAATATTTTTCTAATTGAGTCAGAATAATTTTCGAGATTTTTTAACGTAATCTCTAGTATTTTATTAATAATCGTTCTAATTAACGCAGAAAGCTTATCAAGAAATTTAAAATTCGAAATATTGTCCCCCCAAAAAGCAAATATTGTAAGTATTATTGTAGCTGTAAATAAAACCACTTTCTCCCCAAAAATAAACGCCACAATAATAGTTATACATACTAATCCCACTAAAATATAATAAATAAAACTTTTCTCCCTTTTTTTCATTTATATCTCCTCTTTATATAATCCCCAATTCAAGCCATTTTCACATAATTTATTATATCACAGGCAATGACTGAATCCTGTATAAATATGCGCAACAACACGTTTTTCTTTTTGTAATTTTCAGATTATTATTTTAGTTTTAATTTAGTCATTTACCGGACAAATGACTAAATTAAATACATATGATGAGGTAATTGAATTCTACGAATCCTCTTTTAGGTACAAAAAAAGCGACACTTTTCAGCGTCGCCTTTTCCAAGACACAAAAATAACCGCCTGGCCTGGAAACTAAGTGGTTATTAGACAATATTATCATATTACTGGGCTAACTGTCACTTCCCGGAGCGTTCTCTCCAGAGTGCACAGCCGGCTATGAAAGTAATCGCTACGGCACCGATGACTTTCTGATCGAAGTGATTGGCTACAAGAGCGATAATGCAAGCAAGTAAAATTACGATGATGTATAATCTTTTCATCTTATCCTCCACAAAACACGAGTACATCCATCAACCAGCCTCCGGACTTTATAAAGACAACCAGCGATAAGATTGCGAGAAACACGGACAAGACCATATGCAGGATCTCTTTTTTCCTATTGTGAGTTATTGTGTGCATCATGTAGATCTCGCGCCATTTCATAAAGTGACGTATGCCGAAATACATACCGATAGCCTTTGTAAGTATTTCTAACAGGATAACATCCGGTCGGGGTTGGCGTCAAAAAATGTACTAAATAAGTACAGGGAACGGTATGGGAAATCAGAAAGGGAGCAATCTTGATGTTAGAAATTGCGATCACTCTTATAAGTATTGTAGTGACGAATATCAGTATCATCGTTACTGTGATCAGTATTTATAAGAACTCACATAAATGAGCATCAAAAAAGACCGCTGAAAAAACTTTTGGCAAAGTGAAAAGCGGTCTATTTTGATTCGTTATCATTAACCGGAGCTAACCGTCTATCGGTAGCACCTTTTCTTTTATTATATTAGCAGTTCTCTGCGGCTACGTCAAATATCATGGCCGACTTTATGCTCGTTGGCGTCGTCCCATTCGTCGTAGATGTCGATGGCGGGATTTTGCGTAAGGTCGCGGTAGAAGGCGCTGTCGTAGAATTCCTTGATCGCGGCGCTGTCGCGGGCGGGGCCGTTTTTGACTGTGGTGTAGATGCTAAGGTTCACGCGGTCGAAGTACTTAAGGCCCGTAGCAATATCTTTTTCCAATTGAGCGGTGGTCTGGCCTTCCATGCCGAACATGATGTTGATCCAGCTAAAGTGGCGTGCGATCTGCTCGGGCGTCACGCCGGGAAGGCCTTTATGGAGGATGTCCTCTCTGATGTGCTCATCGAAGGTCTCGACGCCGCATCTGAAGATGGTCTTGATCCCGTACTGCCTAAAGAAGTCGGTAAAAAACGGATTGGCGTCTCTGAAGATGTAGTGTCCTTCGAGGATTACGGTGTCTATTCCTTTTTCGCGGCAGACCTCGCGGATGTAGTTTATGGTGGTAAAGGGAAGCTCTGTGTATGAGGCAGAGCACGTTACTTCCAGGGTAAAAGAGCCTACTTCTCTTCCTTTCACCTGTGCGAGGACTTTTTTGTTTACGGCGTCGCTCTCAAGGACAGTTGAAGCTTTGTCGTCCTGATAGTCGCAGAAGGCGCATTTTCCCCAGGAGCAGCCGAGGGATACGAGGAGGACGTTTTCTCTTTTTAATGAGCTTGTCTTTTCATCTACAAGCTGGTAGCGAACGAGGTCGTAGATCATGCTGCTTCCTCCGAGAGAGTTTCGTCCTTAGCATTTTCTTTTTCCAGGAGAATGCCGCTCTTACGGTTGAAGATGCCTGCAAGGTAGAGAAAAGGTGTGTCGCAAAGGGCGATGAGCATCTCGATGATTGAGCCTGCGACAGCGACCTCGAGGCAGTAAAGGAGCGGGAATGTTCCGATAAATGCAAGGATTGAGAAGCCGAAGTTCTCGGCGCAGTTGCAGAGGATGGTCGAGAGGTTGTTTCTAAACCACATGTGCTTGCCGCCTGTCTTTTGCTTGAGCTTCTGGTAGATGATGACGTCGCCCCAGTTGGATAGGATGAACATGATGCCGGAGGCTGTGGTGATCCTTACGGACATGGCAAAAATGCTCTTCATTCCGGGATCGACGGTGTCGAAGGTGTTGGGGATGAAGGCTTGTGTAAAGAGGGCGAACAGTATGTAGGCGATGAGCGCCGCTGCTGCGATCTTGACTGCGTTTTTGCTTGCTTTGTCGCCGTATTTTTCGTTGAGGATGTCGGTCGTAAGGTAGGTTGATGCGAACATAACGTTGCCGAGCGCAGTTGAGACGCCGGCGATGTCGACTTGCTTGGAGACCTGTATGTTGGCAAATACCACGGCGAGGGCCATCCATGTGTAGAGGCCGAATTTGCCGAAGAGTTTGTCCATGAGGAGGACTCCGTAGAATATTACTATGAGTTCCATAATGCCTAGGAGTAGATTCATTTCTTTATAACCTTTCTGATATGTATATGGTTGGTGCAGGGGGAGTTAGATTCGGAGGGGATTCTCCGGAAATATAGTGGAACGTTTTTTATATCATAGGTAATCCGGAGGAATTTCCTATGATATAAAAAGGCTCTGCGCGTAGTTCGCAGAGCCATCAGATTGCATGGTAATACATGTTGTTTCTAACTAGCCCTGGTTTTGTTTAACGACAGGATGGTGCAAACGAACTGTCGGGGTTACGTAATGTAACAGCCTTGGGTAGTTTACTATGGCGTGGGGATGGTGTCAAGGGGGTGGTGGGTCAACGAACCCTATAACTCTTCGCCTCTTCTTCCGAAAGCGGTCTTCCAAGTTCTTTGGCCTTGTTGATGAGCTTGCGCCACTCGAACCTATTACCGTCAGAAGGTTCAGAAAGTCTCGTATCCTTTGAAACTTGTGTGATATCTATTGTTTTACGAGTTTTTATCATGCTCATCACTCTACCAACCTTAACTTATTTTTATTTCATATAGATTACTCTAAAATTATAACATATAATATTTAAAGCCGATGGATTCTTGCTTCAATAACATAGTACTCTATATAACCATTACCAAAATACGTTGGAAGAATTATGGAAGAAAACAATAACAACAATATCGAAAACAACGAGAATACAAGCGTGGAGGAGAACTCCTACACAGGTGAAGGTAAAACTTCCGAGGAAGATCCTCTCTCATATATACATAAGTATTATGATGGCCGGCCTGACGGCCCGGATCTTGATGCTCATCTTGAATATGAGGACAATCACAATACCAAAGCAAGTATACTCTGCGTATGTTCAATATTTCTACTTGTACTTGCTCATCTTTCGATATTTCTTTTTGAATGGTGGCTTGATCTTGGTATCTTTCCTCCGATAGGTTTATTTTTTATCGCAGGCTTTATCCTTGCTATAATCGCAAAGGTTAAATTCCCCAAAAACAAAACCGCCAAAGTTCTTATCATTATCTATATAATTGAGCTGGTAATCGTCGGAGGGTTATATCTTTGGTTAATGATTACTTGCAACAGTGCGTGTAATACATGTGATACATGCATATATGATTGCAGTGGCTGCGGTAATATAGGCTGATTTAAAGGAAGACAGAATATGGACAATAATTATAATTATGACTTGAATGCCCAAAAAGAATACGAAGATAACAACAATCCGAATGCACGACAGTATTGTATCGCGTCACTGATATGTTTGATAGTAGCGAATATAACACTTGCTCTTCCTCATTCACTTTTTGGGTTTTTAGGAGATTATTCAAGATATATTTATCAAGTAAACGGTCTGATCTTTATCGCCGGACTAATTCTGGCTATCATTGCCAAAGTCTTATATCCAAAGAATAAATTTGCCAAGGTGCTCATCATTCTGTATATAGTTGAAATTGTAGTTGCTTTGGTCGTAATGGTCATTGTTGTAGCTGCTTGCATTTTTACTTTTGCTTCATGCATAAATGACTGCAGCAGCTGCGGTAATATCGGGTGATAAATCATGTACAGTATAATGATCGGGCTTTCTTTTATCTTGGGAAATGCGGCTGCGGCAATCGCGCTCAAGATGAGGAAGGTTCCCAACAATATAATCATATATTCAGTCGCTCTTGAACTTACGATATCCATGTATCTTGGTGTGATGTTCGCTTATCTTCTGTCGGGTGGCAAGAGCTACGGGCTTAACAGCACCGGCGGCGCTGTTGGGATTCTTCTTGGCGCGCTGATCTTTTCTAAGATTACTCCGATGTATAAGGATTCTATTTTTAGCGCTTATATCTTGGCTCTTCCTCTTATGTATGGAATTGGCAAGATTGGTTGTGCTTTTGCAGGCTGCTGTGGCGGTATCGGCTACAACGGACTTTTACATGTTCACGGTAAAAGCGGAAACGTCTTCCCGATACAGGCTGTGGAAGCCGCTGTGTTCCTGATCTTGTTTGCGGTATCCGCCTTCTTTTTTCTTAAGCGCAAGTACTCTCCCGCTGTCGCGGCTGTGATATATGCGCTTGTGAAGATTCTTTTGGATTTCCTGCGAGATACGCACGCGGAGCGCGTGATCACGACGAATCAGATCATGTGCCTGGCGGTTGTTGCGGGAATTGTTGTGGGGAAGGCTGTCCGGAAGGATAAGCGGAAAGGCTCCGCGAGCGGGATCAGCGGAATATAGCACTGGAGAAGGCTCCGCGGAAGGGACTGAATAGGGATCGGCGGAGCTGGAATTTGCGGTTTGTGCATGCGTATCGGCATTTTCTTTGATTTCGCATGTCGTTTTTGCCCGAATTATCAGCATTTCATTCAATATTTGAAGGAAAACGAAGGTGCGTGAGCATGCGTAACAAGCATTTCTGTTGAAACGCATGCTTTTTTGGAAAAATCGAGCACGCATATCCGCAAGAAAAGCCGTTTGGCATGTCGGAAAACGGTATTGTGATAAGTTTTTTGGATAGAATTACAGTACCGTGGCAGCTATGCATCTACATAAAATCTTAAGATTTTTCGACGGTAAATCTTAAGAATTGTCTGATATGATATATTAGTCAGCAGGTCTTTCAATGACCATTCTTGCTGATTTCATGGCGCTTCGCCAAATATATACATTTTTTGAAAGGTTTATATGGGAAACAAGGATATTGCCGAGAAACATTTTGAAGAGATCAATAAGATCTTCGCAGATATCGTGAATGGCACCCTTTTCGGCGGGGTTCAAGCCATTAAAGAAGATGAACTTATTGATCTTCCGCACAAGTCGCAATACAAAGCTGATGACGGCAAGCTGCGCGAGCAAGAACGAGATATAGTAAAGCGTTGGTCCAAGGAGAACGTCATCTTCTCTATTATCGGAATTGAAAATCAAACTAAGATCGATAAAGATATGGTCCTTAGGGTCATCGGTTATGACGGAGCATCGTATAGAAGTCAACTTACAAAAAAAGGCAAAGCAAGACGATACCCTGTTATTACAATTGTGTTATACTATGGACAAGAGCCATGGAATGCTCCGATCAGTCTTAAAGAAAGGCTGGTTATTCCAAAAGAGCTTAATAAGTATGTGAGTGATTATCGGATCAATGTGTTTGATATAGCTCATATGAGTACTGCGGAGATAAATGAGCTGTTTAACAGCGATTACAATATGTTTGCCAAGCAAATGAACGGGACGACAGATCCAAATGAGTACAAGAGGGAAATCGAGTTCCCTGATCAATTGTTTAAGGCGCTTAGTGCGACGACCGGTGATGATAGATTTGAGTCATTGGTGGGTACTTATACTGACGGAGGTAAAGATATGGAGAAATTCTTGGATACATTTATGAATAAGGTGAAGGTGGAAGGGAAGGCTGAAGGGAAGGCTGAAGGAAAAGCTGAAGGGAAAACCGAGGCATATCATGAGATAACAATTAATTTGATCAAAAATGGTATTCCGGTAGATACGATTTCTGCTTCAATCCCTGATCTGCCCAAGGATGAGATACAGGAGATTTTTGATAGTATCATGAAGGATAAAGAATAAGGCGATGCGATAAACAAACTTTATTGATATCGCTCATACAAGAGAAACCGCCACCACTGTTCTGCAAGCAAGCTTGTTCACTGTGGTGGCGGTTTCTCTTGTCGTCCGTTGTCGTAAAGCTCGCACACTCAAAAAATCAAGCGCGCCTACGGCGCACTATAATAACAAAGAACCCCATCATACCAAGCGAGCTTGGTGATGGGGTTCTTCATTATTAAACCACTTCGTGGTGCTTGATTTTTTGAGTGATGAGTTTTACTCGTTATCGCTCACATCATTCCCATTCCGGGATTTCCTGCGGGCATTGCGGGAGCGGGTTCTTTGATTGTTGCTACGGCAGCCTCAGTTGTGAGGAAGCTTGATGCAACAGATGTAGCGTTCTGGATTGCACTTCTTGTAACCTTGGCGGGATCGATGATTCCGTCCTTAACCATGTCTACATACTTCTCTGAGTATGCGTTGAAGCCTACGCCTACCTTGCTCTCTTTTACCTTGTTAACGATAACTGATCCGTCGAGACCTGCGTTGTTGGCGATGTGGAAAAGAGGAGCCTCGAGTGCCTTGAGAACTACGTTAGCACCTGTCTTCTCATCTCCCTCAAGCTCAGAAGCAAGCTTCTCAACTTCCTTGGAAGCGTGGATGTAAGCTGAACCACCACCGAAGATGATTCCTTCTTCTACTGCTGCTCTTGTTGCGTTAAGAGCATCTTCCATTCTGTACTTAGCTTCTTTCATCTCTGTCTCTGTAGCTGCGCCGACTCTGATAACGGCTACGCCGCCTGCGAGCTTAGCAAGACGCTCCTGAAGCTTCTCTTTATCGAAATCAGATGTTGTATCTTCGATCTGCTTTTTGATCTGTGCAATTCTTGCCTGGATCTCTTTCTTAACTCCGAGACCGTCAACGATTGTTGTCTTCTCTTTTTCAACCTTGATGCTCTTAGCTCTTCCAAGGTCATCCATTGTTGTATCCTTAAGCTCAAGGCCAAGGTCTGAAGAGATAACCTTACCGCCTGTAAGGATAGCAATATCCTCAAGCATAGCCTTTCTTCTGTCGCCGTAGCCGGGAGCCTTAACAGCAACTACGTTGAAAGTTCCGCGGAGCTTGTTAACGATAAGAGTTGTAAGAGCCTCACCGTCAACGTCCTCAGCGATGATAAGGAGCTTGCTGCCTGTCTTAACGATCTGCTCAAGAAGAGGAAGGATATCCTGGATGTTAGAGATCTTCTTGTCTGTGATAAGGATGAAAGGATCCTCAAGAGAAGCCTCCATCTTGTCCATATCTGTAGCCATGTAAGCTGAAATGTATCCTCTGTCGAACTGCATTCCTTCTACAAGGTCAAGCTCTGTCTGCATGGTCTTGGACTCCTCGATGGTGATAACACCGTCGTTGGAAACCTTCTCCATAGCATCAGCGATCATCTGTCCTACCTCATCATCTCCTGATGATACGGCAGCAACTCTCATGATCTGCTCCTTGCCCTTAACCTTGGTAGCCATCTTGCCAATAGCCTCAACAGCCTTGTCTGTGGCCTTCTTCATACCTTTTCTGAGAACGATGGGGTTAGCGCCTGCAGCCAGGTTCTTAACACCCTCGTTGATCATAGCCTGAGCAAGTACTGTAGCTGTAGTTGTTCCGTCACCGGCAACATCGTTGGTCTTGGTAGCAACTTCCTTAACCAGCTGAGCACCCATGTTCTCGTAAGAATCCTCAAGCTCGATTTCCTTTGCAATGGTAACACCGTCGTTTGTGATTGTAGGAGCGCCATAGCTCTTATCAAGAACTACGTTTCTTCCTTTGGGTCCAAGTGTAACCCTTACTGTATCTGCAAGCTTGTTAACGCCTTCAACCATAGCTGTACGGGCATCAGCGCCATACTTAATTGTCTTTGCCATTTTACTTTCCTCCAAATAATTGTAATATACTCCGCGATATACGGATTTCTCCGTTTCACTCTCGAAATCCTACATACATTCGGAAATCGCCATGCTCATTATAATCGCATGTCTTTTTTCCTCATGTATGTTCGGTCCTCAAGGTTTCATTTATATGTCTGCAAGCAGCCATAAATGAAACTTTTCGTCCCTATATCACTCACTTGATAATAGCAAGAATGTCACTCTGCTTAACGATAATGTATGTAACATCATCAAGCTTAACTTCTGTTCCTGAGTACTTGGAATAGATGACATTGTCACCCTTCTTGACTTCCATCTTAACTTCCTTGCCATCAATTACTCCGCCGGGTCCTACAGCGATAACCTCAGCCTGCTGGGGCTTCTCCTTCTCGGCACCGGGAAGAACGATTCCTGATTTTGTAGTCTCTTCAGCCTCAAGCTGCTTTAATACGACTCTGTCTGCAAGTGGTACTAACTTCATTGCAATTGCCTCCTTTATATTGATATTACTGGATTTTCACTCTTCTGTTAGCACTCTGATATGTTGAGTGCTAACCTCCAAGAACATATATTAGCACCTTTTCATATGTCATTCAAGTACATTTTCTAACTTGGGCCGTCCCATCCAATTGGCCTTAAAATAATAGATCACAAAAATAATCGAGCTCACGGTCCAGGTCAGAGGATAAGCCCAGAAAATAACCTTTATGACAGGTATAAACCTGACGGTTACGGTTATATAGGTGATTCTGAGAAGGCACCAGCTTGAGAGCATTACTATCATGGGCACAGTGGTCTTACCTGCTCCTCTGTAGATTCCCGCAAGAGCATGGCTGAGAGCAAGCATAAAGAAAAACAGGCTCTCGGTGTGGGCCTGAGCCGATCCGACTGCCAGAACCGCCGGGTCTTTTGAAAAGATCCTGAGAAGATAAGGCGCCAAAAGAAATACCAATGCGCCTATGATCTCGGCACAGCCGGCACTTATCAGAGAACCGATGACTGCTCCCTTTCTTACACGTCCGTACTCTCCCGCTCCAAGGTTCTGACTCACGAAGGTGGTAAGAGCCATGGTCATACATACGATAGGCAGGAACACAAAGCCCTCCAGTTTAAAATAACTTCCGCAGCCCGCCATGGCGGTATCGCCAAAGGCGTTGATATTGGACTGTACCACAACATTGCCTATAGCTATAACGCTGTTCTGTATACCTGTGGGAAAGCCGATCTTAAGCTCTTTGACAAGGGTTGGACTGTCGATTACAAGCTTTGACACTGATATCCTGTGTGGGCCGTCGACTCTGGTAAGCCTTACAAATGCCAGCACAGCACTGATAAACTGAGCAATAACAGTAGCGGCTGCAGCTCCTCCGATACCAAAACCAAGGAATTTTACAAACACCACGTCCAGAACTGTGTTGATACAGGTGCTGACCATAAGATAATGAAGGGGTCGCTTGGAATCTCCCATAGCCTGAAAGACACCGCAGCAGGCATTGTACATCACGTTTCCAAGTCCGCCCAGGAAGAATATCTTGAAATAAGTAGTAGAATTGGGAAGAACGTTTTCGGGAGTTCCCATAAGTCTTAAAAGAGACGGAGTGATGAAATACCCCACACCCGTAAGGACAAGTCCCATGATAAGCGCGAATGAGATACCTGTATGAACGGCAGTGCTGACGCCGTCATAATCCCTGGCACCGTAGAGCTTTCCCACTATAACGTTGTTTCCCATGAAGAGACCGTTTATGAATCCCACCATCAGGAAAATAAGGCTGCCCGTGGTACTAACTGCCGCAAGAGCTTCTTTTCCCAGAACGTTTCCAACAACAACCGAGTCCACAACATTATAAAGCTGCTGCAGAAGTTGCCCGAAAAATAAAGGGATTGCAAACGATACTAATTTTTTACTGATAGAACCTTCTGTCATTACTAATTACACTTTCTAAACAAATACTTTTTTTATATTATTTTAAGATTTCATAAATTGCAAATCCGGGGCAGGTACCACATAATGAATCTAGGAATTTATGTATTTTTGCCGTTACAAGGAGGTTTCGGCGTTTGCCATTGGGCAGACACTCTATCAAGGAGGTGACAACAGTGAGCACAAACTTTTTCAGTAGT
>JAEEGJ010017906.1_pt1 | contig 15922 bp, 13 predicted proteins | sample 8958761 | NCBI WGS metagenome assembly JAEEGJ01 (sample SAMN16246546, study PRJNA631951) | gut metagenome | biome: gut microbiome; feature: rumen; material: RS-attached | host: Bos | place: Iran: Karaj | collected 2018-10
ATCTCGAGAACCTTTGCGCCGCCCTTTGCGATGATGGTAGCGCTCCTGGGGTAATCTTCGAGAATGGACATCTCGCCGAAGTATTCGCCTTCTTCAAGGACAGTCAGCTGGAGCTGGTCTTTTTTCTCATAATCGGAAAAGACATATGCCTTTCCCTCAAGTAAGCGGAAGAAGCTGTTGCCGGAGTCGCCCTCTTTGATAATAATCTCACCGTTTTTGTAGGTCTTCTCAACTATGCTCATATAGTAAACTCCTTCCGTGCGGGATAATTTATGGTGTATCTGACAGGAACCATTCCTCAAAGATACATATACATTATATCCGAGAATGTAACAAAATAAATAACAAAGGGTTAACTTCAGGGAAGTCGTTTTCGGGCATGCTATAATTGAAGAGTATTGGAAAATAAGCGCAATCCTGATCGAGGAACGGACAAGAACTATGCCGGGTGGAAAGAAAAAGATAGCGGTATTTACTACGGGCTGGAGTGTTGAGATACTCAGCCAGTTTCTTGAGGGCATGACAAAGGCGCTGAAAGACGTTAACGCTGACATCTTCCTGTTCCTCTGCTATCCGACTCATGTTGATACTCCTGCCATAAAGCAGGGAGAGATGAATATCTATAATCTGCCGGACCTTCGTGCGTTTGACGGCGCGGTCATTTTCGCGAGCGGCATTGATTTTACTGACAGGGTCGACATGATCGTCGAGCGGACCAAAGAGGCCGGGATCCCCCTCATCATGCAGGGTGCAAAGAGGGAAGGCGTGAGCTATGTCGGCTCGGATAACTATCAGGCTACAAAGGATCTGTGTGACCACCTCCGAAAACATCACGGCACAAAGAAGATCACTTTCTTTGCGGGCGCTGAGGACTCTTACGATTCCCAGTTAAGACTGAATGCCGTACGCGATTATCTGAAAGAGAATAACTGCGAAGATGATCTCATGGAAGTCTTTTATACCAAATGGGAGAATGCTGCTGTCACAAGACGCATCGATGAGATCTTCGACAATCACGAAGAGCTCCCCGATGCATTCATCTGTGCCAATGACGGCCTTGCGATGGAGTGTATAGTATCACTTAACAGGCACGGAATTAATGTTCCGGAAGATGTCATCGTAACGGGATTCGATTTCCTGGAACTGAGCCAGATCTTCGATCCTTCTGTTGCATCGGTAGACCAGTGTTTCGAAGAGATGGGCGCTGCAGCAGTTACGCTCTGGAAAGAGCTGATGGAGGGCGCAAAGCCCGGTTCCAGTGAGGTGATCCCCTGTAGGTTCGTGCCGGGTGAGAGCTGTGGATGCCATGAGTTCAGGAACAGTGACAATTTAAGAAGGCGCAAGTGCCGCGAGACTTTCTCCGGACGCGCCCGGAAGACCTATGCGAACCGTAAATTAGACATAATCGATTCCGTTATACTGTCGAGTTCCACATACGATGAACTCAAGAAGAAATACAGCAGCCTGATAGAGGAGAACCATGCGTTTGAAGGCGAATCTTTCCACTTCCTCATGGAACCGAATTTCAGCCTGTCGATCCATGACACAAATATCACGCTCAATACCGACTGCTACAGCAGGAAGATGGAGGTCATATATTCGACTGATGACGGCATCCGTTTTGAAGGGGAGATGTTTGAGACCAAAGACCTCATCCCGGGATATAAGTGCGGCGGTGAGAACCACATGTATATCTTCCTGCCTCTGCACGAGTCAGAGTATGCATACGGATATCTGGTCTTTAAGGATGCCATTGATAAACTCTATGATCATTACCTGCATTCATATCAGAACCGTCTGGGAGTCGCTCTCGATAAGTTCCGCCATGCGCTTACGCTCGATGAGATAAATAAGCGTCTGTTCGACCTGATGAGGCGCGATGCTCTTACCAATGTAAACAACCGTGTGGCATTTGAAGACAAGACAAATTATCTCCAGTTCCAGATCAATTCCGATCCTGAATTTAAGTTCGCTCTGGCGATGTTCGACGTTAACAGCCTGAAGCTCATCAACGATTCACAGGGCCACGAGGCCGGTGACGAATATCTGTTGAGAACGTGCCATCTTATCTGTGACGTGTTCAAACACAGCCCCGTGTACAGAATGGGCGGCGATGAGTTCATAGCTGTTCTGACGGGTGAGGATTACGATAACTGCGATGAATTAGTCGCGCAGTTGAATTCCCGCTTAAGTCCCTATTCGAAAACCCTTCCGCTGCCGGATGACTATGTTTCCATCGCCTGCGGCCTGGCTGTTTACGGCAGCGGGAAAGACAATTCCGTTATGGATGTGCTCAAGCGCGCGGACGAAGAGATGTATAAGGACAAGACGGCCAAGAAGTCTGTAGTATCTTAAGTTTCCAACCAAGTTGACACGTGTCTACCTGACATGCTATATTCACGCTGTATATGTATATTTTGGAGGTAGACTTTTAATGCGTTTATCAGATTCCGAATGGAAGATCGCTGATTGCCTTTGGAAGAACGGATCCATGACTATAACAGAGCTCACCAGAGAGCTCCGTCCCGTTACAGGGTGGACTAAGAACACCATCATCACATTGCTCAAGCGCATGACCGAAAAGGGCGCGATAACTTACGTCCAGGAAGACAGGGCGAAGAGATTTACACCTGCGATAGGCAGGACAGAGGCTGAACTCGAAGAGACGGCTTCATTCCTCGACAAAGTATATAACGGCAACGTTGGTCTCATGATCTCCAAACTCATCGGTTCGGAGAAGCTTACAGATGAACAGTTGGAAGAATTAAAGAAGATAATCAGGGAAGGGTAAGATGCTCCGCTACATAACCGGTGTCTCGCTGATCACGATAGTGCTCTTGATCGTAAGGCGTCTTGCAAAAGGCAGGATGCTGAACAGGCACCGCTATGCCCTCTGGCTCCTGATCCCGGTATACATGATCGTGGCGCCGTTCCTGAAGATCAACGTCACGGTTGCAGAAGAATTCAGCAACATCATTCCGCAGGCGGTCAAGACAGTTTCATATTACGAGCCCGAGACTGAAATTCAGTCTGACATTATCGATTCCGAAGACGTTCTTCAGGAGCCCGCTCTCGAAAACACATCTGCGGACATTTCCTATGAAGCGTCTTCTGCCATAGTGGAAACCCATGCTGCGGCATCAAAAACAGAGATCAGGCCGCAGGTAAACATCCCTGAGATACTTAATATCACATATATCTCGGTTGCTTCTGCACTGCTGGTATTGCTGGGCCTCTATAATGCAGGATTTATTCTCTATTGCAGACGCAGAAGAAATTACATCGGCATTGATCCGGTTAGCGGACTTAAGATCTACGGCATCAGCCACAGGGGCGTTCCGTTCCTTCTGTTTAACGGCATCTATGTCGATAACGATTCCGGAAAGATCAGCAAATACGCCATTTGCCACGAGGCATGCCACTACAGGCACGGCGATTTTATATGGGTAATCGTAAGACATCTGGTGCTTGTCCTTAACTGGTATAACCCGCTTATCTGGGCAGCATTCATCCTCTCAGGACGCGACTGCGAACTGGCGTGTGATGAGGAAGTCATCAGCGTATTCGGAGATGAACATTCGGCAGATTACGCAGAGACTTTGCTCCTTATGATGCAGCGGAAACAGGGATCAGCAGGCAGCTTCGTGCTGTCTTCCGGAATGAGGAGCGGCTATGGCGTAATGAAGAACAGGATCGTAAATCTCAGGCATCCTGCGAAGAAGAGTTACAAGGTTCTGGCCATGAGCCTTGCCGCATTGATAATGATATCGGGCTTTTCGGTGCTCGAACCGGTTGCTGCGGAGAGTGATGCGGTTAATGATGCGGAAACAGTGGAAGCCTTGCTGTTAAGCGACAGTAACACTGTTACAGAGGTCATTATGCACGAAACACCGTTCGATTACACGATCAGCGAGCCTGTTGTGGAAGAGGTGTCGGCAAAAGAGAAGAACATCACGTTCTACAGAGACGGCAATGCGATAAAGTCAAAGCTGTACCTGCCCGAAGGTGACGGTCCCTTTGAGACGATCGTGATGAGAGGCAATAATCATACCGAGATCTCTCACTACAGAGCAGCGGCTGCATGTTTTCGCGATAACGGATATGCGGCGCTCATAATCGGCAACAATTACGACGATGAGATACTGGCGAGGACATACACGGGTTCTGTGAATAATCATGTAGGGGATTTGTATTTCGAGCAGATCCTGGACATATACGCTGTGATTGATGAATTAAGGTATCTGCCTGATGTCGACATCGAAAACCTCTATCTGTGGGGTCATGAATACGGCGGACTCTTTGCGGCATTTGTCGGAAGCCAAAGACAGTCGGAATTCAGGGGAATGATCCTCGTTGTACCTTTCCTCGATGAGGGCCAGTACGTCGAATTCTCTGACGATCCGAAATATGTCGGAAGAATCTATGACATGCTTGCGGAGTGTAATATTCCGGCCGTCTTTGTTGGATTCAAGAGCGGATTATTAAGAGAATCTCTGAAGGGCAATAATGTCATGCCGAACAGCGAACTTGTAATTCTTGAGAACTCCGAGCTGTGGTACGATGGTAATGTCAGACCTGAGATCGCAGAAGCGGCTCTTCCGGCAATCAAATCGTGGGGATAACTTAATATGATAAAAGCCGTCGTGTTTGATATGTTCGAGACCCTGGTAACGCTTTTTGAGGGACGGACATATTTCGGCGAGGACATAGCAGCAGACTGCGGTGCCGCTCCTGTTGTGTTCCGCAAAGAATGGAATTCGATCGAGAAAGACAGATCCACCGGAAAGTACACCATCGAAGAAGGCGTGGAGATAGCCTTAAAGCGCATCGGACTCTATTCCGAAGAGAAGGTGAAGCTCGCAGCCGCAAAGCGCAGGGAAGGCCTCATGGACACGTTCTCGGCCATTCCTGATGAGACCTTTGAACTTCTCGATGAACTGAAGAAGAGAGGCATTAAGATCGGCCTCATCACGAACACGTTCTCGGACGAGAGGGAGATAATCAGGAGCAGCAGACTGATGCCGTATTTTGACGCGGCGCTCATCTCGTATGAGCAGGGAATCTGTAAGCCTGATCTCGCGCTCTATAAGAAGATGACGGAGATCCTTGGAGTAGATGCATCAGAATGCCTCTATGTCGGTGACGGCGGTTCGCGCGAATTGTTCGCAGCAAGAGAGGCGGGCATGAATCCTCTGCAGTGCACATGGTTCCACGACAGGGCATATGAGCCTCATATCCCGTGCGATATTTTCGATGAATTCGATCACGCGGAAAAACAGTCGGATGTGGTTGAATACTTAGACAGATTCTGAAATAGGTTCATATCACTTTTCGCTCCCGGGAACTGTTCATTCACGCCCTCATTACATAGCGTTTGAACATCGGTGATATAATTAGCCGTTCGAGTGAAACTCATTGATCAGGAGGGGTTACCGTGGAAGAAGAGGTTAAGCAGATAAAAGTAAAGGCACAGGACGGCGAGCGTCTGCTCACTGAGGCCGAGACGAAGCGTTACTATAATCTCGTTAAGAAGACGGAAGAACTAACCGCAAAGGGATATTCCAGAAGAGACCGTCTCGTATCGCTCGTTACTGCAAATACCATCGGCAATCTTGTGATGCTGATCCCGATCACGGTCTTATGCATTATCTATTGTGTTGTTAACGGATTTAATTTCATGCCGAAGGCTGCCATCGAGCAGTTCGGAAAACTCGCACCTCTCTACGGGCTGCTGGCTTTTCTGGCTGCGGTTGCGGGGTTTGCCGTACACGAACTTATACACGGTATATTCTGGGCGATGGGTGCCGAGAGAGGATGGAAGGACGTACAGTTCGGCTTTATCAAGAAAACGCTTACACCTTACTGCACATGCTTAAGTCCCATCAGGAAAGGAATCTATATTACCGGTGCGCTGATGCCTATGACGATACTCGGGATCATCAGCGGAGTTGTTGCCATTCTTATCGGCAATCCTTTCCTCATGCTCTTTTCGATCTGTCATGTTTTCGGAGGGGCAGGAGACGTACTGATCGTCGGCAAGATCCTGAAGGAGAGAGTTGAAGGCAAGGATGTTCTTATCTTCGACCATCCTTATGACTGCGGATTTATCCTCTTCGAGAAGAGATAACCTTAAGTCTTAACGCTTCCCAGTGCGACGCCTTCAACGATATGCTTTGAGAAGAATGCATATACGATGATCGGAGGAACGAATGATGCATAAGAGAACCAGATCGTACCGCCGCCTATGAGAGGAAGTGTCTTGACCTTCTGATCGATCAGGATAATGCTCGGCACAAAACTGTTGGTCCAGTTCGTAACAAAAGCGAATATCGCCTGTGTGGCAATGGCGGGCTTCAGCATCGGGATGATGATCTGGTTGAATATCCTGAATTCCCTTGCACCGTCGAGTCTTGCCGATTCGACGATCTCTTTTGAGAAGGTGGCCTGGAGGTACATTCTCATGAAGAATACTGTCATCGGAGCTGCGATCGTCGGCAGGATCAGCATAGAGAGCTTGTTTACCATGCCGATCTTATAGACCATCTGGTAGAAACCTACTGTGGCAACCGTGTTCGGGATCATCATGACGATAATGATGAACTTATCAAAGACAACCTTCAGTTTCCACTCGTAAGCCGTGATAGCGTACGCTGTGAGGGCCGAGAAATATACCGTGAAGAAAGTGCTCGGAATGGTTACTATCAGTGAGTTTTTTAATCCGACGAACATGCCTTCGTGTTCTCTTGTAAATCTCGTCCAGTTCTTTGCAAAGTCACGGAACGGGTGCTGTGTCAGGAAATATCTTGTCGGCTCCTGTTCTACATAGGTGCCGTAAGGCCCCGCAACTACTGTTCCTACAGTGAGCTGGTCATAGAGCATCATTATGATGGGCCACAGGATCATAAGCGTCAGCAGGATCGATACGGCATATACGATGATCTTGAGTCGCAGATCTTTTTTCTTAAGTTCTGTATTGGTAAGTGTATTCTCGCTCATGCCTCAACTCACGCTCCTTTCTTCATGGCTCTGCGCTCTTCTCTGCGGGCCTTCCTGAGTTTTGCTTCGTCCCTGTCATAGAGAAGGATAAAGTAGACAACTGCTGCGATCGCTATGAACATTAAAAGGAGTATGAGGCTTGCAGCAGATGCTCTGTCATATGCATAGGAACCCAGGAATGCCTGATTCTGCAGGTACATCATGAGTGTCAGGTTTCTTCTGAACGTATCGAACGCACCAAAGTAAGAAGGGATCTCGTTCATGCCGAGACCGTCGACAACGGTAACAACCGTGATGAAGAACAGCATCGGCTTCATGCAGGGGAGTGTCACGCGGAAGAATGTCTGGACTCTGTTCGCACCATCGATCTCTGCCGCCTCGAAAACCTCAACCGGTATGCCCGTGATGCCTGCAATGACGTAGATGAAAGTGATACCGAAATGCATGAACACCGTCAGTGCGATGATGAAGAATTTTACCGACATGAAGAACTCAAGGTCTTCCGGCATGATGCCGAATCCGTCCATTGCAAAAGCTGCTGCAGTAAGTCCGACGAATGTGGCAATGCTTGATAACAGATGACCTCCGACAGAAACCGTCGTTCCCTCAACGAGCTTCGGGAAGAAGAATGCTGTCTTATAGATCGCTCTTCCCTTGATCCTTAATCTGCGGTCAGTGATCGTTGCCGCGAGCCAGAAGGCCAGGATCCATTCAGGAATAAAAGATGCTACGAAGAAGAATACCGTATTCTTGAATGCGTCCTTAAATGAAGTTGAACCTAAGATCTCGGTAAAGTTCTTGAACAGAGGCTTGCCGATCGAAGGCAGGAACTGCGGATCGGTATTCCCGGCATGTTTCAAATAGCAGAAGGCATAGTAAACGGTACTTGCCAGCGGCCAGAAATGAAATATCAGAAATGCAATGATGAAGGGAATCGAGAATATATATCCCCACTTTGCGTAACTTTTCTCGAGCTGTTTTTTCTTCCCCATAACGCCCCGTCTCGCGGCCTTTGCCGCCACTGATCTATTATCCGTCAATCATTATATAGGTTAAGTATCAGGTAAAACAATAACGAATATATTACGTTTATTTATTTTGCATGCTGTCCCGGGTGTCGCAAAGTCAATGCTGAAACGTGCTATAATTCCAATGCTGTTTTATTGTGCGAAGCACTTTATGGGGGATTAGGTAATATGAAAAGATTTGTTTCGGGCGTTTGCGCGTCTCTGTTTTTGGCAGGATGCATTATTCCGTTTGCAGGCTGCAGTGCGAATATCAAGAGAGAACATGAAGTCATAAAGGAGACCGACAAATGGTACTCCTGCAACGAGATCGATATCGCCGCTAACTGCAATGCACTTAACTATAAGCACTTTACGTTCTTTACACCCGTGGTGATCGACGGCCTGGTCGTCGCAACCTATAACGCTTACGATGACATGTATTCCGATGAGGCGCACGATCCCATCTGCATCTTCGATCCGGACGGAAATCTTCTCAAAGAGTTCGAGATCACCGAAGAACTTCCGATGAGCAGGAAGGTGGGAGTGGTAAAAGACGGTGACGGCATGGCCGTGTATTACCAGTCGATGGGTAAGCTCTACAAGGCTGACATCAACAGTTCCACATACGCCATCGAGAACAACCGTGAGATCGATGTCGGAGGTGAGACCGTGCAGTTCGCGAACTGCATGTCGTGCGAAGGATATGTTTTCGCGGTGGGAACAAAGAAGGGTGAGAACTATCTCTACGTCTTCAAGGATGAGGCTCTCATATTCTGCGACAAGATGTTCATCGAGTATCCCGTGCTCCACAGCGTCGCATCCAAAGACGGCGGATTCCAGCTGATGAACTACTCATCACTGTTCTTCTATGACCCCGCGAAAAATGAATTGAAGTCCGAAGGCATGACATATACTCATTCGGTAATGCGTAATGAAGTCATAGGTTCCGACGGAAGAAACTATGAGAAAAAGGCGGACGGCATCTACGTTAATGACGAGCCTTATGTCATGTATTCCGATACCGACTGCAACGTTTACAGATTCATGATCTCCGACCTCCTCGCAGTAACGGATGATACCATCGTTCTTAATCTGAATCTGATGCAGTACGGCACCGAAACGCCACAGATAATGTACCTCAAAAAGGAAGCCACCAATCCCCATGCCGGCAAGACCGTCATCAGGGCGAGATCATACGGCAACTGCATCGATACGATGACAGGCGAGGCCATCCGCAAATTCAATAATGAGAGCAAGGAATATTTCGTAAGATATGCGAGCGTGTCACAGTACATCATCTCCGACGAGGAATTTGCTGAGAAGTACGAGAAGGGATTCAGGGAAGAGATAATCTCATCTGATGCTGCAGATATCTATTTCGGCGTCGATACTTTGTGGTGGTTCCAGAGCGAAGACTATTTTGTCGATCTGAAGAAGGAACTGCAGCTGGATACCGGTGACTATTACACGAAGATCCTGGACAGCGCATCACGCGAAGGAAAACTCTTCTACATGCCTCTGGCATATGCGGCAGAGGGTCTCTGGACTGATGCATCCAACGTTAAGGACGGTGCGAGAGGCTTTACATACGATGAGTATGTTGAGTTCGTATCGACAGTAGGCAACGGCAAGGATGCCATATCGCAGTACTTCCCCAGAGAGGAGTATTTTTTCATGTGCTTTTCCATGATGAACGACACTTGGTTCAAAAACGGTGAAGTCAACATTGCCAACAGTGAGTTCGAGTCCATGTGCGAATACTTCAAGGAAAACGTTTCCGAGAATCCGACGATAACCGAAGAGCAGTTCATATCAGGCGAATTTACAGCGGTTTCAGGATATATGTTTGACGCGACCGGTCCGGAGGAATGCTGCCATCTGCTCGGAAGATATGACGATCCCGTAATGCTCGGTCTTCCGACATCAGACGGAAGAGGTCCTGCGGCTGTCATCACGAATTCCGTTGCTGTCAGCGCCGTGTCGGATCTTAAGGAAGGCTGCATCAGTTTCATCAGGACACTGATCTCCAAAGACATACAGGAGAAGTGCAGCGACAATCCGATCAACAGAAATGCGCTCCCTGCCGTGATCGACAGATACGGTGAGATCTTCAAATACGAATACAAGGTGGCAGGATTTACTTCCGAATCAGACGCTGCGAGATACAATTACTATTTCCTCACGGATGAAATGAAGGCAGCGTATATCGCCAACATGGAAAAGGTCGAAGTCGTTTCCGCAGCCGACCCGTCCATTAGAGCCCTGGTCTCCGAGGAGCTGTCAGAAGCGTACTCAGGCCAGAAGGATGTTAAGGATGTCGCAGCTTCTCTCGAGAAGAGACTGAAGACTTTGTACAGCGAGAAATATTCGAGATAAGGCTCCCGCCCGCCTTCATCCCGAAAACCTTCAAATTGGAAAGACCTCCTTCCTTATGGTAATATTCGCTTGGAAGGAGGGGGCCATGTTATTTGCATTAGCGCTTATTCCGGTAATCGGACTCTTATTATTCATCTACTTCAATGACAAGAAAGAGAAGGAACCGTTCGGACTTCTCGTTATCCTGTTCTTCGCGGGAATGGGTACGGTTATAACAGCAATAATCGGTGAGCTCATAGGCGAACTTATTATCGCCGGAATGGTCGGCGAAGAGGTTATCCTGGCGGAGGTCCTCATGGCGATCTTCGTTGTCGCGCCGGCAGAGGAATTGGGAAAATTCCTCGTGTTAAGGCTCATCACATGGAAGAACAAGAACTTCAATTACAGCTATGATGCCATCGTCTATGCAGTGTTTGTTTCACTGGGATTCGCGGCACTGGAGAATATCGGATATGTATTCCAGAACGGAATGCTGGTCGCAGTCATGCGTATGTTCACGGCTGTTCCCGGTCACGCATGCTATGCGGTATTCATGGGCTATTTCTTCAGCAAGGCTAAATATGCTTCGGTCACAAAGAAGAACGGCAAGTGCGCCACATTCATGCTCCTGTCGATCTTCGTTCCGATAATCGCTCACGGTATCTACGATGCTATCCTGGCAGGCGGTTCGACCGGCGAAGTTGTTTTGTCGGGCATCAGCCTCATTCTCTGGCTCGCATTCGTAACGGCTCTGTTCATTGTATCGATCGTCATGGTCATCAAGGCATCGAGAAACGATTACTGCATCGTCACCCTGCCTGAACAGGTCCAGACAGTATACAGGCCCGCTATTCTCGGCACATGGACATGCACATGCTTCTCGGTCAACACGCTCAACTTCTGCCCGAAGTGCGGCAGACAGCGCCCCATCAGCGACACTTGGTACTGCCCCAGATGCGGAACGGCATCTGCATATAATTTCTGCGGTCACTGCGGACTGCCGAGATCTGCTTCACAGCCTGCGCCCCAGCCTGTGCCCCAGCCCCGGTACCAGCAGCCGGTTAATCCGCATGCAGCATACATGCCGCCGGTATCTAATCCCATGCAGCCGCCTGTGAGGTAGTTTTCGCTGTCTTACAAAGCAGCTCCGGGGACTACGGTTTCCACATGAACTGTTATAAATGCAGGTTATAAGCAGACCGGAAACTGAAACGGTTTCCTTCAGTATTTATAAATCATTCATACTTTTATTATTGGAATATTCATTTTTGCGTGTCAAAATGTAGATGTTTAATAATGTAAAAAGGGACGAATGGGCTTAAGTACGAGGAACGGTTACTAAATGGATACTGCGGCAAATCAGAATCCTGCAACTGAAGAAAAGTCTGCTCTTGCCAGACTGCTTCGGTTTTGTGTAGATAATGCACCTGCGATCACGGTAGGTGCGATGGGATTTGTCCATGCGGGGCTCCTCGCCATCTTCTGGTTCTCCGGCATTACCCCTCTTGTAATGTTCAACGTCTTAAGCGTTGTAGTCTATACCTTCTGTTATATCCTCTGCAGACTCGGTTACTTCATGCCGGTATATGTCAGCATAATCTTAGAGGTTACTCTTTATTCGGTGATCTCAACGTATTTTGTGGGACTGCGATGCGGAACGTACTGCTTCCTGTTCTCGATCATTCCGATAATCATCTATTTCGGAAGCATCCTGTTCAAGGGTAAGAGAAGATGGAGCGTAGTGCTTATGCTCGTTCTGAACTTTGCTACATTTGCAATAATGTACATCAGGTTCTTCGATTATCCGCCGTTCTACGATGTGGCACATCACGTAATGCTCATCCTCGTTATCTTCTCTGCATTTGCGATGGTATTCTCAGTTATGTTCTATAACGTGATCTATATCTACGCGAGTGAGCATACGGTCAACTTCCTCGAAGAGAAGAACAAGCAGCTGTCGATGGATGCTCACGAAGATGCACTGACGAGCCTTCTTAACAGAAGAGGATTCCTGCCTCTTATCAAGGATACGATGATGGAGAAGAAGGGCAAGCGTTTCTGCGTTGCATTCTGTGACCTCGATGATTTTAAGCGCGTAAATGATTCCTACGGTCACGAGGCAGGCGATGCCGTACTGCTCCACACGACCATGGTTATCAAGCACGAACTTCCCGGCAGCGATATCTGCAGATGGGGCGGTGAGGAATTCGTTATCCTCATGAGAGACTGCGACATGGCAACCGCAAAGGGTCAGGTCGAAAGATTAAGGAAGACGATCGAATCCAATCCGACGGAGTTCGTAGGCAAGCAGATCTTCGCGACGACAACGATAGGTCTTGCCGAATATGATCCGGTCCTCTTCAAATCTCCGGAGATGCTGATCAAGAAGGCCGACGAGCGCATGTATTACGGCAAGCAGCACGGAAAGAACATGGTAGTTTCCGAAGATATGGAATGACATAAGGACAATATGTATGATATAACTCATCCGGACCAATGTGCCGGATGAGTTTATTTTGGGGTAGTGTTATACTTTCAGCTATGAGATACAGTGTTCTGATAATTGATGACGAGAAGGAACTGGCCGAATCAACCGCGGAATATTTCGACATGATGGGCCTTCCTTCGAAGTGCGCCTTTTCTTCTGCCGAGGCTCTCGAGTTTTTTAAGGACAATGAGGCCGGCGTTATATTGCTTGATATTAATCTCGGTGATTCATCGGGCTTTTCACTCTGCAAGACATTAAGAGAGACCATAGATGTTCCGATCCTGTTCATCAGTGCCAGGTCTTCTGACGATGACATGGTGGTCGCACTGAATATCGGAGGTGACGATTACATAACAAAGCCTTACTCGCTGAACGTATTGTTCCTTAAGGTTAAGGCCGTACTGAACAGATATGCATCTTCCGGGAAGAAATCGGATGACTGTCTGGTTTTCGGGGATATAAAGATAGATAAGGGTGCAGGCATCGTTTATAAGAACGGCAAGGAAGTCACACTCACGGCCATGGAGTATAAGCTCCTGACATATCTGGCCACCAACAGGAATAAAGTCATAGGGAAAGAAGAGATATTCATTAATGTATGGGAAGACAGCTTTGTCACTGACGGAACGCTGAACGTGCACATCAGGCACCTTCGTGAGAAGCTCGAGAACGATCCGAACGAACCTGTCTTCATTAAGACCGCAAGGGGCAGGGGATATCTCTTTAAGGCTGAAGGATAATGAAGAAAAGATTCATCCTGCTGGCCATCCTGCTCGCGATAGCGCTCCTGCATCCGATCGTCATACTGAGTTATTTCGAGACGGCCGATGCGGATTTCCTGGATAATACGCAGGTAAATGCACTTCTTAACAACCTCTCCGATGACTGGGATACCATTGAGAATTACAGCGGCGTTCTGGTAAAGAACAATTACGATTTCCGCTATGAGGTCATGGATAATGACGGCAAGATCCTCATCAAGACGGATCCTAACCTGCCTGCTGATATGGGACGCGCAACCACAGAGCGTTATACCATGAGGGATATCAAGGTCGACGGCGTGACAGTCGGAAAACTCCTTATAGATAATGACTTCACATCTGCGATCGGACTGACGCAGGACCTGTATATGTTGAGGTATGCTCTCGCGACATTCATCGAGATCATTATCATTTCCATATTCCTGTTCTGGGTATACAGGAATATCGTCAGACCTTTTGACAAGCTCAAGGAATTTGCCACTGATGTTGCATCAGGCAATCTCGATAAACCGCTCGAGATGGACAGGGGCAATATCTTCGGCAGCTTTACCGAGAGCTTCGATATCATGAGATCCGAACTGAGCGAGGCCAAGCAGAAGGAATACGAGGCCCAGCGCAGCAAGATGGAACTCGTGTCCCAGCTCTCGCACGACATCAAGACTCCTGTCGCATCAATTAAGGCACTGGGAGAACTCCTTGAGGCGCAGAGTAACGATCCGAAGACAAAGGAAAAGCTCGGTTCGATCGTTACCAAGGCAGACAACATCGACGTCATGGTATCTGACCTGTTCACCAACACGCTGGCCGATCTTAACGAGCTGACGGTCGAGAACTCCGAGCAGGAGAGCAGCATCCTCGACAGGATAATAAAAGATGCCGATCACATGGAGCGCGTAACAGGCGGACATGTCGGGGAATGCATCATTCTGTGCGACCCGCTGAGAGTCACGCAGGTTATTAATAATATTATTTCCAACTCTTATAAATACGCAGACACGAAGATCTTCATGGAATCGCATATCGATGAAGACTGCCTCGTCGTATCCTTTACTGATGAAGGCGGCGGCGTATCTGAAGATGACCTCCCCATGATCACCAAGAGGTTCAGAAGAGGCGAGAATGCAAAGGGAAAACCGGGCTCCGGACTGGGCCTCGCGATCGCATCCGAACTCATGGAGAAGATGGAAGGCGAGCTCGAAGTCGCAAATGCCGAGAAGGGCCTGCGCGTAAGCCTTTATTTTAAGATTGCCTGATTCTTAATCTAAAATTAAGGTTCAACTAAAGCAACTTAAGGTTGACTTTTTTAAAATCTCCGTATCAATCAAAAATATGGAATGGAGATAGTTCAACATGAAATTGTTCCCTACAAAAGCAATGTCCGTAGCAGCATGCGGAGTTATGACAGTAGCCGCATTATCAGGAATGTCTACACTTAAGCAGACAGTTAATGCAGCTTCCTACTACACACCCAGACTCATCGTCACAGGCAGTGAAGTGGATGCCGAGAGAGTCAACGCAGGTGATGAGTTCGACCTTACAGTTCATTTTATGAATGAGTCTGAAGATACTCACCTCTATAACATCAAGATCGCTTTTACGAGCCCTGATAATGTCATCTATCCCGCAGAGGGAACCAACGTCCGATATATCAGCTCTGTTGAAGATGAAGAGGACTTCGACATAACAGTTAAGATGTCAACGAGAAACGATCTCGAGGAAAAGCCTTACACAATCACGGTTAATTACGAATATGAGGACAGCAACAAAGCATACTACCAGGATTCATCAGAGATCGTTATTCCCGTATATCAGGAACCTGTTCTCTCAGCATCAGATCTCAAGCTGACAAAGAACGAGATCGAACTTAACAACAAGACAAGCTTCTCGATGAAACTTAACAATATGGGGAAAGGGAATATTTACAACGTATCGGTTGCTGTTGACGGCGACATGATCAACAGCGTCGATACGGTTGTAGGTAACCTCGACAAGGGCGCGAACACAAACGTTGACCTCTCCCTTAAGGGCACAAAGGCAGGTTCCGGAGATGTTAAGGTCACCGTTAATTACGAAGACTCAACAGGTAAGGAATACTCCATTGAGAAAACAATGAACCTCTCAGTAACAGAGCCCGTTCCCGTTGAACTCTCTGCAGAAGAGGCAGCTGCCGGATCATCCAACCTCGTAGTCATGGGTATTGCGGTAATCGGCGCAGTTGTAGTTATCATCGTAGTTGTAAACATCATTCGCAAAGTAAGGGAAAAGAAGTATGCCTAAGAAAAGCATTATCAGGACTGAGAAACTCTGTAAGAGCT
>JAEEGJ010017907.1_pt1 | contig 15921 bp, 14 predicted proteins | sample 8958761 | NCBI WGS metagenome assembly JAEEGJ01 (sample SAMN16246546, study PRJNA631951) | gut metagenome | biome: gut microbiome; feature: rumen; material: RS-attached | host: Bos | place: Iran: Karaj | collected 2018-10
GCAGCCTCCTGGTCCGGCTCCGAAAAAAAGAGTGAATGCAAGACCCCGTCTGTGTTTCTGAAATACCCGTCATGAGCGGTTTTGATCCCAGGTGACACGCATAAAGGCTCAGTCACCGATGTCCATCAAGCCTGTTATGAAACTCAGTTCCGGTCTGCTGTAACACGTACATTCAAGCTGCAGCTTCTGATCCGCGCCGGTATCCGAATCATGCGTTTCAGCGTTATACTGGCAATAAGCCGGAATAAACACATCGACCCAGATACTGTCGTGATCGGTTTTTGTATTTGACGTATAGGTTTCGACCTGAAAATCATCGGCGCCGGAGTTGGTGATCTGGATATAAGTCTTTTCGCCCTCGCCGTAAACGGAGAAGACCAGACCGTTGTTTTCAAACAGGATATCGCCTTTTATCTCAGGCTCCCGCACGGTATAATCGGCGTCCGTTTCAAACACCCTGGCTTCTGCCTGTAGATCCGTGGAGGAATAATCTTTCCCCGTAAAGTGCGCGTTGTATATCACAAGGGATTTCAGAGCTTCGTCCCCGCAGTAATAGTACGGGATGTCCAGAATCCTTACGATCTGCTTCCTCGGGCCGATCTCTTCATAGAATATGCTGTCGAAGCACCTGCCGTTTGCGGCGGCGGGATACATCACGAGGCTGCCTTTTTTCTTTTCCGGATTCGTGATCACGACTTCTATCTCATATGAGAACTCGGTCTCTCCCAGGTAATCTTCCTTTTTGACGTAGATATCCCCGAATTCGACCCTTATGCCGTCGCTGTCGCCTATCAGCTTTTCAGTGAACGAGTAGCCTGCGGGCGAATAATCGCTGCCGACCTTTTCCGAACGGTTCGGCTGTGCCGCGGTCGTGACCAGACCGATGACGAGCATCGCGACGAAGAGAGCCGTGACGACGCCGAAGGCTATAAGGATGTTCCGCACCTTTTTCAACCTTTCGGCGTTCAGGGCTCTGACATCGTCCCTGTTATCCTCGATCCCGGAAGCGATGCGGATCTCCATTTCCTTTTCATCGACGCCGATACGGTTTTTCCACTCCCCGTCTTCACCGTAAGACGCGCCGCACTGCGGGCATGTCTTATACCTGGTCGTATCTATGGTAAAACCGCAGTAGTCGCAGGTCAGCGTGGTATCGGTCTTCAGAGAGTACTCGACCGCCTGTTCCGTTATTTTCCTTACCGCGTCTCTGCCCAGATATTTTTTCTTCGTGCGGTTTATCTGGACCGTATACACCAGAAGCAAAACGATCGCCGTGAAAAAAGCCACAGCCGCGAGAATAAAAAACATTTCTTTTTCACCTGTTCCGTCGAGTGTTGATCGGTAGATAGCATATGGTTTATCCTTACGTACAATAGCATATATCCGGCAAAAAGAAAAGCGCCGGAGGCTGCGGACCCGCAGACTCACGGCGCGGGCCACAGGCCGCGACGCATAAAAAACAGCAAAGAATGAAAATTCCGGGTACGGTTCTTTTGTCCCGCTTTTGACTGCTTACTGAACAAGAGGCCGCTTCCCGAAGCCGGGAAGCGGCCTTTCTGCGCCTTATTGATCGCGGTTGTATATCGCGGAGACGGACTTTCTGCTGCCGCCTATTATCGCGACCGCGGCGACGGCGTTCATGACCATGAAGCAGGTCAGCACGCCGCGCACGGGGATGACCGTCGTCAGCGCTCCGGCGAGCAGCTCGCCCGCGAAGGCGCCCGTCGTATTGAGCATGTTGAACGCGCCGTTGAAGCGCCCCTTCTTCTCGTCCGGGACGTAGCTCTGCGTCGAGGATATGCGTATCGTATAGCTCGTGACGCCGCCGAGACCCGTCAGAAAGCACATTATCATCATCAGAGGTATCGCCGTATAGAGATAGAAGCCCTCCAGCAGCGATATAATTATGTAAACCGCAAGGGCGATAGCGTACTTGGCCTTGACGGGGAGATGTATCCTGTAATGCACCGCGCCGCCGACCGCTCGCCCGACGAGGGCCATGCCCCAGACGAGCATGTAGATATATTCGCCGTTATCGAAGGTGCCCTTGAAAAACGGCAGCGTTATGACGCTGGAGGCGCCGCCCGCTATGGACGAGAACGTGAAATAGACCGCGACGGCGAGAAGTCCCTTCTCGCTGAGCAGGTACTTGAACCCCTCTTTGATATCGCGCAGCAGGCGCTTTCCGGAGGCGGGCGTATCCTCCTCGAGCTTTCGCTTTTCGATGTACTTTTCCTCCGCGCCTATGCGCGTCTCCATGACGGCCGCGATGAAGAAGCAGACGGCGTTGACGCCGAGCAGCGGCGCTATGCCGACGAGGTTGTAAAAATACGTCGAGACGGGGACCATGACCGCCGAGAGCGTTTCGAGCAGGCTGGATATCGAGTAGGCCTTGGAGTAGTTGCCCTCGGTTATCAGCAGGGGATAGAAGCTCTCGAAGGCGACCATGTAGATGCTGTTTATCGATCCGAGTATGAAGGCGTAGATGGCAAAGAGCACGAAGCTGAACATGCCTCGCCATATGAGCAGGGCGACGAGCGCGTAGAGTCCGGCGGAGATGAAGTCGAGCGTGTATATCGTCTTCTTGCGCGAGAACCTGTCGAGTATCGCGCCGGAGAAGATGGGCATTATTATCTGAGGCAGCGTGAAAATGGCGACGTAGATCGCGAAGAAAAGGGGCGACTGGGTATAGTCGAGCACCATCAGGCTCAGCGCGAAGCCTGACATGGCGTTTCCGAACATGGACACGACGCTGCCGAGGGTTATGATCGTGAAGTCCTTCGTCCAGAGAGTATTCGGATTTTTCTCCCTTCCTGCCATTTCTTCTCCTTTGGAAAGTATTGCCTGCGCGGCTGCGCCATTATAGCAGAGGCGAGCGCGATTTTCAATATGAGTTTTTCGGCAGGCCAGATCTCCTCCGTGCAGATTGACGGCGGAGCCGCGAGGTGCTATAATCAAGCCCGCGGGCCGGCGTGGTGGAACTGGCAGACACCCGGGACTTAAAATCCCGTATCCGATAGGATGTACGGGTTCGACCCCCGTCGCCGGCACCAGAAAGAGGGAAATCCGAACAGGATTTCCCTCTTTCTGGTGCCGGGCCTGATGAGCGAGTTTATCCGCTTCGCTCATATGGAAGATCGCGCATACATCTCCGAAAAAACAAAAAGCGGTTGCGGCGGGGAAACGAAAGTAGTATAATCTGATGAAAGACAGGGAAAGGAGAGGTCCCGCGAATGCGCATTCTGGCCGTGTCCGACGTTGAGAGCAATTTCATATGGGATCACTTCGACCCGGAGGTCTTTTCGGGGATAGATTTCATCATCTCCTGCGGGGATCTGAAGGCCTCGTATCTCTCCTTCATCGTCTCGATGATACCCGCGCCGCTCTTCTACGTCCACGGCAACCATGACACGGACTACCTGCGCAAGCCGCCCGAGGGCTGCGTCGATATAGACGGGCGCCTCATAAGCTATCGCGGGCTGCGCATAGGCGGGCTCGGCGGCTGCCTGGGCTCTTCGCCCGAGCCCTTCCAGTTCACGGAGCTGGAGATGGCGAGAAGGGCCAAGCGGTTTGCGGGCGAGATAAAGAAAAAGCGCGGGATAGACATCTTCGTTTCCCATGCCGCGCCCCTCGGCTTCGGCGACGGGGACGACGCTTTCCATCAGGGCTTCGCCGCGTTCCATACCCTCGATACCCTGCATGAGCCGAGGCTCCATTTCTTCGGCCATAAGCACCTTTCGGGCTCTCCGGTCAATAAAAAGGCCGTCATGAAGCTCGGAAATACGACGCTGGTAAACGCGACCGGATACCGGATCGTGGATATAGACGAACTTTAATTTTTCGGATAGGAGCGTGTTTTTATGAAGATCAAAGCCGCAGTCTGCCGTGAAGCGGGCGCCCTCGCCCTTGAGGAAGTCGAGCTCGCAGCGCCCAAGATGGGCGAGATACTCGTCAAAATGGTCGCCAGCGGCGTCTGCCATACCGACGCCGCCGCAAGAAACCTCTTCATCCCCGCCATTCTCCCGATGGTCCTCGGCCATGAGGGCGTCGGCGTCGTCGAATCCGTCGGCGAAGGCGTGACCGAGCTCGCCCCCGGCGACAAGGTCATCATCAGCTTCCCCTATTGCGGCGAGTGCGACTACTGCCGCGAGGGCCATCCCTACGCCTGCGAGGACAGCTTCCACCTCTTCTTCCACGGCAAGTATAAGGACGGCACCACCCGCATCACCGGCGCCGACGGGACCGAGATAGGCTCCCTCTTCGGCCAGGGCTCGTTCGCGACATACGCCGTCTGCGACGCCTCCAGCGCAGTCAAGGTCGACGTCGGCATCGAGGACCTCAAGGCCCTCTGCTCGCTCGGCTGCGGCATCCAGACCGGCGCCGGCGCCGTGCTCAACCGCATGGCTCCGAGGCCCGGCACCTCCATCGTCGTCTTCGGCTGCGGCGCCGTCGGCATCGCCGCGATCATGGCCGCGAAGATAGCCGGCTGCTCGACGATCATCGGCGTCGACATAGTCCCCTCGAGGCTGCAGCTCGCGCTGGAATGCGGCGCGACCCACGTCATCAACGGCAGGGACTTCGATGACGTTCCCGCCGAGATAAAGCGCATCTGCGGCGGCAAGGGCGCTCACTACGCGCTCGAGGCCTCCGGCGTCCCCGCGCTCGGCCTGCAGATGCTCGATTCCATGCGCCGCGAGGGCCTCGCCGTCATCGTCTCCGTCATGGGCGACCAGAGGATGAACGTCCTCATCGAGAACCAGATCATGAGCCCGAGCGTCACGCTCGCCGGCATAGTCGAGGGCGGCTCTAACCCGAAGGTGTTCATCCCCGAGCTCGTCAGGTACTATAAGGAGGGCAAGCTCCCCGTCGGCAAGCTCGCCAAATATTATAAGTTCGAGGACTTCGAGCAGGCCTTTGAGGACAGCCACAACGGCAGCGTCATCAAGCCCGTCCTCGTATTCTGAGATCAATAAGACCGCATGCGGCGGGTGCCATCGCGCACCCGCCGCATCGTCGGTAATGGGAAAGAGGAGAGAATATGATCCATTTTGAATGCGATTATACAGAGGGCGCCTGCCCGGAGATAATCGCCCGCCTGACCGAGACGAACATGCTCCAGACAGCGGGCTACGGCGAGGACGAATTCTGCGCCTCGGCCGCGGATAAGATAAGAAGGCTCTGCCAGTCGCCGGACGCGGCCGTGCATTTCCTCGTCGGCGGCACGCAGACAAACGCGACGGTGATCTCCGCGGCGCTGCGCCCGCATCAGGGCCCGCTCTGCGCCGTCACGGGGCATATAAACGCCCATGAGACGGGCGCCGTCGAGGCGACGGGGCACAAAGTCCTGCCTCTCCCGTCGACAGACGGGAAGATACGCGCCGCACAGATAGCCGAATACGTCGAGGCGCACATGCACGACTCGGCCTTCGAGCACATGGTGCGCCCCGGCATGGTCTATATCTCCCACCCGACCGAGAACGGGACGATATACTCCCGCGCCGAGCTGGAGGAGATAGCCTCGACCTGCCGCAGATACGGGCTGTATCTCTTCGTCGACGGCGCCCGCCTCGGCTACGGGCTCGCGGCCGAGGGCGCGGATTTGACCCTTCCCGACCTCGCGCGGCTGACGGACGTCTTTTATATAGGCGGGACGAAGGTCGGCGCGCTCTTCGGCGAGGCCGTCGTCATTACAAATTTCGCCCTCAAGCAGGATTTCCGCTATCTTATAAAGCGCCACGGCGGCATGCTCGCCAAGGGCCGTCTTCTCGGGCTGCAGTTCGATACGCTTATGACGAACGGGCTGTATGAGCGCATCTCCGGGCATGCGATAAGGCTCGCGATGAAGCTCCGCGCGGGAATAAAGGAGGCGGGCTTCCCGTTTGCCTTCGAGTCTCCGACGAACCAGCAGTTCCCGGTCCTGCCGGACGCGCTGCTTGAGCGCCTTTCGAAGAAGTATTCATACTCCGTTTGGGGCAAGCCCGACGCGGAGCACACGACCGTCCGCTTCTGCACGAGCTGGGCCACGCGCGAGGAGAACGTCGACGCCCTCATCGCAGACCTCAAAGCGTAAATAATAAAGAAAAACGCCCGCATGGCTGTCCATGCGGGCGTTTTTGTGCTTTGCTCATTCCGAGAGCAGCTTTTCGAATTCGTCGATAAGGTCTCCGAATATCCCGAGCGCGTCCGTTACGGGCTTTGTCGTGTTCATATCGACGCCCGCCGCGCGCAGTATGCTGATGGGGTCCGTCGAGCTTCCAGCGGACAGGAAGCCGAGATACTGCTTTACCGCCTCTTCGCCGCCGGTAAGTATGCGCTGAGAAAGCGCCATGGCGGCGGAAAAGCCGGTAGCGTACTGGAATACGTAGAAATTATAGAAGAAATGCGGGATGCGCGCCCACTCGAAGGAGATCTCCGGGTCGCTGACGACGTCGGGCCCGTAATACTCTTCGTTGAGCTTGCCGTAGAGCTCGCTGAGGACGTCCGCAGTGAGCTTTATGCCCTGCTCGGCCATCTCGTTTATCTTCATCTCGAATTCCGCGAACATCGTCTGGCGGTAGAGCGTCGTGCGGAACTGCTCGAGGAAATGGTTGATGAGATAGGCTCTGCCGCGCTTGTCTGTCGTCTTTTTGAGAAGGCTCTGCATGAGCAGCGCCTCGTTGCACGTGCTGGCGACCTCGGCCACGAAGATGACGTAGTCCGAGTAGACGGTCGGCTGGTTCTTGATAGAGTGATATGTGTGGAGCGCGTGGCCCATCTCATGCGCGAGAGTGAATTCGCTCTCCAGATCGTCGTCATGGTTGAGAAGGACGTAGGGGTGCGGCCTGCCGCCGGAGGAGTAGGCTCCGCTGCGCTTGCCGACGTTCTGATAGACGTCGATCCAGCGCTCGTCGAAGCCCTTGCGCAGCGCCGCGACGTATTCCTCGCCGAGCGGGGCGAGCGCGGCCGCGACGGTCTCCTTGGCCTCCTCGAAGGGGATCTTGTCGTCAATATCCGAGACGATGGGAACGTAGACGTCGTACATATGCAGCTCGTCGACTCCGAGCAGCTTTTTGCGCAGGGCCATGTACTTGTGCATGTATCCCATATTGTCATGGACTGCCTCGATTAGGTTCTTGTAGACGGAGACGGGGACCTCCGTCTCGAAGAGCGAAGCCTGCATCGTGTTTTCAAAACCCCTGGCCTTGGCGAAGAAGCGAAGCTGCGCGACCTGCGCGTCGAGGCAGGCGGCTATCGTGTTCTTAAAGCCGCCGAAGGTGTGGTAGAGGCTCTCAAAGGCAGCCTTGCGCAGGACTCTGTCGGAGCTGCGCATGAGGGTGATCGCCGTCTCCTGATTGACGGTATGCGCCTCGCCGTCGGCTCCGACCGCGTCGGGAAACCTCATGTCGGCATTGGTGAAGACTGAGAAGACCTCGCCGGGGTTCTGCGCCATCTCGCCCGCGGAGGCGAGAAGCTTTTCCTCGGCGGGGGAGAGCGTGTGCGCCTTTTTGGCGAGGATGCGGTCTATATAGCGGCGGTAGACCGTCAGCTCCGGCTTCTCGCCAAAGTAGCGGTCATAGAGCTCCGCGGGCGCCTCGAGCAGTTCCGGAGTGGCGAAGGACGCGGCCGCCTCGAGCTTGACGTAGAACGTCATAAAGCTCCCCTTGAGCCCCTGATAGAAGGAGTTGCCCGTGTCCTCGTCGCTCTTTCTCATGCAGTAGGTGGCGAGCCTTTCGACGGTATCGGTCGCCTCGTCATTGAGCTTCAGGTAGGCCAGCAGGCTGTCCGCGCTCTCGGTCAGATGTCCTTTCATGGCCTCGCAGCGCTCGATGAGGCTCTCCGCTTCCTTCAGCGCGGCGGAAAAGGCCGCGTCGTCGGGATAAATATCTTCCAAAGCCCAGGTATAACGCTTGTCGAGCTCGTCTCGTTTTGGTATACTCATATTGACCTCCGAAATACGTTTTTTTCAGATGATTCATTATACCACCATTTGCCGCCCGCCGCAAGCGGCGCGGCAGACAACAGGGGAGATGCTGCATGGATATCAGAGAACTCGCAGGGCATATAGACCATACGCTGCTGCGGCAGGACTGCACGGAACGGGAGATAGACGAGCTCTGCGCCGAGGCGCTCGAATTCGGCGCCGCCTCGGTATGCATTCCGCCCTCTTTCGTGGCGCACGCCGCCGAGAAGCTCGGCGGGAAGGTCGCCGTCTGCACGGTCATCGGCTTTCCGGAGGGCTACACGACGCCGGCAGCCAAGGCGGCCGAGACGCGCGACGCCGTCGAAAACGGTGCCGACGAGATAGACATGGTCATCAACGTCGGCGCGCTGAAGGACGGCAGGCTCGATCTCGTTGCGAAGGATATAGCCGCCGTGCGCGGGGCCTGCCCCGGAAAGATACTCAAGGTCATCATCGAATGCTGCCTGCTGACGGACGGGGAAAAGCGCGCCGCCTGCCGCTGCGCCGCCGAGAGTGGAGCGGACTATGTCAAAACTTCGACGGGTTTTTCGACAGGTGGAGCAACAGTGGAGGACGTCAGACTGATGCGCGCGAGCATACCGGACAACATGAAGGTCAAGGCCGCCGGCGGGATAAGGACGGTCGAGCAGGCCGAGGCGTTTCTTGCCGCGGGGGCTGACCGCATCGGCAGCAGCGGCATATTAAAGAGCCTCGGGCGAGCTTGAGGCGGGAGGAAAAAGCATGCAGAGCCTTGAAAAACAATACCATATACACTGCGCGGAGGGCGACGTCGGAAGGTACGTCATCCTCGCCGGAGATCCCGGCAGGATAAAGAGCATCGCCGCGCTGTTCGACGGCGCGGAGCAGGTCGCGTACAATCGCGAGTTCAACGTCTGGACGGGGTATCTCGAGGGCGAGAAGATCACCGCCTGCTCGACGGGCATAGGCGGCCCCTCGGCCGCGATAGCCATGGAGGAGCTTTGCGCCGTCGGCGCGGACACGTTCATCCGGACGGGGACCTGCGGCGGCATCGACCTCGACGTGCGCTCCGGCGACATAGTCGTCGCGACGGGCGCGATACGCTATGAGCACACGTCCTGCGAGTACGCGCCGATAGAATTCCCCGCCGTCTCCGACCTCGATATCGCGCTCGCGCTGCGAGAGGCGTCCGTCGCCCTCGGCAACAGGACCCACGCGGGCGTCGTGCAGTGCAAGGATTCGTTCTACGGTCAGCACAGCCCCGGCAGAATGCCGGTCTCCTACGAGCTGGAGCAGAAATGGGAGGCGTGGAAGCGCCTCGGCGTCAAGGCCTCCGAAATGGAGTCCGCGGCGCTCTTCGTCATAGCCTCCGCGCTGAAGGCAAGATGCGGCGCCTGCTTCCACGTCGTATGGAACCAGGAACGCGAGAAGGCCGGCCTCGATCAGGAGATGAGCGAGGATACGTCCATGGCGGTGCGCGTCGCGGTCGAGGCCATGCGCGCCATAATAAAAAAGGACAAGGCCTGAAATCGGTATAAATAAAGGCAGACGGGAGATGACCCGTCTGCCTTTTATGTTGCCTGATCACATGACCGTCTGCGCGACGAGCAGGAGAAAGTCGTAAAACGGCTTGAGCTTTTTGAACTTCCCTCCGATCTTCTTCGGGAGATCGTCGGAAAAGAGCGCGCCGAGATCGCCGCTCTCGGTGAGGACGCAGACGCTCCTCTGGTCGAGCCATTCCCTCTGCCATTCCGGCGCGTCCGGGTGCCGCGTCCGCTTGTAGCGCGTGTCCATCAGAGGGCAGCCGGCCTTGCGCACGGCCTCGACGGCTTCCGCAAAAAGCGGGCTGCCGGCCAGAATGAGCCTGCGGTACTCCCCGATAAAATCCGCCCCGACGTCATAGCATCCGCAGCCGTAACTGAAGCCGAAGGGAGTTATCTCGAAGAAATAGCCTGGCAGGGAGAAGGCGTGCCGGTCCCGCGAGAACGTGCACCAGAGGTTCTCTCGAAAGAGCGTTTTGGAATAGCGCGCGTCGCGCCAGATGCGCGAGACGGAGCGGACCGGGTCGCAGATGATCATCGGGTCGACCTTCGCCAGAAAGGGCGATATCTCCTCGACGAAGCCGCGCATGGGGTCGCGGACGTATTCTGTATACTCCGCCTTGTGCTCGTTGAACCAGAGCCTGCTGTCGTTTATCCTGTTTTCCATGAGAAAATCGAGCGTCGCCTGAGAAAAAGCCATAAGCGCACCTCCCTGACTTTATGAGGATAACACAGATGCGCCGCCGCGGGCAAGCGGAAATTGCTTCGCATGAAGAAGGCGCGGGGCGAATATGATGTGTCATAACGCCCCTGCGAGGTGACGCCCATGATCTCCGCAGCCCTGCTGCTCATTTTAAGCTCCGCCTTCTTCACCCTGCGCCTCGGCAGCACAGGCTCCTTCCCGCGGCCACTGAGCGCCGCGGAGGAGCGGGAATGTCTCGAGCGCGCCGCGCAGGGAGACGAGGCGGCGCGAAACAGGCTCGTCGAGCATAATCTCCGACTCGTCGCGCACATCATAAAGAAATACTATACCGCCTCCTGCGATCAGGACGATCTTATTACGATCGGGACGATAGGCCTCATCAAGGGCGTTTCGAGCTTCAACGCCGGCAAGGGCGTGCGCCTCGCGACCTACGCCAGCCGCTGCATCGAAAACGAGATACTCATGTATTTCCGCCGCCTGCGCAGGACAGCCGGCGATCTGCCCCTCTCCGAGACGCTCGACACCGAGGAGGACAGCGGCAGCCTCTCGCTCATGGACGTCATCTGCGTCGAGGACGATATGTTCGAGGCGCTGAGCCTGAAGGAAAACTGCCGGAAGCTCCGCGGCGTCATGGAAAAGACGCTGTCCGAGCGGGAAAACGAGATCGTGACGATGCGCTACGGGCTCGGAGGGACTAAGCCAATGACCCAGCGCGAGGCTGCGAAGCTCTGCGGCATATCCCGAAGCTACGTCTCACGCATCGAAAAGCGCGCGCTTGAAAAGCTCCGCGCCGCGCTGGAGGCATAAAAAAGGACCGGGTCCGTAAAAGACCCGGTCCTCCGCGTATGTGTGGATCAGATGAGGCCCTGCGCCATCATGGCGGCGGCGACCTTCTCGAAGCCGGCTATGTTCGCGCCGGCCGCGAGGTTGTAGCCCAGACCGTTGCGCTCGGCGGCGGCGACGGAGCTCTCGTAGATGTTCTTCATGATGCTCTTGAGCTTCGCGTCGACCTCCTCGGCCGTCCAGGACAGACGCGCGGAGTTCTGGCACATCTCCAGACCGGAGACGGCGACGCCGCCGGCGTTGACCGCCTTGGAGGGGGCGAGGATGACGCCGCTGTCCATGAGGAGCTTCATGGCCTCGTTGGTGGTCGGCATGTTGGAGACTTCCATATAATACTTGATGCCGTTGGCGATGATCTTCTTCGCGTCCTCGACGTCGACCTCGTTCTGGGTCGCGCAGGGCATGATGATGTCGGCCTTGACGCCCCAGGGCTTTTCGCCGGGATGGAACTCGGCGCCGAACTTCGCGGCATACGCCTCAAGCGCGTCGGCGCGGCCGGATTCGCGCATCTCGAGCATGAAGTTGAACTTCTCCTCGGTCGTGATGCCGGCGGGATCGTAGACGTAGCCCGCGCGGCCGGAGAGGGTGACGGCCTTGCCGCCGAGCTCGGCGATCTTTTTGACGGCGCCCCAGGAGACGTTGCCGTAGCCGGAGACGGCGACGGTCTTGCCCTCGACGGTGAGCCCGTCGTGCTTAAGAGCCTCGACGAGGTAGTACACGGCGCCGTAGCCCGTGGCCTCCGGGCGGATGAGGGAGCCGCCGTAGGGGATGCCCTTGCCGGTGATGACGCCGTTGTTGAAGGTGCTGGTCAGGCGGCGGTACTGCCCGTAGAGGAAGCCGACCTCGCGCCCGCCGACGCCGATGTCGCCCGCGGGGACGTCCATATCGGGCCCGACGTATTTATAGAGCTCCGTCATGAAGGACTGGCAGAAGCGCATGATCTCCGCATCGGACCTGCCCTTCGGGTCGAAGTCGCTGCCGCCCTTCGCGCCGCCCATGGGCAGCGTCGTGAGCGAGTTTTTCAGGACCTGCTCGAAGCCGAGGAACTTTATCGTGCCGGTGGTGACGGCGGGGTGGAAGCGGAGACCGCCCTTGTAGGGGCCGATGGCTCCGTTGAACTGGACGCGGAAACCGCGGTTGATGTGCGGCTTGCCCTCGTCGTCGGTCCAGGGCACGCGGAATTCGATAAGTCTGTCAGGCTCGACCATCCTCTCGAGAATGGCGTTTTCCTCATATTCCGGATGCGCCTCAATGACGCTCTCCAGAGAATAGAGGACCTCCTCGACGGCCTGAATGAATTCGGGCATGGCTTTGTTTCTCGCCTTGACTGTCTCGAGGACTCTTTCGATGTAAGCGTTCATAAAATGAGCTTCCTTTCATAAAAAAGTTGCGGCCTGAGATGCGCTCTGATGAAACCGGCGGCCGCTTAAATTTCAATGATAGCTTATTTTAATTAGATAAATCGCAAAAGTCAAGGACTTTCTGCAACGTCTGCGGGCGAAATTTGCATTTTTGAAAGCCGCCAATAAAAAAACCGGAAAGCAGCAAAAAAGCTCTTGCTTTTTCGCGGCAGCTATGTTAATATGCATAGGCTTGATGAGAGCATATGCGCCTGTAGCTCAGCTGGATAGAGTGACTGGCTACGAACCAGTAGGTCAGGGGTTCAAGTCCCTTCAGGCGTGCCAGCAAAAAACGACATGTTTCGACATGTCGTTTTTTGTTGGCCCGCGCACGGCGCGGGGAATTGAACGTGAAAGGAACCCTTCCTGGGTTCCTCTCACACTCTCTTCCTTCCCGTTGCCTCAACGGCAAACAGGAGTTTTAACCGATTGCCGCAGTAAAGCTCCGGTTTCGAATGAGACCGGAGCTTTGCTTTTTCAAAGGGCTTTATTCCCGATTGCTTTATTGCGTCCGATATGCTAAAATTTACCCATAAAGAGAAAGGAACGCTTGTTTATGGGACTTCTGGACAATAAGACGGTATGCCCCCGCTGCGGGGAGTATATCTCTCACGGGATAAAGGGCAGGCTCATCGGGCCGCCTTTCCGCATCTGCCCCCACTGCGACAAGCTCTATTACGACAAGGCCTTCAAGGAGCCCGCGCTCGCGACCTACGCGGAGAAGGACGTCAAGTTCAACTGGATGAAGGCGGTCTATGCCGCGTTCCCGACCGCCGTTTCCATACTCTACCTCAATTCCTATTTCAAGGGCGAGAATTCCTTCGCCATCGTTCCCGGCGTCGCCTTCGCCGCCATAGGCGTGCTCTTTATCATCGTGCTCATCTGCGAGATCGTCAAGGTCGCGGGCAAGCACGAGCGAGAGCAGAAGATAATAGACCTTTTCGAGGGCAGGCGAGGGGAACTCTCCGAGGAGCTGAAGGATTCCATGTCGAGGCTCGCCGACCCCAAGTACCTCGACGCGCTGGAGTACTACGGCGTGAACGTCCCCGACTATTTCCATGAGCGCGCCGAGAGACTGTCTGCTGAAAAGGCCGACGGACCGGCCGAGCAGCCCGAAGAAGAGACCGAAGAATGATCTGTTCAGACCGAAAAGCCCTGCGGAGCGATCCGCAGGGCTTCGTTTTTCAGCTTATGACCTCGAGCGGGACCTTGAAGGAGATCGCCCGCGGCGTCGGCAGCGAGTCGAATTTGACGACGTGCGCCTTTTTCGTCATGTCCGCGCCGAGGACCGTGCCCGGCCCGAGGACCGTATGCGAGACGCGCGTCCCCTCGGCAAAGGGCTCGAATTCGCTTTCGGGCAGATACTTAGCGCTCATGTCTATATATTCGCGCGCGTCCTTTATGAGCTCCTCGCGCGGGGGCTCGTCATATTCGATAAGGCGCGGGTCTATGTCGAGGATGAAGCGGGAGGGATATCGCGGAGAGCCGTCGAGCGCGCGCCCCTCGGCCTCCGAGATATAGAGCCGCTTTTCCGCTCGCGTCATCGCGACGAAGGCCAGCCGCCGCTCCTCCTCCATGCCGGGGAGGGTCGCCGTCTTGCGGGATGGAAAGATGCCCTCGTTCATGCCGCAGAGGAAGACGTACGGGAATTCGAGACCCTTCGCCGCGTGGACTGTCATGAGCTTTACTCTGTCCGCCGCGCCCTCCGCGTCGCTGTTGGTAAAAAGCGCGACGTGGGCAAGATAGTGCTCGGGCGAGGCCTCCTCGCCGCAGGACGTCTCGTATTCGTAAATGGACTGCCTGAGCTCGGCGAGGTTGTCCAGCCGCTCCTGGCTGCCCTCAGTGCGGAGCATTTCCTCATAGCGGCTGCGGTCGAGCACGTCGGAGAGAAACTCCGAGACGGGGCGCGAGCTCTGATCTCCGGAGAAGGACTCGACGAGCTTGACGAAGGACGCGGCCTTCGTCCCGCGGAATATCTCGTCGTCGAGCGTGCTCTTGAGCGCCGAGTAGAGCGTGCAGCCGTGCTTTTCCGCGTATTCCTCGAGAAACTTCATGCGCCTTACGCCGACGTTGCGCTTGGGGACGTTCACGACCCGCCGGAAGGAGAGATCGTCCCGGTATACCATCATGCGCAGGTAGCTCAGCGCGTCCTTTATCTCGGCGCGCCCGAAAAACTGCACGCCGCTGTATATCGTATAGGGTATTTCCCGCTTTCGCAGGACGTCCTCTACCGAGCGCGAGACGTAGTGCGCCCGGTAGAGCACGGTCATGTCCCTGAAGGGCACGCCCGCGTCGTGCAGCTCGTTCATCCTGTCGGCTATCCACCCGGCCTCCGCCTCGGCGGTCTTCGCGTGGTGGCAGAGGACGGAGCCGCCGTCCGGCAGCGTGGGGATAAGGTCCTTTTTGATGCGTGAGACGTTTTTGGAGATCATGGAGTTCGCCGCCGCGATTATCTGCGGGGTAGAGCGGTAGTTTCGCATCATCATGATCGTTTTGACGTCGGGGAACTGCCTGTCGAAATCGAGCAGGTATTTGACGTTGGCCCCGCGCCAGGTGTATATCGTCTGGTCCGGGTCGCCGACGATGAAGAGGTTCTTGTGATATCCGCAGAGGACCTCCATGAGCTGGTACTGCAGCTGGTCTATATCCTGGAATTCGTCTATCATGATATACTCCAGCCGCTGCTGCCATTTCAGGCGTATATCCTCGTTCTGCTCGAAAATGTAGAGCGAGAACTTGATGAGGTCGTTGTAGTCGAGTCCAAAGCATTTCTTTTCCTGATACAGATAACCGTAAAAAAGAATATCATCTACCTCAGTAGCTTTATCGTATTTCTCTTTAAGTGAATCTATGGACATATTAAGCATATCAAGAAAATAATCAGGTTCTTTAACGCACTTTCTCATCTCGAACATATCCCGGGCCGCGCTAAAGGTCTTGTCACGAAGAGACAGTCCGCGTTCTTCATAGATAATCTTCAATATGTCATCGATATCAGAATTATCCAGCACAAGAAAACTCTTAGGATACTGGATTGCATGGGAGTCCTCTTGAAGGACAGAAACACAAAAGCCATGAAATGTATTAATATAGCCAGTATCATTATCCCCAGTCAGCATATGGATTCTCTGTCTCATCTCATTGGCTGACTTATTGGTAAAAGTCACGCATAGTATATGTCCAGGCATAATTCCAAGACCATTTACAAGATAAGCAAAGCGGTAAGACAATGCTCTTGTCTTGCCGCTTCCAGCTCCCGCAATGACTCTTACATATCCTTCAGTTGTGGTTACAGCCTCTTTCTGGCTGTCATTTAATTTGGCTAATAACTCTTGCATTAATTTGCTCCGAAAAATAGAATTCTAAGATGAAATTATATCCTTATTTCAGATAATTTCCTATTAGAATTTTCGCGGATTAGCACCTCTTAATAAATAGTTTTTAGAGCAATTATTCACCTATGAAAACTCTGGGAACCCTTTTATTGATATCACAGGTAAGCTCATAATTAAACCT
>JAEEGJ010017908.1_pt1 | contig 15920 bp, 12 predicted proteins | sample 8958761 | NCBI WGS metagenome assembly JAEEGJ01 (sample SAMN16246546, study PRJNA631951) | gut metagenome | biome: gut microbiome; feature: rumen; material: RS-attached | host: Bos | place: Iran: Karaj | collected 2018-10
CGCTTGTAAACGAACGGTTTCAGGTTCTATTTCACTCCCCTGTTCGGGGTGCTTCCCACCTTTCCCTCACGGTACTGGTCCACTATCGGTCTTCCGATCATATTTAGCCTTGCGGCATGGTCGCCGCGGATTCAGACAGGATTCCACGTGTCCCGCCCTACTCAGGTGCCAATCTCGCTCCAACCCCGTTACCCGTACGGGCCTTTCACCCTCTGCGGACTGACTTTCCAGACAGTTCCGGTTCCTAGCTGGTGCTTTGTGACTGGTCCTACAACCCCGAATACGCCGTAACGCACTCGGTTTAGGCTCTTCCCGTTTCGATCGCCACTACTCCGGGAATCGATTGTTTCTTTCTTTTCCTGCAGGTACTAAGATGTTTCAGTTCCCTGCGTTCGCCCCACATTGCTGTGGTCTGCAGTCTTCAACTGCAGGGGTTCCCCCATTCGGACATCTCCGGATCAATTCCTGTTTGCAGATCCCCGGAGCTTTTCGCAGCTTACCACGTCCTTCGTCGCTTTCGGAAGCCAAGGCATCCTCCGTTCGCTCTTGTTCTCTTTCTCTTTGTGAATCACTTGCGACTTTTCGTCTCAAGTTTTTACTCGTTTTGCCTTGAAATTGTAGCCCTACAACTCGAAAAAACTCGAATTATATTACAGACTATAATCTCTTTTTACCTCGTTATCTCTCTCAGTATTGTCAATGAACTTTTTGTTTTGTTTCCCCTCCTTTCCGAAGGGGATGCAAAGGTACACATTTTTTTTTACCCACCAAATTTTTTCTCGATTTTTTTTGAAAAATATTTAAAAAACTGTTTTGACCCCAAAAACATATATAACACTTTTGATTTTTGTTATATTCTTTTTATCTTTGCCTTAAATATATATGGTATGCAGACAAGCTCGAAAAAAATCCAAACCGCCTTCCGGCTGGACGAGAACCTTCTGATGAGGGCAAAGCTTCGCGCCAAGAGAGAGCGACGGAGCCTCAACAGCCTGGTCGAGGAAGCCCTTGAGCGGATGATGCCGCAGGAACTTGAATGGCCTAAAGTAGTAATCCCTACGGAAATCAGCCCCGAAATACTTGCAATGAGACTTCCCGGGAAAGCCACATTCACGAAAGAAGAAATCGCAGCCGATGAAAGGCTTGCACATGCGCTTGGTGAGATATGAGAGTATTCTTTGACACCAATGTCATTATGGACACCATGATTGAAGGGCGTCCATCATCAGAAGCATCCAGACAGATTGCCCAACTGGCAAAGTTGGACGTCATACGCATCAGCATATCCGCCCTCAGCATAGCCGATGCTGTTTACTCCTGCCGTAAACTCTTCGACCACAAGGCCATTTTGACAAGCGTTGACGCCATGCGAAAAACATGGCGGGTTCTTAAACTGGACGAATACAATATTTTCGACGCCCTGCGCTCGGACTGCCCCGATTTCGAAGACGCGCTGCAGATATCCATCGCCGAGGGCGACTGCGACGTGATCGTGACCAACAACACAAAACACTTCAAAGGCCACACGGCCCTTGAAGTGTGCACTCCCGGGGAGTTTCTCGCCAGAGTCAGCGCCGTCTGACCCTGCCGCACGGGGCGGATACACGGAAAATCACCATTCCAGGGCGGCGGCCATACGCGCAGCGATAGCTTCGGTGCATAGATTTCCTATGCTGCCCTCGTGCGTATGCCCGAGCGAAGATGCCTTGAGGCCGGAGCCGGAGCCGCCCCGGTAGTGGAAACGCCCCTCGCCTACCTCTTTCCCCACCTGCCGGTACGCATCCCTGAACGTCACCCCAGCCAGCACGCGGGCGTTGACCTCCTCGACCGTGAACATATATTCATAAAGGGTATTGTCCAGTATGCGGTCGTTCACCTTTATATATTTAAGCATAAAATCCGCCATCTTAAGGCATTCGTGCACAGACTCCAGGGCCGGGAACAGAATGTCCTTCAGCAGCTGCAGGTCGCGGTGGTAGCCGTGCGGCAAGTTACTGCAGAGCAGGGATATCTCATTTTCGGCAGCCATGATGCGGTTGCAGCGCCCCCGCATAATCTCCCACACGTCCGGATTCTTCTTGTGCGGCATGATGCTGGAGCCGGTGGTCAGATTGTCGGGGAACGAAATGAACCCGTAGTTGGGCGACATATACATACAGCAGTCGGCGGCGAACTTGTTCAGGGTGAGCGCAACGCTGCCGAGGGCCGATGCGACGCACTTCTCAGCCTTGCCGCGCCCGAGCTGCGCGCCCACGCTGTTGTAGCTCATGCTCCCAAAGCCCAGCAGCTGCGTGGTCATCTCCCGGTCGAGCGGGAAGGAGCCCCCGTAGCCGGCGCCGGAGCCCAAAGGATTGCTGTCCACCACCTTAAAAGCTCCGTGCAGCATATACACATCTTCCACGAGCGCCTCCGCATAAGCCCCGAACCAGAGCCCGAACGACGACGGCATTGCTATCTGCCCGTGTGTGTAGCCCGGCAGCAGCACCTCCTTGTGCCGCTCGCTGAGCTCCTGCAGCGTCCGGAACAGAGCGGCCACCTCATCCCGCACCGAAATAAGTTCATCCTTCAGGAACAGCTTCACGTCCACGAGCACCTGGTCGTTGCGCGAACGGCCGGAATGAATCTTCTTCCCGACGTCACCGAGCCGGCGCGTGAGCAGCAGTTCCACCTGCGAGTGGATGTCTTCCACGTCCGGTTCGAGCACGAAGCTCCCGTCCTCCACGCTCGCAGCAATGTCCGCAAGCGCGGCGTCTAGCGTCTGCCACTCCTCCTTCGTCAGCAGCCCTATGCTGCAAAGCATGCTGATATGCGCCCGCGAGCCCGAGACGTCGTAGCGCGCCAGCCGCAGGTCCAGCACCCTGTCGTTTCCCACGGTGAAATCTTCCACCCGTGCATCGGCCTCGGTGCCCTTATTCCACAATGTTGCCATATAGATTCATTATTATATCGGTGTACATCTTGATAGCGCCGGCTATTTCATCCCGCGTCACGTATTCGTCGGGGCGGTGGGAACGGGAAGACTCCCCGGGGCCGAGCTTCACGGCGTCGCACCCCATACGCATCCAGTCGGACGTCGTAGGAGACGAGAACACGGGGATCCCCAGCGCCTCCACGGTGCGCACGAGGGGCGAGCCGGGGAAGCTGGCGGACGAACGGTTGCCCATGCGCCTGGGCACCAGCGTGCTGCGGCAAAGGCCCTGCAGCTCGGCGAGCAGCTCCTCGGGGCTGTAGAGCTCCGTGGGGCGCACGTCCACGACGAAGCGACAACTGTCCGGCACCACGTTATGAGCCGTGCCCGCCTGGATCTGCGTCACGCTCAGCCTCACTTCCCCCATCACGGGAGACACGCGCCCGAAGCGGTGCGCACGCAGGGCGGCGATGTCGTCCAGGGCGATGTAGAGCGCATTCACCCCCTCGCCGCGCGCAGCGTGCCCGGCCACCCCGTGCGCTTCGCCGTCCAGCACCAGCAGGCCACGTTCGCTGGTGGCAGCGCGAAGGCCGGTGGGCTCGCCCACGATGGCCCAGCGGGGCAGCATCCCGCGGGAAGAAAGCAGGCCGTCGGGCGCATACACCCAGGCGGCTCCGTCCGGCCCGGAGCGTTCCTCCTCGCAGCACAGCGTCAACAGCAGGTTGAACGGCAGCGGCTCGGCGCGCAAGGCCCTGAACACGGCCACCATAGCCGCCACGCTGCCCCCGTCGTCATTGCTGCCAAGGCCCCGGACCACGGCAGGATCGGCCCCCGGATCGAAGGGGTCGAAACTGTAGCCTTCGCATGGCGACACAGTGTCGGTATGGGCATCGAGGGCGAGCGTCGGGCGGGTGGGATCAAAGCCTTCGGAGACGGCAAGAATGTTGCCCCTATCCACCGAATGCGGCACTTTCCAATCGCGCAAAGCGTTGGAAATCAGTCCCACAACCCCAGCCTCCTCAAAAGACGGAGACGGGACACGGACCATACGGCGCAGCAGCTCTATCGAATCATCCAGATACTTCATAAGCATATCTTGGTGCCACCCCTGCTGAGCAGGCCCGACGCCGACTTCAAGATGACCTCGGGCACACCCTGACGCAGGGCGGCGAAAGCATTTTCCAGTTTCGGGAGCATCCCTCCGGCCACGGTGCCGGACGCCTTAAGCCTCTCAAATTCAGCGGAATCTATAAAAGGAATCACGCTGGAAGGATCGTCCACGTCGGAAAGCACCCCTTCCTTCTCGAAGCAGCACACCAGGCGCGCACCAAGGGCGGCGGCGATGCTGGAGGCCACGGTGTCGGCATTGGTGTTCAGAAGCTGCCCGCGGCCGTCGTGGTTGATGGCGCTGAACACGGGCACCAGTCCCATTCCCAATATGTTATGCACGAAACGGGTGTCGATGCTCGAAGGGCGCACATCGCCCACAAATCCGTAATCCACCTTCGTCTTGCCGTCGGCAAGCACGCGGGGCGGGCGCACGGCCGAGGTGATGCATCCGGCATCGCAGCCAGACAGGCCTATGGCGTTGCACCCAAGGCTCTGGAGCAGGGCCACCAGGCGCTTGTTGCACCAGCCGGAATAGACCATCGTGACCACGCGGAGCGTGTCGGCGTCAGTGACCCGGCGCCCTTCAACCATCCGGGGCTCGATACCCAGCGCTTTCTGGACCTCTCCGGCGAGAGCTCCGCCGCCATGGACCAGCAGTTTGGTGCCGGCCAGGGCGATGAAATCCTTGCAGAAGCGCCCAAGGAGCGCTTCGTCGTCGAGCACGTGGCCCCCTATTTTGACTACCGTAATCATAGACTTTCAAGCATTCGTTTCATGACCACCTGCGCCGCAATCTCCCTGTTTGCGGCTTCCGGAATCACCAGGCTGGTGGGCGCGTCGATGACTGCGTCGGACACGATCACGTTGCGCCGCACCGGCAGGCAATGCATAAAGAAGGCGTTGTCCGTGACCGCCATATGCGCCTCATCCACGGTCCAGGACCTGTCGTGGCTGAGTATCTGTCCATACTGCTCCGGATTTGTGACCCCGGGGCAGCTCCAGTTCTTTGCATACACGAAGTCGGCGCCCTCGAGAGCCTTCATCTGGTCGTACTCGATACGGGCTCCGGCGGTGAAGCGGGGGTCGAGTTCGTAGCCTTCGGGCTGGGTGATGACAAGGTCCATTCCGGCTGCTATCATCCATTCAGCAAAGGAGTTGGGCACTGCCTGGGGCAGGGCGCGGGGATGCGGAGCCCAGGTCAGGACCACCTTCGGGCGGGGCTTGCGCTTGTGTTCGTCGATGGTGATAAGGTCGGCGAAGGCCTGGCAGGGGTGGACGGTGGCGGACTCGAGGCTTATCACCGGGCGGCCGCTGTACTGCACGAACTGCTGCAGCACGGATTCGGCGTAGTCGGCTTCGCGGTCAGTCAGGCCGGCGAAGGAACGCACTCCGATGAGGTCGCAGTAGCAGCCCATCACGGGGATGGCCTCGCGCAGGTGCTCGGACTTGTCGCCGTCCATCACGACGCCAAGTTCGGTCTCAAGTTTCCAGCTGTCCTGGCCAATGTTGAGCACTATGGGGCTGAGGCCGAGATTCAGGGCGGCTTTCTGGCTGCTCAGGCGGGTTCGCAGGCTGCTGTTGAAGAATACCAGCATTATGGTCTTCCCTTCTCCCAGCCCGCGCCACGCCAGGCGGTTCGCCTTAACCAGCCGAGCCTCCTCCAGCGCAGCACTGATATCACCTATATCTTTTGCGTAAAAGAATTGTTTCATATGGTCAAATGGTTATAGATTCTTCACTTCGTTCAGAATGACAGAGAGGAAGCGGGTGCAGTCCTGGAGGGAGAGGCAGAGGGGAGGGAGAAGGCGGATGATGTTCTTGCCGGCGACGCCTGTGAAGATGTGGTGGTCGTAGAGCAGGCGGCGGCGAAGCTCGTCGATGGGCTCGTCGAACTCTATTCCTATCATCAGGCCCTTGCCGCGGACTTCCTTGACGTGGGTGCCGGGAGCCATCTCCGAAAGCTCCCCAAGAAGGTAGTCGCCGCAGGCCAGGGCATTGGCCATAAGCCCCTCTTTCTCAATGATATCGAGCACCGCCAGAGCGCACGCGCAGGCGAGATAGTTGCCGCCGAAAGTGGTGCCGAGCATCCCCTTTTTCGGCTGAAACTCAGGAGCGATCAGGATGCCTCCGCAGGGGAATCCGTTGGCTATGCCCTTGCCCATCGATATGATGCCTGGGCGTATGCCGGCCCACTGGTGGGCGAAAAACCTGCCGGTGCGGCCGTAGCCGCTTTGGACTTCGTCGAGGATGAGCACGGCACCGTAGCGCTTGCAAAGGGCCGACAGCTCCCGGAGGAATTCACCGGAGGGTATGTTGATGCCGCCGCAGCCCTGAATGCCTTCTATGATGACGGCGGCCACGTCGCCCATGGCGAGCTCTTTTTCAACTGCCTCGCTGTCGCCAAGTTCGCAGAACGTGATGCGGTGGTGGGAATTGAACGGAGAGACTATGGCGGGGTTGTCGGTGGCGGCAACGGCGCCGGAAGTCCTGCCGTGGAAGCTCTTTCGGAAGGCGACCACGCGGTCGCGGCCGGTGGCGAAGGAGGCGAGTTTCAGGGCGTTTTCGTTGGATTCCGCGCCGCTGTTGTCAAGGAAGAGGCTGTAGTCGTCGTAGCCGCTGACCTGGCCTATTCTTGCCGCCAGTTTTTCCTGCAGCGGATTGCGGACGCTGTTGGAGTAGAAGCCGATCTTGGCGGCCTGCTCCGACAGGGCTTTCAGATAGGAAGGATGGCTGTGGCCCACCGAAATGACGGCATGGCCTCCATACAGGTCCAGATACTCAGTCCCCTTGTCGTCCCACACCCGGCATCCCTTTGCCCGCACCGGCACGACATCAAAAAGATTATATACGTCAAACAGTTCCATGCTAAAATGCTGTTGCCTTCAGGCGCAGGCCGGATGTCTCCGGGAGCCCGAACATCAGGTTCATATTCTGGACCGCCTGGCCGGAGGCGCCTTTGAGGAGGTTGTCGATGACCGAGCAGACGACGAGGCGCTCGCCGTGCTTTTCCAGTTGGAGGAGGCACTTGTTCGTGCCCGTGACCTGCTTCAGATCCACGGCGCCAGGAGCCACGAAAGTGAATGGGGCCGAGGCGTAGTAGTCTTCATAGAGGCGGCGGGCGGCGGCTTCATCGAGGGGGCACTCGGTGTGGACCGCAGCGAAAATTCCGCGGGGGAAGTCGCCCCGGAGAGGGATGAAGTGGATTTCAGGGGAAGCAAGGGTGCGGCGGATTTCGGTAAGGTGCTGGTGCTCGAAGATCTTGTAGGCGGAGATGTTGCCGGAGCGCCAGCTGAAGTGGGTGGTGGGGCCGGGCCGGGCGCCAGCTCCGGTGGAGCCGGTGATGGCCGTGACCTGGACGGCGGATTTCAGCAGTCCGGCCGCCGAGAGGGGCAGAAGCGAGAGCTGGATTGCCGTCGCGAAGCATCCCGGATTCGCCACGCTCGCGGCGCCCCGAATCATCTCCGCGTTGCATTCCGGCAGGCCATAGACATAGCCGCAGGAGCCGTCGCGGAAATCCTGTGCGAGGTCCACGACCTTCAGCCCTTCGGGCCTGGGGTGCGACTCCCAGAAGGCGCGGCTCGCTCCGTGAGCCGAGCACAGGAAGAGCACGTCGATGCCGTCCAGGCAGATTTCAGGGGTGAAACGCAGGTCCGTGTCGCCGTAGATGCCTTCGTGAATCTCGCTTAGCAGCTTTCCTGCGCTGCTTTCCGAGTGCACGAAGGAGATTTCCGCCTCCGGATGGTTGAGGAGGAGGCGTATCAGCTCGCCCGCCGTGTAGCCGGCGCCGCCTATGATGCCTGCGCGTATCATCACCGCACCTGGTCCGGATGGACGCTGTAGAAGGCACGCAGGGCCGTGGAACTGACTTTTATGAAGCCCTTGGCATCTTCGGACGTCCAGGCCTTCGCCGTCTCGCCGTACTCGCCGAGCTTGTTGTGGACGAGGTCGCCGGGAGCGTCGCAGCCCACTGTGGAGAAGGAGTACGGCCTCAGTTCGAGGGTCACGGTGCCGGTGACGTTGCGCTGGCTGCTGCCCAGCATGGCCTCGATGTCGTCCATCACCGGCTCCAGGTACTGGCTTTCGTGGATGAACATTCCGTACCAGTTTGCCACCTGGTCCTTCCAGTATTGCTGCCACTTGCTGAGTGTGAACTTCTCCAGGAACTTGTGGGCGCCGATGATGAGCATGGGAGCGGCCGCTTCGAAGCCCACGCGCCCCTTGATGCCGATGATGGTGTCGCCGACGTGCATGTCGCGGCCGATCCCGTATGCCGAACCTATGGCCTCGACGGCACGGATGGCTTCGATGGGATCGTCTATCCGCTTGCCGTTCACCGCCTTGAGTTCGCCCTTCTCGAAACCGAGGGAGAGGATTTCGCTGCCGGTCCGGGTGACCTGCTTCAGGTAGGCGCTTTCGGGGAGGCCCTGCGACGAATCGAGTATCTCGCCGCCGCAGATGGATGTGCCCCAAAGGCCCACGTTGTAGCTGTATTTGAGTTTTGCGAAGTCGGCCGGGAAGCCGTGGGAATTGAGATAATCGACCTCCTCCTTGCGGCTGAGGTTGCCGTCGCGGGTGAGGGTGATTATTTCCATTTCCGGACAGAGCACCAGGAAGGTCATGTCGAAACGGACCTGGTCGTTGCCTGCGCCGGTGGAGCCGTGAGCAATGGCGTCGGCGCCTATCTCCTTGGCGTAGCGGGCTATGGCAAGCGCCTGGAACACACGTTCTGACGAAACCGACACCGGGTAGGTGCCGTTGCGGAGCACGTTGCCGAACACCATGTATTTCAAGCTTTTGTCGTAATACTCGCGGGTCACGTCGAGGGTCACGTATCGGGTCGCGCCAAGCTTGTAGGCGTTCTCCTCGTTGGTCTTCAGCTGGGCTTCGCTGAAACCGCCCGTATTGGCGCAGGCGGCGTGGACCTCATAGCCCTTTTCCTTCGCAAGGTACATTACGGTGTAGGAGGTGTCGAGACCTCCGCTGAATGCTACTACTACTTTCTTTTTCATGATCTATTCCCCTGGATGATGTATTTCAAGATGCTCGTCCGGGTCGTAGAGCAGGCCCGTACAGAGACACATTTTATAATCGTTTGCCTTGAGTATGTGGAAGTTGCGGCAGCCTTCGCAGCCCTTCCAGAACTCCGGGTCGTCGGTCAGTTCGGCATAGGGCACGGGGCGGAAGCCGAACTCGTAGTTCATCTTCATCACCGCAGCTCCCGTGGTGATGGAGAAAATCTTGGCCTGCGGGAAGAGCTTCCGCGAAAGGATGAAGGTCTGCTCCTTGATGCGTTTCGCAAGGCCCAGGCCCCTGAACTTGTGGGCCACGATGAGGCCGGAGTTGGCTACGAAACTCTTTCCTCCCCAGGACTCTATGTACGAGAATCCGGCGAATTCCCCTTCGTCGCTGACCGCAATCACGGCCTTGCCGGCAAGGATCTTCTCGTTGATATACTCGGGCGTACGGTTCGCAATACCCGTATTACGCTCCAACGAGGAGACGTAAATCTCCTCGCATATCGCTTCGGCAAATTTCAAGTGGCTGCCGTCGGCCACAGTGACTTGTATGCTCATTGTTTGAGGCTTGAGGCCTGCCTGTCAAAGGAAAATAACCGCCCTAATGGCAAGACAAACCGGGATTGTCAATTGCAATTTTCGTTTTGCTATGTGTGCGATTGCCGCCTAAAGCTTCACCGGCAGGTCGATCTTGACGGAGGCGGAAGAGTCACCCACGATGATCCTGTACTCGCCCGGGGTCACGACCCAGTCGTGGCTGCTGGCGCTGTAGCTGCTGAAATCGTTGGGAGTGAGTGTCACGCTCACGGTCTTCGATTCGCCCTTGCCGAGCGTCACTTTCTCGTAGCCCTTGAGCTCGCGGGCGGGACGCGGAATCTTGGAGTCCACCTTGGACACATATACCTGGGCGACTTCGGAAGCCGTCACCTTGCTGGTGTTCTTCACGGTGAAGCTCACCTTCAGGCCATAAGGGAGCTGCTCCACGGAACCGCCGGAATACTCGAAGCTGCCGTAGGTCAGGCCGTAGCCGAAGGGGAACATAGGCTTCACGCCGAAGCGCTCCACCCCTCTGTAACCCAGGAAGATGCCTTCGCTGTACTGGGTGTTAGGGAAGGGGTCGCGGTTCTTCTTCACCTTGTTGACTTCGGGCAAGGCGGCGTGGTAGTATCTGGCGGCGGGATTCTTGGCTTCGGAGCCCCAGAACGTGAACGGGAGACGGCCGGAAGGAGACACGGCTCCGGAAATAATTGCCGCAAGGGCACGGCCGCCTTCCTGTCCGCCGTACCATGCCATAATAAGGGCCTTGACGCTGCCTATCCAGGGATTCACGTCGAACTCGCCGCCGCTGTTGGCCACGACGATCACGTTGGGATTGATGGATGCCACCCTGGAAATCAGCTTGTTCTGGCCCTTGGGGAGAGAGTAGCTGCGGTCGGCGCCTTCCTTCTCGGTGTCGTGGTTGAAGCCCACGGCCACGATCACGGCGGTGGCCTTCTTCAGGGCCGCCTCATCGATTTCCCTCCAGTCCATCAGCGTGGTGCTGTATTTCTTGCCGAGGGCGGCAAGACCCTGGTAGAGAGTGGTCGTGGTGCCTTCAATCGGATCCATGCGTCCGGAACCGCCGCCGTAGGGGATGCAGTCGGCATTGGGGCCAAGCACGATGATGTTGTTTTTCTTCGATGCCTTGATGGGCAGGATGCCTTCGTTCTTGAGAAGCACGGGGCCTTCGAGGGCGGCGGCATAGGCCTTCTCACGGGAAGCGGGGTTGTTCTCGGGGATGCTTTCATCCTTCATGGGCTTGTCGAGGAGACCGTACGCGGCGAAAGTCTGCAGTATGTGGCAGCACTTCTCGTCGATCACGGATTCGCTGACCGTACCGTTCTTCACCAGCTCGCTGACGGCCTCATAGTTCATCACGTAACCTTTCGGCATCTCGAGGTCGAGGCCGCCGAGCAGGCAGCCGAGGGTGGTGTAGGTGGAGGTCCAGTCGGACATCACGATGCCTTCGTGCCCCCAGCGGCGGAGATGGCCGATGAGCCAGCCGTTCTCAGCGGCGTGGGAGCCGTTCACAGGGTTGTAGCTGGTCATCACGGCGCCGACGCGTGCCTCTTCGACGGCCTTGCGGAACGACGGGAAGTAGATTTCGTTGATGGTGCGCTCATCGGCGATGGAGGAGGTCCAGTGGCGGTCGTACTCCTGGTTGTTGAGGGCGAAGTGCTTGATCGTGGCGATCACGCGCTGCTCCTGGATGCCGCGGATATACTGGACAGCCGTCTCCGAAGAGAGGTAGGGATCCTCGCCGTAATACTCGAAATTGCGGCCGCAAAGGGGTGAACGGTAGATGTTCACGCCCGGACAGAGCATTATCCGCACGCCTCTCGCGCTGGCGTCCCAGCCGATTCCGGTGCCCACGCCGTGTGCAATCTCGCGGTTGAAGGAAGCGGCGAGGCTGATACCGCAGGGGTAATAGGTGCTGTTGGTCTTGTTGCGGACGCCCTGGGGGCCGTCGGCCATACGCACGGAGGGGATGCCCAGGCGCTCGAAGGCGGCGGTGTGGAAGCCGTCGTCCTGGCCGGTTATGAGGGCACATTTTTCCTGGAGGGACATATGGCTCACCAGAGCCTCCGCCCTTTCGCGGTCTTCGCGGGTGACAAGAATCTGGGCCTGGCTCACAAGCGCGGCAAGCAGCAGGACAACAACGGATAAGCTTCTTTTCATATTACGGTACAATTTTCTCCAAATTTACTAAATAATCTCAATTTTTCACGCTAATGTCGGCGAAATCCAAAATCCACGTCCAGTCTATGGCGGCAAAGCCGTGGCCGTGGGGATGGCGCACGTAGCCGAGACGCGGCCCTATCGCGGAAGTATCATAGTCTTCCGGCCAGTCGACCGCAGGAAGCCCGGGAACCCCCAGGAACGTCCACACGGGCGAGGCCGCCTGCAGGCACAGGAACTCTCCCTTAGTGTCGAACCAAGGATTATTGAATCCCTCCACGAGGAAGGCCCGCGGAGCGATACAGCTCACGAGGAGATGCTGGTCGAAGGGCATCGTGGAGGCCTCTTTCTCAGCGTATTTCGCATAAGAAGGCGCGAACCAGTGGGTGAATCGGGTGGTCTCCGACAGCACGTGTTCGCCGAAATTCCGCTTGGCGAGGGGCACTCCCCCGCCGCCTGTCTGGTTCACCACCACCGCCTTGAAGCGCTCGTCCCAGGCGCCTGCGAGCAACGCCGCCTTTCCGAGCCGGGAAGAGCCGGTCACAAGCACCCTGGACGCATCCAGGGCAGGTTCAGTCTCAATCATATCGAGCCCCCGCATAAGTGCCCAGGCCCAGGCTCCCAGAGCCCTGGGGCCGTCAGGCCTGCCGGCGTCGGGCCATAGTTTGAACACCCCTCCGTAGGCGAGGGAATCCTGCAGCTCGGGAGCCTCGGGATCGGCGCTGACATCCCCGTAACATGCAGTCACAAAGGCATATCCACGGGAAAGGATCATATCCACGGGGAATGTGGAGAGCAGGTTTTTATCCAGGAAAAGGCCCCTGCCAGCTTCAGATGCGCGGTTGCCGCTGATCCTGTAGGTCTTGCTGTCGTCCAGCCAGCAGTCAGGCACGAGCACCTCGGGGTCGGACAGCAGGGTGTGGTTGCCGTAGTAGTTCAGCAGCATGATGACCGGCACCGGGCCTTTTGCGTCGGCGGGACTGAGGATGAGCCAGTCTATCTTCGGCCCCGTGCGGTCCGGGCTGAACCACATCCGCACCTGCTTGCGCCTGGCGAACCGGGCCATCGTGACACCCCCTTCGAGCGAGTCGAGCCAGACAGGGGACGGGCCCGGGATGCGGCCGTACATTTCCTTTTCGAAAATGGAAAGGATCTCCTTCCGGCGCTCGCGCCACTGGGCCTTGTCCTGCACCGGACGGCCGTCCGAGAAACGGAGCGGATCTTCGAGCGTGTAGGAGCCGACCTTGTTTTCGTCGGTGTTGTACGTCAGACGTATCTTATTGTCTTTCCACCGGATACGTTCAAGCAGGTACTGGCCCTCGTCCCGTTCCACCCTCTCCTGCACGCGGCACTTGAGGTCGCAGCCACGTATCGTCACGTCGGAGGCATACGACATCGGTATGTCCTCCCGCCCCTTGAGGTCGAAGAACTGGCGCCAGGGCTTGATGTAGAGCAGCCGGTCCGCCTGTCCTTTGACGCGCTCGATGAGTATGTGGGAGTAGTTCTGGGGCGTGTCGGGACGCATTTTCAGCCACAGGAGGCGGTCTGTGCCCTTCACCTTGCAGTCGCGAAGCACCACGTTGCGCGCGCCCACGCATTCGCTGCCGAACACCAGCACGCCTGCGCCGTGGCCGAAGCTGCTGCGCTCCACCAGGATTTCGGAGTTGGTGCCGTTGTCGGGATCGGTGTCGGCCCAGGGACCCTTGCCGCCCTTGATTGCTATGAGGTCATCGCCGGTGGCGAAGCTGCAGGAGTCGATGTGCACCTGGCTGCAAGCGTCGATATCCACGCCGTCGGTGCTGGGCGCCTTCACGGGCCGGACGGGGGCATAGACGCTGACGCCCCGCAGACGCACGCGCCGGCACTTGTAGAGGTGGATGTTCCAGAAGCCGGCGTTGCGAAGCCTGACGTCCTTTATGAGCACGTCTGAAGAGCCGCTGACGCTTATCATGCGGGGACGGCGGACTTCCAGGTTGGTGCAGGCGGGATTCTCCTTCCTCCGCGCCCAGAAGGCATCCCAGTAGCGGGCGCCGCCTCCGTCGAGCGTGCCGGGGCCGCTGATGGTGAAGCCGTCAGCGTCGTATGCGTTCACGAGGGCGGCAGCGTAGGGCTGCAGCACTCCTTCGATGTGGACGGGGGCGTCGGGGTAGGCGGAGATGTCGTCGCTGCCCTTGAGTACGGCGCCTTTTTCGAGCAGCAGGTGGGTGCGGGGCCTGAAGAAGAGCGCGCCGCTGAGGAACACCCCTTCGGGCACCACCACGGTGCCGCCCCGCCTGGCCGCCGCATCAATGGCGCGTTGTATGGCCTCGGTCTGCAGCACCGTGCTGTCGGGCACGGCGCCGAAGTCAAGTATGCAGAAGCGCTTCTGTTCACAGCGATTCACGGCCTTCTGCGGCTGATAGAACCACTTATCTACAGCCGTTCCGTCGGGCCAGCAAGCCGGAGCTTCCCGGGTGTCCGGTCCGGAGACTGTAGCCACCCTCGGCTCCATAAGAGGGAGGGGCCCTTTAGGGAGGGGTCGCGAAGCGACGTCTTCCGGACCGGACACCCGGGAAGCTCCGGGGACTGCAGCAGCCCTCGGCTCCATAAGAGGGAGGGACCCTTTAGGGAGGGGTCGCGAAGCGACGTCTTCCGGACCGGACACCCGGGAAGCTCCGGGGACTGCAGCAGCCCCGATAACTCCGGAGAGGAGTATGAGAAATAACAGTCTCACAGAGTCTTATGGAACTTGTAGCTGCCGGCAGCGTAGTCGGTGGACTCGGTCTCACCGGGCAAGGTCACGGTGGCAACGGCTCCGTCGGGCACGGTGATATCCCAGTGCCACTCATCGCCGTCGAAGCGCCAGGCGCTCCTGATCAGGCCAGCGGCGGAAGGATACTCGGCCTTGATGCTGCCCAGGCGGCGGTCAGGAACGGGGCTCATGATTATGTGCCTGAAACCGGGATCGGCCGGGTCGGCGCAGATGCCGGCGGCAGTCTCCCAGATCCATTGGCACACGCAGCCGTAGGCATAGTGGTTGAAGCTGTTCATGCCCTTCGGCCCCATGCCTTTCTCGATCATGTAGCTGTTCCAGCGCTCCCAGATCGTGGTGGCGCCGTTGTCCACGGAATACAGCCAGCTGGGGTTCTTGCGCTGGAAGAGCAGGTCCCAGGCCACGTCGGCCATGCCGTTGTCGGTCAGGGTCTGCATCAGGATGGACGTGCCGAGGAAGCCCGTCTGCAGGCAGCCGTCGTGGGCGGCGAAGTTCTCGCGAAGGCGCCGAATCATAGCTTCGCGGGCCTCCCCTTCGACTATCTTGTTCTTCAGGGCGAAGAGGGCCGGAGTCTGCATGGTGTTGAGAATCTCGGTCTTGAATGTGCCTTCGGGGGTGAGGAAGGTCTCCTTTAGCTTGGTCCTTGCCTCTTCCGCCATCTTGATGTATTTCTCCGGGTCCTTGTTGGTGGCCTTCGCCATGTCGGCCATCATGTCGGAGTCGATCGCCCAGTAGGATGAGCAGAGGTAGTTCCAGTACTCGATGGCCTCGGGAAGGCGCTCGCGCTTCTTGTCGGTGTTCTTGTTATAGATGCCGCCGCCGGCAGACTCGAGGGGCTCATAGCTGAGCCAGTCGGCCCACTGGTAGTTGCCGTTTTCGTGGGCAAGGGAGGCGTGGTCGTATTTCACCTCCGCGATGTGGTCCATCCAGAGCTCCATCGAATCCCAGTTTTCCAGGATGATGGTCGCATCTCCGAACTGCTTCCAGATGGTCCATGGCACGATCACGCCGGCGTCCGCCCAGCCGAGGCGGGACATCGAGGACGGGAGGGAACCGTACTGGGCGAGCGGGGCCACGCCGGGATATGCGCCCGAAGGCAGCTGGGTGTCGCGCATGTCGCGCATCCATTTGTGGAAGAAGGCATCGGTGTTGGCGAAGAAGGTGCCGGTCTCGGTGAACACCTGGGTGTCGGCCGTCCAGCCGAGGCGCTCGTTGCGCTGCGGGCAGTCGGTGGGCACGGAGAGGTAGTTGGAGCGCTGGCCCCACAGTGTGTTGGATATCAGCTTGTTCACGGACTCGTCGCCGGTGGTGATGCGGCCGGTCTCCAGTTCCTTGGCGATGGATGTCACGGGGACGGACTCCAGTTTCTTGATGCTGACTTCGCCGGTGGCTGTCACGGAAATGAATCGGTAGCCGA
>JAEEGJ010017913.1_pt1 | contig 15916 bp, 13 predicted proteins | sample 8958761 | NCBI WGS metagenome assembly JAEEGJ01 (sample SAMN16246546, study PRJNA631951) | gut metagenome | biome: gut microbiome; feature: rumen; material: RS-attached | host: Bos | place: Iran: Karaj | collected 2018-10
CTTTCATGCCGACCCAAGTGTGTGTACAAACGGAAAGGACTTCTACCTTGTCAACAGCACGTTCCAGTATTTCCCAGGAGTACCTGTCTTCCACAGCAAGGACTTGATACACTGGGAACAGGTAGGCAATTGCCTCTCGCGCAAGTCGCAGCTTGACCTCTCGGGGCTTTACACCCAAAACCAGCCGGAACTGGGTTGGACAAATGCGGGCGTCTATGCTCCAACCATCCGCTTTCATGAGGGCCGCTATTACATGGTGACCACCATTTTCCCATCACGTCGTCATTTCTACGTATGGACAGATGATCCCTCTAAAGAATGGTCCGACCCTGTATTCATAGACTTTGCCATCGGTAGTTGCGACCCTACGCTCTTCTGGGACGAAGGGAAGTGCTATTTCCTATGGAAAGCAGCAGCAGACGAAACACGCCCAGGAATCAAGCCGGGTGAAATCAACATCTGCGAAATTGACGTTAATACTGGTCGGCGTACAGGCGATGTTCATCACTTGGGAACGGGTCTCGGCGGACGTTATCCTGAAGGTCCACACCTATACAAAAAAGACGGATACTACTACATGATGCTAGCCGAAGGGGGCACAGAGCATGGTCACCATGTCAACATCTTGCGAAGTAAATCACTGTTCGGACCGTATGAATCGAATCCTGCCAACCCCATTCTCACGCATTTCAGTATGAAGATGCAGAACAGCAATATTCAAGGACTCGGACATGCAGACCTCATACAGGCTCCCGACTCCTCATGGTGGATGATATGTCTGGGCTATCGCACAAGCGGTTACCTCTTGCATGTGATGGGACGCGAGACAATGCTTGCACCTGTACGTTGGGACAAAGATGCATGGCCTGTGGTCAATGGCAATGGCACTATCGCTATCGACATGAAGTGCAACACCTTACCTCAAGCACCAATGCCTCAAGACCCTATTCGTGAAGAGTTCAAATATGTCAAGCGCGATGTTCCTGCAGACAGCTACAGCAGCATTGGATTGCCTTGGGGATGGATGAGTATCGGTAATCCCGATTATTCCCGCTACTCTCTTACCGAGCGAGAAGGTTGGTTACGTCTGCGTTCCACTTCTACTCCTCTCGATGCAGCCACGTCGCCCACCTTTGTGGCAAGACGTCAGACAGAGTTACGTTTCAGCGCCACCGCACTCATTGACGCATTCCATCTGGCAGAAGGCTCTCAGGCTGGAATCACTGCCTATGCAGCCCCCCTGAATCATTATGATGTGATAGTAGAACGAAAGAACGGAAAACTATTTGCCAAGTCGAACATCCGTGTGGGAGCACTCAGCCATGGCGACCAACCCGTTGAACTGAAAGATGCTCAGGCTTACATACGCATCAGTTCCGACAAGGACTATTACTACATGCAAGTTTCAGCCGATGGCAAATCATTCACCACACTCAGCAAGATGGACTACCGCTACCTATCCACTGAGGTGATAGGTGGGTTCACAGGCGTTATGCTTGGCTTGTTTGCCTATGGTGAAGACGATGAAGGATCTGCAGATTTTGATTGGTTTGAATATACAACAGAATAAAGAAAAGAGCATCATGTAGATAAGGGGGTAATCGTTATCTAGATGATACTCTGTAGAGTGTTTTTACGAGTTCCACGATTCCGTGTAACATTAGATTTGCGTGCCGTCAAAAAAAGAAAGAGAAAGGGGCAGATTGGATTGAATATTGTGCAGTTTAGTTTAACTCCATATGAAATATCCATAATCCAAGCCAAACCTTTTATCTTCCGTCTACAACATATATATATTACGTAACTAAAGTTCCCCACCTTTCTAACTGCCTCAGCTAGGCTTCAGGGGTGAGAGGACGGGACTACGTTGGTGCAAGGTCCAAGGCGAATGGGTGGTGGTAAAAACGCTTTTGCCTATACGCAAAACACCTTGTGCGTATACGCAAAACACCTTGCGCCTATACGCAAAATCTCCTCGCCTTAACGCAAAAACAAACGGCATTTTTCCGAGGCTATCACTAAGACAGGCCGTGCGAACGCCAACCTGGAAACGCCCTGAAGGAGACAGCAGTTGTTTTCCCAGGGCAGCCCTGGGAAAACAGGCGTGGTAACCATCACCCAGAAGGGGCAAAAGCCAATTGCTGAAACGTTGATTCTTTTGCCCTACAGGGTGCTGCTACACACCACATGAAAACCTAGGGCGATGCTCTGGGCTGGTAGCTTCTGCCCTTTCAGGCCGTTTGCTGCGCCGTACCTTCTATCTGCAGGTCGTTCCAACCTATGAGTTATTGAGCATCGATGTTTTCAACGTCAGTGGGTTACATCTTTCATAGGATGGGAAACTTATGAACTGATGACGGAGCCGTACGAGACTCACGTATGCCCGTATCAAATAATTCCTATGGATTTAGATACTTTGGCGGGGCAATTTGTTTCCTATTTATATAGGAAAGATTCGAAAAAGAAATAATCCAAAGAAATAATTCGGCGGAAATCGAAATAATCCAAAGAAATAATTCCCAGGTCTCTGCTCAACCACAGCTTATGCGCTGATAGGCCAGTCGTTCGTCACCGGAAGCCAGATAGATAATCCCGCAATACGAGAAGCCGTGTTTGGTGATGTTGTGTTGCATGATTCTATTGTCACGATGGGTGTCTATACGGATGTTGGGATCGTGCGCGAGACAGTAGTCCATGATGCTGCGGAATATTCCGTGAGCATCGGGATAACTGGCTATACGATGGACTACGTGGTAAGGGCTTTCATCATCCAGCCACTTACCGTCATAGATTCTGGCATAGGTGGGTTCGGGAGATGGCAGGTAGGCAAAGTAACCGACAACCTTCCCATCGTCCTCGACTACAAACCCGCCGTTTTTCGCCATATCCGCAGCTATGACGGTCTCTGACGGATAGCCGTCCGTCCACTGATGCATGTTTCCCGATTGCCGCATGATCTGCTTTGCAGCATCCATGACCGACATCACATCAGCCATGTCCCTTGGCTGGACTTCCCTGATAATCCTATTCATTCTGCTTGATGAGATTCACCCCCTCTTCGTTATTCTTGCCAGATAGTCGTAGTGCTCGCCTTCGGCCACCACCTCTGCAACATAGCCGTTCTCCACCGCCTTCTCTTTCAAAGTGTCAGCATCGATATAGAGCCAGTCAAAGGGATCGCCGATGGTGTCCTTGTATTGCATGTTGAAACTATGCTCACCGTAATAGTCCGTTTCGCTCGGAATATCCATCATACCATCATCTGACCATAGCCCCTCATCCTCAAACACATAGGATATATCAGACGAATCGCACAGCACCTGTCCGCCAGGAGCCAATATCTTGTCAAGATGACGGAAGAACGCAGGCAGACGCTTCAAGCTCCCCACAATCCCTATACCGTTCATCAGCATAAGGATGGTGTCGTATTGTCCCTCAAACGTAAAGAAGTCCTGTTCCATCACCTTCCTGATACCACGTTCCTTCATGGTCTCAACCGATAGCGGGGAAATGTCTATGGCAGTCACATCGCAGCCCCGTTCCTGGAGAACAAGAGAATGGCAGCCGGCACCGGCACCCACGTCAAGCGTCGTTCCTGTAGCCATGTCGAGCGCTTTCTGTTCTATCCCCGGCATGTCCTCATAACTGCGGAACAACGTGGTCAGGGGAATCTCATCCTCTTCAAACATCGGCGAAAATACCTGGAGCCTGCCTGCCTTTCCCGTCTTATGGTATTCGGCAATAGCTCTGCCCATCGGATCCTTTTTTCTATTCATAATCTATCAAACAGTTTCAATACTCGTAAATCGCGAGACAAAATTAATCATTTCTATCCGATATCCTGTAACTTTCGACTCATAATTAGCATTGTTTATGAGATTCGGGTACGGCAGAGAATCATCATTGAAAAAGGGAACCCTCATTACTGAGAATTCCCCCGTGTCCTTTTGAAAGGCATATATAGAGGCTAAACGCAATCCTTATCTGCGTCCTCCGAAGTGACCTGCATTCATGCGTCCGTGGCGTGGTGTATTGTTTGCCAACATGTGGTTTGGCATACCGCGGCGATTGTCAATCCTCACAGGTGTCTGAGCGTGATGCGGAGCAGGTGCCGGATGGTGCACGGCTGGAGCGTGGTGATGTGCTGCGGGCATGTGCATGTGAGCATAGTGCGAGCCATGAACCCTGTTATGACCGCCCTTGTAAGTCACGAACACCTTAGGATGTGCATGGTAGAAACGGCCTCTGTTGTAGTGAGAGTATACTGCGAACGTCCAGGCACCGGCCTTCCAAGCCACAGGGCGATAGAAGTGGCTCAGAGCCACGTACTTGTCGTACTGCCAGCTGTTCAGCACATAGCGGAGGTCAGCATTGCGGCGGTCCCACCAGATGCCGAATACATCGCCGTGCCCGTTCAGGCTCATCAGGTAGTCGAGATTGATCTCGTAGACTGCCTCATACTGTGCAGCGGTCAGGTTGAGCTCGTAAGCCATCTTGTCAGAGAGAAAGAGGGCCTCGTTCTTTGCTGCGTTATAGCTCATTGCGGTGGCAGAGATTGTCATGACCATCATCATTGCCAGAATCATCAACTTCTTCATATCTTTATCTCCTATACTTTTAAAGAGTTAAACATTACCTTTGTTTCTTTTTCACGCTGCAAAGTTCGGCATTTTTCATGGCATTTACAAAGGAATAATCCTAAACTGAATAGGTGTTTTCCCTAAACCTGAGTAGGGAAACACCTCCCCATCAATGTGCTTGGCTATGTGATTCCCACTATTAGGGCTCACTCGGGACTTCCACCCGTTAGACAATGCTCATGCCGAGCCTACAAATAAAACTCCGGAGGGAGCATCGCTGCGGCCTCCAGAGTCGTCCCGGGTACTTTTATACTAACTTTACTACTCGTTTTGAGTTAGCTATGGTGATATCTCATTAATTTCGAATCGAATCAGTCACGACTCGTCATCAACCCAAACATGTTTTTTGAGACTGGTCTCGCTGCTCCGATACTTGAACATGGTTTTGAGACTGGTCTCGCTGTCCCGTCACTTGAACATGGTTTGCTTCATCAGCTGCTGGATTTCGGCTGGTGTTTCCCTCATGCGGCAGCAATCAACGATGTACTTGGACAGCTTTTCGGGTATGTTCGGCTGCTTCTTCCAAATGTCGTGGCGCGTCTTCCACGTACCCTTGTAAGTGTACTTGTCGGTCAGGATGACAGCATCTTTCAATGGCTCACGCCCCATCTCCATGTACCACCCGTCCTTGAGATAGTAAGTGCCATATTCATGGGGTATTACAACACACTTACCCTCCTTGGTCAAGGCAATCTCAGCGCAGGCATACTCGCCATCGGCTCCATAGTACTTGAACTGAATGTAGCTGAATCAACCAGCATCCCCATCTCTAAAGAACCGACAGGTATCTCCAGCGTCAAGTTAACGCCTGATGCCTCTGTTTTCTTCGACCTCCAGGGTCGCCACATTCAGGGTGAGCCACAAGGTAAGGGCGTGTATGTGCGTGGGGGAAAGAAGTATGTGAAGAAGTAGTGGCAAGACTGTTGACCAGTAGTAGCTCTCTGCTTCGTTTGCACAACCGGTCTATCAACGTACCCCCCTAAGGGTTAGCAGGTCATACCCCGTAGGTGCCAGGGTCTTTACCTAAGGCAACAAACCTTACGGCTATAGGCAAAAGGGGTTGCGGCTACAGCCAAAAGGCTTTACGGCTATAGCCAAAATAGACGCGTACAAAAAATTTGAGTAGTATCTTAGTAATACCATAGTAGTGCTATTTTAGATGATAGTACTACCGATAACTTTCATAAAACCAGTAGATTAATGCTCAAAGTAGTTCGAGTAGTGCTATTTTGTGATTGTAGACCTCTGGATGTACTCAATGAGATTACCAATTCACTAACAATTCTTAAATTTCACAAGTTTGTGATTCACAAGTTTGTGAAATTCAGGTAAAAGACTTATCTTTGCATTCAAAATCAAGAAGTTATGGAGAAGAGTTTCGTTTACGGAGTGGCTGTTACCGACTACAATTTCACTGGTCGTAAAGAAGAGAGCCGACGTTTAAGGTCAAACTTTGAGAATGGTCTCAATACCATTCTGATCTCCCCACGACGCTGGGGCAAGACTTCCTTAGTCAATCATGTATGTCGACAATTAGAAGGAACGGACTTGATAACAGTTCGTCTGGATATTTTTGGTTGCAAAAGCGAGTATGAGTTCTACAATGCATTGGCCGCTGCAGTATTACAACAGACCGCATCAAAGGTGTAACAATGGATGGAAGAGGCGCGTGATTTCTTGGTACGTCTTACGCCCAAGATCTCTATAAGCCCAGACCCAGCTTCAGAATTCAGCGTGTCATTAGGTATTACCCCAGAGACTCATACGCCAGAGCAGGTTCTTGAAATGGTCGAGACGATTGCCAAGCGAAAGAACAAGCATATCGTAGTATGTATAGACGAATTCCAGCAGATAGGAGAATTTGCCGATAGTAAAAGCGTTCAAGCTCGGTTACGTTCTGTGTGGCAGCACCATCATCTCACTTCCTATTGTCTTTTTGGCAGCAAGCGGCACATGATGAGTGATATCTTTCTGAATCGTAGTATGCCCTTCTACCAGTTTGGTGACCTGATATGGCTTCAGAAGATACCTACAGAGGACTGGATTCCATACATCATCAGCCATTTTGAAGCAGCAGGACGGCATATCTCTGAGACGATGGCCAGGCATATCTGTGAGACGGTAGACAATTATCCCTCATACGTTCAGCACCTAGCTTCTATCATGTTGAGCAGCTTACCGGAAGGAGCCTCGGCCACAGAGGATTTGCTCGTGCCGAGTGTCACCGAACTTATCAGTACCAATGAGGCCCTTTATATGCAACAGGTAGAACCGCTCTCTGTCTATCAGATGAATCTGCTTCGTGCCATCACCTCTGGCATTCATACAGGATTCAACGAAAAGCGGGTACGCCAACAGTTTGATTTAGGAAGTCCCTCAAACTTCGTTCGTCTCAAAACAGCTCTTATTGAACGGGACCTCATTTATTCCGAGATGAAACACCTGAATATCACCGATCCTGTGTTCACTCTCTGGTTCCGTCGCAGATTCTAAATCACTTCCTCACATACTTCCTGCCATTGCGGAGATAGATGCCCTTTTTAACTGGCTCCCCCTGAATGCGACGGCCTTGAAGGTCGTAGACAGGAGCGGAGGGGGAGGCAGGATGGTTGTTGATGCCGTTTACCTTTACTGTCTCGTGGTCTGGTTCGAGGCGGCCATAGATGCGCCAAGAACCTTGCAGCAGGTCCACTTCCATGTCCTTCGTAAGGTTGAAGGGCAGCTCAACCTGCATCATCGATTCAGTGACCTCCGTCGTAAACAGCGTGTTACCCTCATTATCCACAATGTTCAGGGTATAGGCAGGGTGCTCGCCCTGGAACTCCAGCACGTTGCCATTCACCAGAAGAACCGTTGGAGCAAGGGGCGGATTCTTCATCACAGGGGGAACACCAACCGTATGGTCAATCTTCTCAATTTCGAAATAAAGTGGGTCACCTTCACTGGCCGGATATAATTGCCGTCCATCGACATCGAAACAGGCAAGGAATTCTTCATAGTCACACAGGCACGAAGGTTTTCTCATTACATAAGGAATACGAATACCACCCGTCTTCATGCCGATACCCTCTAACCACTGATACTGGAGGGTACCGTCTTCAGAATAGAAGGTATATTGGTTGTATTGGCTTTCATTCACTTCCAGCGTATCTACATGATGCAGATAGATGGGAGTGGATGCTGAGCCAGGGCCATCCATGTCACGGTGTAAGGTAAAATCAAAATAGAGTTGAGGAACAGTATCCTCTGCCTTGATGAAGTATATCCTCTGGTCTTGTTCTATAAATGCACCAACGTAGGATGAAGAGGCACCATTCCATTCCTGGTACATCTTCTTGGCATTGGTTCCGCCGATAAGAGTGTCTCCGCGAAGCACATAAGACACCTGGTGGATCAACTCTTCAGCGGGCAGCCGTTCGGATTCGTGTTCTATGAACTGATGATACTTGTAGTCCCATCTTTTTCCTTCCTCCAGCATGTGTTTGTAGGGTAGTCTGTCTGTATCAGGCACAAAGGTCTTTTCTGGAATACCGAAATCCTCATAGCTGAACAGAGTCTTTCCATCAATCTCGCACTTCACGAAATGACAATACTGGAAACGAGGAAAGGATGTAGGCATAAGCAGGTCTCCACTTGAACCAATGCCCTCAACCCAATAGCCAGACACAGTCCCTTCTGGTTCGTAGTAGTTCCTTAAACCAATTTTGCGCCTCTGTACGCCTCTGGCGGCAATCTGCTCGTCAGTAGAGAAAACCCTATTGTCTGGAATCCGTGTCCACACACGATTGTTGTCAAGACGGAAATCATAAATGGCATAGTTGCCCTTTTCTCCTTTACGATTGATGAAATCAAAGAAGTCATGCAGGAACACAACACCATCTGCTTCGACGACGGATGTAATGTACTCTGTTGTATGATTGCCTTGATAATTCTCACAATACAGTTTCTTGCGACATAATCCATCGATTATGGTATCGCCCTTGACAAAATACCGGAAGTCGTAGGCCGATTCTGGCTCATAGGGATTCTCGTAGTGGTAAATCCACGATTTCCCCTCCTCTGCAAAGTACTTGCGGTCTGCTGAGCCACCTATAGGCAGGTCGAAGTCTGAACCAGAGAATAGCTCCCTCCCGTTCAAAAGGCAGCCCAATAAAGATCCGCTCACCTGCTGATAGCTATAGCCGCCGACTCCCTCCACCCAGGAAAAGTAGCCCAGATCTTGTCTCTCGTGGAGGGCAAGCTTCATGTTCAGACGACGGAACTTAGATCCATTCACAGTGACCGTATCCACACTGCTGAGCACTGCCTTGACTCCACCCTCGTAAAAATACATCTCATCACCAGGTTCACTAAGGCTGAAGTCATACAGGCAGACTGGCTTCTCTGTATATGGGTTAATACGAAATACCCGCTTTCCTTCCTCGAAAAGGGCACCGTCATAACTTTCTTTGCCACCATTTCTCTCTTTAAAAAATATACACTTGGCTTTGTGCCCGTCTATGACTGTATCTCCATTAAGATACCAATAGCTGATGTCGCCGATCCATCTGTCAGCAATGTGGAGCCATACCTTGCCATCCTCCACCATGGGACGATAACCATCCTGGGCCACAGCCGTCAGGGTGACCATAAGAAGTAAAGATAATACTGCTTTTTTCATAGAGAATCTGATAATATGTATTTCTTCAATCAAATTTTGCCGCAAAGTTAGGCATTATTCTCTTTGTTTGCAAGTTTTTCCCCTTCAAAGAATTGACAAAGAATTGAATCGACCCATTCCATGAATTGACAAACAATTGAATCGACCCCTTCCGTAACAGGCTCTAAAGCCCACTTTTGTCGATGGAATCGGCGTTTTTTGTCATTTCACGGCTTTACACGTTTTGCTCTAAAGTGACAAGAAAGGGCTGAGAAGACGGCAAAAGTCTTGCCCCTACTTCTTCACATACTTCCTGCCTCCGCGTAGATAGATGCCCTTCTGCGGTTCGCACTAGAGGCGACGGCCTTTCAAAGATGCAATGGTTAGTCTCCTTCACAAAGTCGTCAAACGTGAAGATGCATTCATGCTCCTAACACAACAGATGCATCTATATTTAGTTTTCTAGATATCTCACGGGCAGTCTTTAATGTTGGTTCACGTTTCCCTGTAAGGATATCACTGATGGTACTCTTACTAAGATTCAGCATTTCTGAGAGTTTCTTGCGTGTTAGTCCCATTTCAAACATACGCAGTTCCATCGTTTCCACAAGAGACAATGGTTTAATTGGATAATGAACCTCTTCATAGTCAGCAACCAAATTGGATATTAGTTCCAACTCTATAAAGTCCTTATCCGTGGCTGGTGTCTCGTTGGAAACCACCTTAAGCAGTTCTTCTATGCGTTTCAGAGAAGCCTTGTACTGTGTCTCATTCTTTATCTGTGTCATAATCAAATATTCTTTATGTCCTTTATCTTATCATATTCTGCATGGGTCCCTATGAAACGGATATAAACCATATGAGAGAGAAAAATCACTATGACAACCACTCAGAAGTTATTCCCACCAATATCAAAAACGTATCGGTCATTGCCAACATAGTCTACGTTATTGAAATCGTTTCTTATGTCTGTCAGATTTTTCCAATCTGCTTTGGTTACTTTAGTATACCAATCACGCAAAGGCTTCTCCGCCTCTGCATGTTCCTTGATATAATCCCTAATGGTAGAATAAGCTAAAAACTCTCATGATGCAAAGTTACAAACATTATCCGATAAATCAAAACTATTTCCCATTTTTCTGAACAAAATAAGGAAAAAAATAACTACTCTTGAATCCATTTACAAATAAACGTTAAAGCAAAGGCACGTCTTTAACCTTCCGTAACGTATATGAATGACAAGCAACTCAAAGAATCGGAGATAAAATGCAGGGTGTCTTTTCTCGTAAAGGCCTAATAGTATTTCTATTGCGCTGGGTTTAATGAGAGAGGCAGGTAAGAGGCACTATGTCAAGGGCTTCTCCCATTCTTCTCCCAGCCCTCTCCCACCCCGCTCCCACTTATATTGTACTTTTATTGTCGAACCATTATTTTAACAAGCTCTTTTTTACTTTACAAGAAAAAATGCTCGATGAATTGCCGAATCTCACATCGTGGCACAGAAATAAGGAAAAAAGTTTGGATGTTTCATTCTTTTGTTGTATCTTTGTCACCAACAAAATGATTAAGCGTATGACGAACGAAGAGATACTGCTTACAAAGATACTGAAGATGAGCCATCAACAGGTGACGGCTGGTAAGAGCTTTTCGCAGGAGGAGGCAGAACGTTTCTTAGACGACAGACTGTATTCTTATAGCATTCCTATAGCACCTTTATGCTAAAAAGGTGCTATAGGCTTTCTCTTGATAATCACCGAATTATCACAACCTATAGCACCTAATTTCCTGTTTCTCGCTTAGAGAGACAGAATTCTTACTTCTTCACGTACTTCATACCCTCACGAATATAAACGCTTTTACTCAGTGGCTCGTCTTGAATACGGCAACCCTGTAAATCGTAAGAATCATCATTTCCATTGACTTTGCGCCGAACATCACTAACTGCGTCTACCACGTTTGTGTTGAAATCACGATTACCAAATAAGAGATTACGATTTCCTTCTCTACAATTCATCATTACCCAATCCTTGTAAGAGAGCGGTAACCAAGGTAAGAAAGGCCCTGCTGCTGTGCCGACGCCCTCCACCCAAACAACATTGTCCATAACTGCTTCCCACTCATTTCTAATGGGTTCATGGAAAGAATCCAAAAAAGTAAGCGTAAAACGACGGTGATACTGCCCATGAACCATAATGGTGTCAATACGCTCCAACTTCAAATAGGATACCAACGGAAAGCCCAATAGAGTGTCAGGCTTCTCATCAGTATCAAGTAGGCAATAGAATACAGAACCCTCTACGCCACATCTCACCGTTTGTCCCACTTTCATATCAAAGTTATAGAGCAAGCGAGGCTTTATACTGCCTTTTGCAATGGCATAGACTTTTTTACCCACATCACGTATAGCAACGTGATATGAATAATTGAACTCAGGAAAACCAATGTAATTATATACCTTCTTCCAACTCTCACCATTAATCAAAGTATCGCCATCAATACGGTGGCCATAGATATTTTCTTCTATTCCTCCCACCTGCATTTCCCAAGTTTTCCCTTCTTGAGACATCGGGAGGTAATCTAATTGTATCGCCTGAGCTTGTACAGCCATGTTTAAAAGTCCTAACAAACTCACAATTATGTTTTTTTTCTTCATGATTCATTTTACTTTAGTTCAACTAGCCTCAAAAAAGAATAATAACAAGTAATTCTTTATAGAATTTGTCCATGTTCAACATCAACAACTACCCCCACAGTTAAAGAAGGATTTTCTTAGAGCGATCTTTTTTATTAAAAGTGAGACTGTTTGTTGTTAAACAATGCTCACTTCCTCACATATTTCTTACCGCCACGGATATACATTCCCTTCTGGGACTCGCCCTGTATGCGGCGGCCAGAGAAGTCAAAGATAGCTGTCGTATTACTTTGAACCGACAAGGATTGTATATGATCTATACCTGTAGTGAAAGCGCGTGCCCACATCAGTTTCTGGTCTACGTAGCACTCCTCTAACTGGTATTTGTATTGTGTATCAAATGGATCCTCCCATGGCTTGAAAGGATAGTAGTTCTCAACGCCGACACCCTCTGACCAGTAAAGGGTACCTACTACATTGATGGTCTGGTATGCTCCACCAGACGCTGTTCCTTGTATACCGTTTGGCTCGTTAGCGTATTCAGTGCGGCGCCTTACGTGCTGTACAACATTATGCCTTTGTATATCGAAGACAAAACGGCGCATCTGAGCATTGTTATTATCGCGAATAGTCTCTATGTCCTTCAACTTGAAACTTAGAAAATATTCCTCTCCCCTTTCATCCATTCTTGCTGTACGGAATCTCTTATCAATAAAGGTAAAGTTGTTAGAATGATCTCTGATTTGCCAGAAGACAGAGTCGTCCACCTGTAGATTGAAGTCATACATCAGCCCTGGCGAGCTGAGAAATGAAGGTACACTATAAACCATCCCGTCTTCCTCGATCAATGCACCGATATAACGGGGGGCTTTATCCTGATAGCGCTCAGAATCGCGGAAGCACCTCAAATACTTCTTACCACCAATGAGCGTGTCGCCATCAAGGAAATAGTCAAGCCGGTAACGCTGACCAGTAAGCTGGTCTACCTCATAACCCTTCCAGGTCTTGCCGTCTACCACCATGGGGCGGTAGCCGTCAGGAGCAAGTCGGCCAAAGAGGCGCCAAGTGCCGTCAACGAATTCCACCGTGAAGCCCTCAAGGGGTTCGGTAGGCAGGGTGACTTGCGTGGCTGACTCGGGAACCTCTGTTGTATAAACAAGGTTGCCGGCACTGTCGATAATACTGAGGACATAGGCGGGATGATCACCTTGACAATTCAGCTCGCGACCCTCTATCCACACGGTAGGAATCTGAGGAGTCTTGAGTACTGGGGGAACGCCGACCGTGTGGTCTATCTTCTCCACGTTCATATAGACATTCTTCCTCGTGTCGCCCGCGTAGGCGGTGGTTCCTGCAAGTAGCAACGCGAAGGTTGCCACTGCCATCTGTTGTAGTCTTTTAGTTTTCATAACGAATTGTTTTTAGATTTCACATTCAGTTGATTGGAGAATTCTCGGCTGCAAAGGTAGGCTTTTGCAAGAAGGCCTGCAAGTTTTTTAGCCGCTAAGAATTGAAGAAGAATTGATTCAGATATTTGTCAACTCATTTTTGCCGATTCCATCGACAGTTTTGGGCATCGGCGGCTCTTCCCTCCAGCAGATTTCCGTCAACAGACTGTCAAGTTCCTTGCCATTTGTGCCACTAAAAATCTTCTTGACAATGGCGGTGCGCATCTTCGAGATATAGGAATTGTCCACGCCGATGAGGTAGCTGATGGGCTTGGGCTTGACGAACAGGCTGGTGAGTATGCACACCTGACGCTCGTAGGAGGAGAGCAGATGGCTGTTGGCTTTCAGGAACTGGGAAAAATGGGGAGAGAGCCTGTTCAGCAGTTCCTCCACCTCTTCCCACTCTTTAGGCGTAAGCAGTTGTCCGGCAGATGCTCTCACATTCAACTGACGATAGACTGGTTCATCGTTCAGATGGGTGTGCCAGTCTTCCTGCACTTGCTGCCGCCGCTGCTCCCGCTGCCGGTATGTGGCCAACTGCTGGGAGAAGCGGAGGGAGTCCTGACGGCGCAGGGAACGCTGCCAGAAGAACACCTGCACGCCTATGATGAGCAGGACAAAGGCACCAACAGCCAAGAGCCATAGGAAAAGTCGCTGGCGGGCGGCCTGCTCCTGTGCCTCGCGGGCTTGCTCCTGATGGCGGCTGTAGTCGTACATGGCGTGCGCCTGCTCCACGGCATCCGTCGCCTGCTGGGCATAGAGAGAGTCGTTCATGGCGTAGGCGTAAGACATATACTTGGCGGCAGAGTCGGGGCGATGGGTGCGCTGGAAGAGCTGCGCCAGCCCGTAAGCTCCGCTGTTCTGGCTGTTAAAGTCGAGACCCGTGCGCAGCTCCTTACGGAAGTATTGCTCGGCAGCTTCGAAACGCTGCGTCTCCATCAGATACAGTCCTTTCCAGTAATAGTAGATTTCGCGGCCTGCTTCCACATTCCCTTCATCATCGAAGAAGCCGGAATGCTGCTCGTAGTCGCGCAAATAGTCAGCAGCACGCTCCACGTCGCCCTGCGACAGCAGTTTATAGGCAATCACCCCCGAGAAACCTGCCCCTACATTATTATAATGGTACTGTTTCAGAAGTCGGGCGGCGTCCTCGTAGACCTGTAGGGCGGCTTCCGGTTTATGGAGGTTCTCATAGGCTGAAGCCTGATGAGCACGGAACAGCAGGGAGGCAAGTGTATCGCCTGCCTGCCAGGCATAGCGCTCAGCCTGCTGCAGATGTTGAAGTTGTTGCTGGTGGAGACTCTGCTGATAAAAAATGGCAGCAGCTTGACCATTGACACGACTCAAACAAGACAGATTACAGTCAGCGGCGGTAGTGTTGGCGCGACTGATAGCCTCCTGATAGCAGTGGATCGCCATGGGTGCCTCATGAAGATCGGCATAGGCACGCCCCAGAAGATAGTGCGCCAAGAGCTGCTCATTGGGACTGCCGTGCCTGTCGAAATAATCGGCCAAAGTCTGCGCCTCGGCAGTAGAAGTGAATACAGAGTCCTGCTGATTGAACTCACTAAGCTGATGGAGCCGCTGTAGCATCTCATCATGACTCCCCTGTCCTGAACAGCAGACAAGGAAGCTAAACCACACGAAGGAGGTCACGTAATATAGAATGGTCTTATACATAGCGGCGGCAAAGATAGGCATTTGCAACCAATTCTGCAAGCTTTTTCCCCTCAAAGAATTGACAAAGAATTGAATAACGCCATAAAAACGATTAACAAAGAACAGAAAACCGCCAGGGAAACGATTGGCAAAGAATTGGAAATCAACGTAATAACGGGAAAAAACAGGTCATTGACCGCAAATAACGGAAAAAGCCCCAGGTCATTGCTGACCCAGGGCTTTTCTCTTTGAAAAGGAGGCGGCCTCCTACTCTCCCGCATTGCATTGCAGTACCATCGGCGCAGGCGGGCTTAACTTCTCTGTTCGGAATGGGAAGAGGTGGGACCCCGCTGCAATAACCACCTGATGTGCGCTTCGCTAAATGACTAATGGGAAATGATGGATGACGACTCAAAGACATCCGCATCACCACAAGCCACCGCGTATGGGATTGACATCACAGACACAAGAACTGCAACGCAAGGAAAGTACCTAACGAATGCTCATACAGCTGAAAACATGCGCCTCGCGGCGGAAGTGTTCGGGCAATTAGTACAGCTCGGCTTTGACGTCGCCGTCTTTACACCTGCTGCCTATCGACGTGGTAGTCTACCACGACCCTCAATGGAGTCCTCATCTTGCGGCTGGCTTCGCGCTTAGATGCTTTCAGCGCTTATCCCGACCAGACGCGGATACCCGGCGGTGCACCTGGCGGCACAACCGGCAAACCGGAGGTCTGTCAACCACGGTCCTCTCGTACTAGTGGCCGGCCCACTCAAGACTCCTGCGCCCACGATAGATAGAGACCGAACTGTCTCACGACGTTCTGAACCCAGCTCGCGTGCCACTTTAATGGGCGAACAGCCCAACCCTTGGGACCTTCTCCAGCCCCAGGATG
>JAEEGJ010017916.1_pt1 | contig 15915 bp, 10 predicted proteins | sample 8958761 | NCBI WGS metagenome assembly JAEEGJ01 (sample SAMN16246546, study PRJNA631951) | gut metagenome | biome: gut microbiome; feature: rumen; material: RS-attached | host: Bos | place: Iran: Karaj | collected 2018-10
GCCGTCCCCTGGCTCTTCATTGCCGGCGCAACGCTTCTCGTCGTCGCGGCGGCGCGTCCGCAAGGCTCCTTCTCGCGCGAGCGGAAGAGCTCTGACGCCATCGCCATCGCAATGGTTGTCGACGTCTCCGGCTCGATGGAGGCCCTCGATCTCACAAAGGGACGCCCCGACGCCCCCGACGCGCAGAACCGCCTCGACGTGGTCAAGGAATGCTTCGGCGATTTCATCGCGAAGCGTCCCGACGACCTCATCGCCTTAATTGCCTTTGGCGGCTACGCCACAACGCGCAGCCCCCTCACAGCCGACCACGAGGCGCTTCTACAGATTCTCAAGGCCACGACAATTCCGGGAATGGAATACGACGAGCAGGGCCGCCCCGTCTCGCAGGAGGAACTCCTGACCGCCGTCGGCGATGGTCTCACCACGGCCTGCGCCCGCCTCAAGGACGCCGAACCGAAGACGCGCATTATCGTCCTTCTCTCGGACGGCGTCTCCAACACCGGCGTCTTCACGCCCGACTTCGCGGCGGACGTCGCCAAAGGCCTCGGCATCAAAGTCTACACGATCGGCGTGGGGTCCAACAGCGGCAACGCGCCCTTCCGCGTCCGCGACGCCTTCGGGCGGACGCGCGTCGTCTTCGGGCAGACCGAGTTCAACGACGCCGAACTCCGCGCCATCGCCTCCAAGACGGGCGGCAAGTACTTCAACGTCCGCGACAACGCCGGCTTCAAGGCGGCGATGGCGGACATCGACAAGCTGGAGACCACAAAGGTGACGCGCACCGTCTACACCCACTACAACGAGCGCTACCTGCCGTTCCTGGTCGCCGGCGCGCTGGCCGTCGCGCTCGCCATCCTGGCCAACGTCCTCGTCATCCACCGGCCACTCTGATTGGGGAGGAACTCGGAAATGCGCTTTGTATATCCCTGGATGCTCGTCTTCCTGATGGTCGTGCCGCTGCTCGCGGCGCTGGCCTACTGGCTCCTCTTCCGCGCCGGACGCCGTCTCGACGCCTTCATGTCGCGTCCGCTCCGCGAACGCCTCACCGTCCGCACCGGTCGCCGCGCCCCCGTTGCGCAAATCGCGCTGGCTTCAGTCGCGCTCCTCTTTCTCGTAGTCGCGGCCGCGCGCCCCCAGTGGGGACATTCCGACACGGCGGTCCACTCTCGCGGACGCAACCTCCTGATCGCGCTTGACGTCTCCCGCTCGATGCTCGCGACCGACGTCCACCCGAACCGCCTCGAGCGCGCCCGCGTCGACATCATGGACCTCATCGGCGACCTGCGCGGAGACCGCGCCGGACTCCTCGTCTTCCGCGGCAAGGCCAACATGATCTGCCCGCTCACGACGGACTATTCCTTCCTCCGCCAGGCGCTCGACGGCATCACGATCGACGCCGCCCCACGAGGCTCGACCGACCTGGGCGACGCCATCCGCAAGTCGCTCGCAGCCTTCGAGACCATGCCCGACGAAAACAACGCCATCATCCTCATCTCCGACGGCGACGACCTCGTCGGACACGCGCGCGCCGCCGCCGAGGAGGCCGGACGACGCGGCATCCCCATCTTCACCGTCGGCATTGGCGACCCCAACGGCGCAGAAGTGCCGGCCGAGGACGGCAAGGGCTCCATGAAATACCATGGGCAGACCGTGCGCTCAAGCATGACCGAGGCAACGCTCTCCGAAATCGCAAAGTCATCGGGTGGCGCCTACATTCCGCTCGCCACTTCCAGCACGGCCAGCACGACGCTTGGCGCCATCTACCGCCAGCACCTTTCGCGCATAGCGGCCCGCGAAATGGAGGAAATGTTCGAGCGCCGCCTCGTCGAGCGCTACCAGCTTTTCCTCGTCCCCGCGATCATCCTCCTTCTCGCCACCGCCGCGCTGAGCCGCGGCCGCCTGGCCTCGTCCACGCGTCGCGCCGTGGCAGACAAGATTTCACTCACCTAACCGAAAGGGCCGAACAATGACGACGAAAAAACTATTCGCAGGCATGGCATTGGCAAGCGCCACTGGCGTATTGATGGCGGCCGGACCCGAAAACGGCAATCCCGCCGGGCGCATGGACAGGTCGAAACTGCTCATAGGCGCGTACTGTCTTCAGGCCAACGCGCGGACGGAGGCCCATGTGCAGGCAATCCACGACTGCGGCGTCGACTTCATCGTCGGCGTTCCCGTCGGTGCACGCGAGACGCTCGACCTCTTCGCCAAACACGGCGTCGGAGCCATCGTTAACGGCGTGGTCCCCGGTTGGTGGGGCGGAAAGGGAAAGGCCGGAACCCTGCGCGAGGTCAACACGCCCGAAAAGTATGCCGCCGGCGCGGCCGCCTTCCAGGACCACCCCGCGATCTGGGGCGTCGACATCGGCGACGAGCCTTCCGCGTTGGACTTCCCATACTACGGCGAAGTCGTGCGCCAGCTCAACAAGGCGCTTCCAGGAATGCCGCTCTACCTCAACCTCTACCCCAACTACGCGACCGTGTCGCAGAACACCGAGGCGCAGGCCCGCTCCCAGCTTGGCACAAAGACGTACACCGAGCACGTGGAGGCCTATTGCACAAACGTCCCCCTCGATTACATCTCATACGATTTCTACGTGTATGTCGCGCCCGCCGGTTTCAAGGGATACGTCGCGCGGATGTACAACAACTTCCTTGAAGTGGCCGGCCCCTGCCGCAAGACCGGCCGTTCATTCTGGTACATCCCCCAGGTCAATTCACGTCCGGGACATCCGCCGTTGAGCGAGAACTGCCTCCGATTCCAGGCCAATGTCGCCATGAGCTTCGGTGCCGAGGCCATCACATGGGCGTGCTGGTGCAAGGGCTGGTGGGAGAACAACGTGCTCGACAAAGACGGCAACCAGACGAAGCAGTACGAGAAGTTGAAGAAGGTGAATGCCGAATTGAAGACCATCGGCCCGCAGTACATGAAGTTCAAAAACGTCGACACGTGCTTCGTCGGTTTTCCCGAAAGGGGACCGGGCGTCCCCAGCCTTAAGTGCACACGCGCCGACAAACTCGACTTCGGGCCCTTCTCTGGCCTTCACGCCTCGAACGGGGCGCGGCTCGTCGTCGGCGAGATGGAATCCCGCGACCCGAAAGTCAAGGGCCACGCGCTCTACGTGACGGCGGTCGACGACCCCGGCGACGAGAACCACGCCGAATTCGAAGTCGTCTTCGTCGCGAAGGACGCGAAGGCTTTCGGCGGAAGCGGCCCGATTTCGGTGCGCAAGCTGGATGACGGCACTTGCGCGGTGCCGATCTCCTCATGCGGCGCGGTGCTGCTTGTGAGCAAGGAATAGCTTCTTCGCCGACAAAGGATTTATTACAGGCGATATGGAGAGCGACATGCCGATAATCGAGAAGGCGTAACATGAAGAAGACAGTGCCTTTTGATTACATTTTGACAACCGTGTTTACTGTCTGCGCCATGGCTTTGCGGTCAAGCGCCGCCGATGTTGTCCCTGCGTCGCGCACCTGCGCCGAGCGCGCCCGCGCGGCGCAGTCGCTCTACCGCGACGGCGAATACACCAACGCGGCGGCGCTCTACCTTGAAGCCGTAAACGGACAGGATGACCCGCAGATGGCGGCGCGTTGCCGCTACAACTCCGGTCTCTCCAGCTACCAGGCCGGCGACCTTCCCACCGCCTCCGAGACGCTTCTCCCCATCATCGCCCAACCTGGCTTTGGAAAGGCCGCCGAACTCTACGGCGCCGCGCAGTTCAAGGTGGCTTCGGGAGCGGTCGCCGCCACCAACGCCGCCGCCAAGGCCCAGGCCCTCGAACGGGCTTCGACGGGCTTCCTCCACGCCCTTCGCTCCATGCCCGACGACGAGGGCGCACGCCGCAACCTCTCGCGCGCAACCGCGAACATCCCCGCCGTCCGTGACGCCGCCCACCTTGAGTCCGTCCTCGCCAAGTACGGGCAGACTCCGCCGCAGCAACTCATCGGCCAGATGCTCGACGAGCAGCGGAAGGTCATGAAGGAGGCCGTCGCCGTCTCCACCAACGGCAACGCCGCCACAATGATTTCCGGCTTTGAGAAACTCGCCGAACGGCAGCGCGGCAACGCCGACCTCTGGATTCCCCTCAAGCAAATGCTTGTCGACTTCGGCGCGATCACCAACGAACAGCAGCGCGCGGAAGTCGCCGACCGCATCGAACAGACGCGCGACGCCATGAAGCACGGCGCATCCCTCCTAGACGACATCTCGCCCGACGCCTACGGCCCGATGGCGCAGTCAGAAGAGACCGTCTACGGCTTCTGGAAGATGCTCTCCGAACCGCCGGCCCTCATTAACGAGGACATTCTCGTCCAGACGAACGCCTACGTCTCGCCCGACGAATCGCGCTACCCCGGCCGCCCCGACTGGGAGGACGCCCTCCAGCTCTCGCAGCTCTTCGCCCAGCGCTTTCCGCAATGGGCCGAGCAGGTGATCCAGCAACGGCAGGCCGACACCAACGCCCCGCCCTTCACGGCCGAGGACGCCGCCAAAATCAACGAGCTGACCGAGTCGCTCCTCTGGGTGCAGCAGGACGCCGTCAAGAACGAGAAAAAGGACGAGCGCAGGAGCGCCGCCATCGAAGCCCTCAAGCTCCTTGAGCAGATTCGCGAACTCCTGCCGAAGAACCCGAACAACCAGCAGCAGCAACAACAGCAGAACCAACAGCAGCAGCAGAACCAGCAGCAGCAGAACCAGGACCAGCAACAGCAGCAAGATCAGCAAGACCAGCAGCAGGATCAACAGCAGCAACAGGACGAGCAGCAGCAAGACCAGCAGGAGCAGGAGAAGGAGCAGCAGTCCGGCGAAGAGAAGAAGGACGAGCCACCGCCCGACATCCAGGAGGCCCTTCGCCGCGCCCTTCAGCGCGAGAAGGAGCACGAGCAGGAAAAGCAGCGCCAAATGCGCAAGTTCCCGCTCCCCCCCGACGCCCGCGACTGGTAGCGGAATTATCCGTTATCTGTTATCTGTTATCTGCATTCTAGGGCTTGCCGTTGACGGCAAGCCCTAGAATGCCTTCACCAGGTCGCGCTTGAGCATCTTCTGGTAGATGTCGATGTAGGCCTGTGCGCAGACGTTGTGGTTGAAGGTCGTCTTGCCGAAGTGCATGGCGCGGGCGATGTTCCGTGCGCGGACTTCGAACGGCAGGCGGAAGAAGCGCATCGCCTCGTCGACCGCCCACTTGAGCCCCTCGTTGTCATAGTACTTGAAGAGGAACCCGTTGCCAATGTCGTTCGCTGCGTCGATGTGCGTAACCGTGTCGTGGATGCCGCCCGTGTCATGTGCGACGGGGAGTGATCCGTAGATCGTGCCGACCATCTGAGGGAGTCCGCAGGGCTCGAAGCGCGAGGGCATGAGCGTGAAGTCGGAGGCGGCGTAGCCGAGACGCGAGAGCGACTCGTCGAAGTTGCAGATTGCGAGTCGGCCGTAGAGTTCGTGCATGTGCAGGATGTCGTGGAAGTACTGGGCGTGGGGGCCGTTGGCGACGACGCCGACCTGCATCTCGGGGTATTCGGCGAGGATGCGGTAGAGGATGTTCGTGAGGAGCTCGCACCCCTTCTGGAGCGGGTCGAGGCGCGACGGCCAGAAGAAGAGGGCGGCGTCGGGGTCCTCGCGGAGGCCGCACTTGCGCTGGAAGGCGAGCTTGTTGGCCTTCTTGCCCTCCATCGGGTCGCGGTAGGAGTAGCGGGCCTCCAGGGCCTCGTCGGTTTCCGGGTCGTAGGAGGAGTCGGGGGCGTTGAGGATGCCCGAGGCGCAGCCGGCGAGGTGCTTGCCGACGATTTCCGCGCGGATGTCGGCCGGGACGAACGAATGGTCGCCGCGGACGATTTCGTTCAGGAATGTCGGAGATACGGTGTTGATGAAGTGCGCCGCGAAGATGCCCGAGGCGAGGGAGTCGACCGGGTTGTTGTCGCGTGTTTCCTCGTAGTTGATCGGCTGCCGCTTGTAGTAGAGGTTGGACCAGAACTCGGCCGCGTCGATGCCGCGGTCCTCGATCTGGGCGAGCGTGAGGTCATGCGTGTGGATATTGTGGACCGTGAAGAGGCTTGGGATGCCGAGGCGGCGCGCGGCGGCGGGGATGAGGCCCGTCATCCAGTCGTTGCAGTGGATGAGGTCGGGGTCGACCGTCGGGATGATGTTGTTGATGACTTCGCGCTGGAAGGCGAGGGCGAGGCGCGGATTCTCCTCGTCGCTGCGGCTGTAGACGCGTTCGCGGTAGTAGAAGCAGCGGTCCTCGGCGAGGTGGACGCGGTCGCTGGCGAGGCGGTTCTGGTAGACGCGGAGCTCGTCGCTGATGAGCTGGCCCACGTCCATGTGGAACATGCGGCGGTAATGCGGCAGGGCCACGTGCACGTCGGCGCCCTGCTCGAAGAGGGCGGCGACGAGCGACGCGGAAACGTCTGCCAGACCGCCGGCCTTCGCGTTGGCGCGGTGCGCGAGATTGCCCATCCCGTCGGGGAGGTACGTGATCTCCGGCGTGACGACGAGAATCCGTGGTTTACCTTTTTTCCTGATTAGCGACATGCTTTTTCCTCATAAAATCGTGAAAATTAAGTATACAACAACAACGCGCGATTTTCAAGAGCCCCAGTGCAAAATAGCATGCTCGGAGATCCAGCGGCGTGAAACCTCGACTGCGGCGAGGCCGCGTTTCACAAGCGGGGTGCAGTGGAAGACGAGCCCTTGAATCGCCCCGGCCCGCAGGAGCCTGTGGGCCGCGCCAAGCTGGAGTTCCATAAGGTCGGGTGGCATCGGGCGCGATGCGCCGAAATCCCACATGTACTGGCCGAGCAGGACTGGCTTTTCGTCGCCGATCATGGCGCGCAGCTTGACGACCTGCTCCTCGATGTCCGTCACCCTGCGGCCATTCCAGAACCAGAACGATATCTCGTCGCAGAGGTTCAGGTGTTCCTTGAATTCGGGACGGACGCCATCCTGGTCGGCATAGAGGACGACCGCCAGCCCAACGCCAAAGGGTTCGATACGCCTTCGTAGCTCGAGGAGCTTGTCGACGGGCTGGGTGAGTCCGCACCCCCCGACGAAGAAGTCGTCTAGGAAGAATGTCGTGAGGTTGGGGAGTCGCTCCGCAAGCCCGAGGCCGATTTCGACCTTCTCCTCGAACGACTCCGTCGCTCCGTCCGTGACGGAAAAGGCGACGCGCCGCATCGTCTTGAACTGCTCCATGTAGGTGTCAAGCTCGGACGAAGCCGGCATATTGCGCCAGCGGACGACGGCACACCCCGGGATGCCCATCAGACGACAGGCTTCCGCCATGTCCACCTCTTCGCCCTCGGGGATGTTGTAAATGCCGTCCGACACGCTTTTGGCGTGGTGACCCCACATCCAAAGCCGGTCGCCGATTGTCGGGCCGTAAGGAACTCGAAACGGATAATGAGAGATTGCAGTCGTATTCATACCGGATTCTGCTTTTGCAGGAAACAAAGAGAAGTTTGGATCCGTTCTGGCCGAACAATTTGGTCAGCTATCAGACTCCCCGAAGTAGAACGCCTTTATCTTTGGCAAGAGAAAGTTCTGGTTCTTTTCCTGAAACAATTCATTGTAGGTTAACACTTTCGGGAGTATTTGAAGTTTGCGCTTTGCTTGTAAAGACTCGACGTGCTTTGCAAACAACTTGTATTTCTCGCTATAATCCACCAATGCCGACACGGAGCCTGATTCCTTGGGTAGTTCAAGGTTATTTATCCCATGGTCAAAAAGGATTTCTCCTAAATAGAACTGGATTTTCTTCTCGCACTCGTGTTTGTCGACATCATTGCTGATTCCTATGTAATGCGCCAGCATTTGCTTGATGCCCTCCAGATAACAGGGGTTTGTAGAGCGGAAGACGATTTCTTGACTTTGATTATTCACAATAGAAACGCCGTCGTATAGCCCCATCAGTCCGCCCAAATTGATTGTCGGATCATCCATGTACTTTGCCGAATAGGGTTTTGTGGTCGTTTTGGCGTAAAGGTAATACTCCGCGAATTTGGACTCCAAATACAGAATGACCTTCACATCCTTTTCTGTCGTTTCCCCTGTCAGGACAACATCGATGTTTGATGGCTTTCCATTGGCGAAGACCTTGTTCTTGATTTCAAAATTGACCTTGTGGAAAATGCATTGTTTCCCATCCAGTTCAATTCTTAACGGGTGTGTTCCCACAGAGTGGAAAAACAACAGTGCGCAAAGGGCCGAAGAATGCAAGGTTGCAATTCGGGCTCCCTCCGAACCATCTCCACTGCAAGCTTCGTCGAAAAGTTTGTGGAATCTGTTTCTGTCCTCTATTTCAAACAGCTCGGAAAAACAACTTGCCCCTGGACGATTTACGCCTGGGAAGAAAGAAAGGGAATTCTTGGATTGTTCCCCTCTCCATAACGTCGGGCCAATCTTTTCCGACACTGAGTTTAGAAATGCATTGTCCTTCCAAAGAGTCTGATATAGACTTCGCTTTCTAGGGTCCGTCATGTGGTCAACGTAATGCCGAATATCCATCATAAATCTCCTTATTCTCATTGTATCAAATCGCCGGCTCAATGCCATAGGAAACAACCACCGTCAAAGGACAGCTTGAATGGCAAGGGTGGCCTTGCCGCACTTAGTGCTTGATGGTCGGTGGGATTTGTGGTTGATTACTTGCTACGGGCTGGGTACCCAATGGAAATGACTGGTGTCAGAAGACGATGTCCAGGGGCTGCTGGCCGGAAGACGCGATTAGGCGGTTTACGTCGAAGATGTTCCAGAAACGGTTCTTATTGCAGTAAGTGAAGATTGCGTCCAAAGGCAGAGAATCGGAAAAGGCGTACCCCTCCGTCTTCAGAAAGTCGGTCGATTCGTCGAAAGTGAGCTGTAGCCCGATGCAAAGACGCATGGCAGTGATCTTGCCGCCGCGCATTTGCGCGGCGCTTTTGATATAATCTTATTGTTCGCGCGTGGCAACGCGCGCAATCAGACAATTTGGCATACGCCAACAAGTCGTTCGCTAGAAATACTACCACTATTTCAACGAGGTTCCAGCAACCTCAATCCTGAACGGCATGTTGTGGCGATGCACCCGCAAGGGTGCATTGTCTCATCATGTATTCAGGATAGGCCTGTGGTAGGGCTTCTAGCGAGTGCATGGAAGACAATGCGCTCTTTTTTTGTGCATGGAGATGGCCTCCGCGACTGGACAAGGCGCAAGGATAGACCGCGGGCGAGCCGCCCGCGCCCCCAGAAAGACGACCATGATGAAATCGAAGGAGGAGCAGGCGGAGCTCCACAAGGCAATCTGGAGCATCGCGGACAGTCTGCGCGGAAGCGTGAGCGGCTGGGAGTTCAAGGCCTACGTGCTGGGGGCGCTGTTCTACCGTTTCATCTCGGAGAAGCTGGAAAATAGCGTGAACGAGGGCGAGGCCTGCTCCGGGAACAAGGGCTTCTCATACGGCGACCTCGCGGACGGCAAGGCGCAGGCGGCAAAGACACAAATCGTGCAGCGGCTCGGTTTCTTCATTTCGCCGTCGCACCTGTTCAGGAACGTCCAGAAGAACGCCGCCTCCGACAAGAACCTCAACGTCACGCTCAACGCCGTCTTCCGCGAGATCGAGGATTCGTCGAAAGGCACCGAGAGCGAACAGGACTTCAGTGGTCTCTTCGCGGGGATGAGCTTCAACAGCGCCCAGAACCTCGGCGCCACCGTTGACGAGCGCAACGAGAAGCTGGCGGCGCTCCTCGACGGCATCGCCAAGATGAAGCTCGGCGACTTCAAGGACAATTCGATCGACGCCTTCGGCGACGCCTACGAGTATCTCATGAAGATGTACGCCTCGTTCGCCGGCAAGTCGGGAGGCGAGTTCTTCACGCCTCAGGAGGTCTCGCGCCTTCTCGCCCTCATCACGACGTTCGGCAAGAAAAAGGTGAACAAGGCGTACGACCCGGCCTGCGGGTCGGGATCGCTTCTCATGCAGGTCGCGAAGGTGCTCGGCAAGGCCAACGTCCTTGGCGGATTCTTCGGCCAGGAGAAGGAGCCGACAATCCACCAGCTCTGCCGCATGAACATGTTCCTGCACGACGTTGACCCGCGCAAGTTCGACATCGCGCTCGGCGACACGCTCAAGAAGCCGTGCGACCGCCACTTCGACGAGGAACCCTTCGAGGTCGTCGTCTCAAATCCGCCCTACTCCGTGCACTGGGACGGCGATTCGGACCCGACGCTCATCACCGATCCCCGCTTTGCGCCTGCCGGCGTCCTCGCGCCACGCACGAAGGCCGATTTCGCCTTCATCCTCCATTCCCTCGCGTGGCTCGCGGAGACGGGCTGCGCGGCGATCGTCTGCTTTCCGGGAATCTTCTACCGCGGCGGCGCGGAGCAGAAGATCCGCCAATATCTCGTGGAGAACAACTACGTCGACGCGCTCATCGACCTGCCGCCCAACCTCTTCTTCGGAACATCCATCGCCACGACGATCCTCGTGCTGCGCAAGAACAAGAAGAATGACACGAACGTCCTCTTCATCGACGCCAAGGAGATGTTCGTCAAGGAAGGCAACAAGAACAGGCTCTCCGACGAAAACATCGAGGCCATCTTCAAACTCTATGCCGACCGCAAGGAGGTCAAGCACGTCACGCGGCTCGTTTCCAGCGAGAGAATCGCCGAGGAGAACTACAACCTCTCCGTCTCGACCTACGTCGAGGCTCGGAACAACCGACCCAAGATCGACATCGGCGCGGTCAACGCGCAGATCGAGGAAGTTGTCGAACGTGTGAACACTCTCCGCGCCGCCGTCGCGAAGACGGTCAAGGAACTAGGCGAATAGTCGAGGCGAGAAGATGAACACGCTCGAGAAACTAATCGCTAAGCTCTGCCCCGATGGCGTCGAGTACAAGCCGTTGGAGGAAGTGTTTGATTTTCACAACGGATATACCCCGTCAAAATCAAATCATGACTACTGGACCGCAGGTGATATACCATGGTTTCGTCTTGAAGATATTCGAGCCAATGGGAGAGTTCTTTTAGACTCCATTCAACATGTGACGCGAAAGGCGATAAAGGGCGAATTGTTTCCTGCGAATTCATTGATTGTTTCAACATCAGCAACGATAGGTGAATATGCTCTTGTCTTGGTACCTGCATTGACGAATCAGAGATTTACAGCCTTGTCTGTAAAATCCGAGCTGACGAATCACATAGAAACTGGCTTCGTGAAACATATTGGATATAGCATTGGTGTGTATTGCAAAAGCAATGTTAACCAAGGTAATTTTGCCTCGGTAGACATGGCTGCATTTCGCAAGTTTATGTTTCCTCTTCCTCCTCTCCCCGTCCAGCAGGAGATAGTTCGGATGCTTGACGAAATGTCGGGATTGATTGACGCGCTGGAAGAGGAACTTGCCGCACGGAAGAAGCAGTACAAGTGGTCGCGGGAAAGGTTGCTGACATTCGGCGATGATGTAGAAAGAAAGGCGTTGGGGAAAGTAGCCAATATATGCCGAGGAGTGCGGGTTGTTAAAGCACAGCTATCAAAAGTAGGGAAATATCCTGTCTATCAAAACAGCATTACGCCTCTTGGGTATCATTTAGAGTACAATTGCAAAGCAGGCACTCCATTTGTTATTGCAGCAGGAGCAGCGGGAGAGATTGGGTATTGTAATGTTGATTACTGGGCCGCTGACGATTGCTACTACATTGAAACGGATGGCAATCTTGATGGCCGTTATGTGTATTACTGCCTTGTGACAATGCAGTTGCAGCTGACTTCCAAGGTTCGTAAAGCAAGTGTGCCTCGACTTGCACGGAGTTTTGTTGAATCTCTTGAAATGCCGCTTCCGCCTCTTCCCGTGCAGCAGGAGATTGTGTGCAAGCTCGACGAAATGACGGCGCTCATATCGGCGCTGGAGGAGGAGAGTGCCTTGCGCAAGCAACAGTACGAATATTACCGCGAAAAGTTGCTGACCTTCCAGCGGAAGGAGACAGCGTAAATGTACTACGATAAGTTGGCGGAATGCCCCGAGTTCACGGTTGTGAACGAGTATGTGCCCGACTTCGAGATCGCGGAGGGCGCATACGAGTCCGAGTCGCAGCTGGAGCAACGCTTCATACTGACGCTTGAGTCGCAAGGCTACGAGTATCTGAAGTCGCTGACGCAGGAGGCGGACCTCGTCGACAACCTGCGGACGCAAATGGAGCGTTTGAACAGTACGGCGCTCAAGGGCGGCCGGTTCACGGACAAGGAGTGGAAGCGCTTCTACGCCGAGGTCCTGGCGAATCCGAAGGACGGCATCGTCGATAAGACGCGGAAGTTCCAGGAGGAGCGGCGGTTCGACTTCGAGTTCGACGACGGACACCATGACAACCTGATGATCGTCGACGCGGAGCATTTGGAAAGCAACTCGCTCCAGGTGATCAACCAGTACGAGGAGCATGGCGGAAAGCACGAAGTCAGGTACGACGTCACGGTGCTGATGAACGGGCTGCCGGTCGTCCACCTTGAGCTGAAGAGGCGAGGGGTGGCGATACGCGAGGCCTTCAACCAGATCAAGCGGTACAACCGCGAAGGCTTCTGGGCGGGCGCGGCGCTCTTCGAGTGGGTGCAGATCTTCATCATCTCCAACGGCACGCAGACGAAATACTACGCGAACACGACACGCGACAACCATCTGAAGGAGATGGCGAGCGCGGCGACGAAGGGCGGCAAGAAGACGTCCAACAGCTTCGAGTTCACAAGCTGGTGGGCGGACGCGAAGAACAAGCCGATCACGGACATCAGGGATTTCGCCAAGACCTTCTTCGCCCAGCGGACGCTCAGGAGCATACTGCTGAAGTACTGCGTCTTCACCGAGGAGGAGCTGCTGCTTGTGATGCGCCCCTACCAGATCGCCGCGACGGAGCGGATCCTGGACCGGGTGCGGTACGCGTCGAACAAGCCGAAGATGCTGGGGACGGTCGACGCGGGCGGGTACGTGTGGCATTCGACGGGGAGCGGCAAGACGCTGACCTCGTTCAAGACGGCGCAGCTGGCGACGAAGCTCAACTACGTCGACCGGGTGCTGTTCGTCGTGGACAGGCAGGACCTCGACAACCAGACGCAGAAGGAGTACAACAAGTTCCAGAAGGACTGCGTCAAGGGGACGGTCGACACGGCGGCGCTTACGGAGCAGCTCTCGGACGCCATCACGCTGGACAGGAAGGGGAAGCCGGTCAGGAAGTCGAAAATCGTCATCACGACCATCCAGAAACTGGCGATATTCGTCGGCAACAACCCGCCGGGATCGGCACATGCGGGCATCTACCAGAAGCACGTGGTCATCATCTTCGACGAATGCCACCGCAGCCAGTTCGGGAAGATGCACAAGGACATCGCGAAAAGGTTTCGGAAGTACCACATCTTCGGGTTCACGGGGACGCCCATTTTCGCGAAAAACGCGGGAACCGGCGGCGACCCCGACATGCGGACCACGGAGCAGGCCTTCGGGGTGCGGCTGCACCAGTACACCATTGTCGACGCGATACGCGACGAGAACGTGCTGCCGTTCCACGTCGAGACGGTCGGCAAGGTTTCGCCCAAGGGGAAGATCGCGGACAAGAAGGTCAAGGGCATCGACATCGAAGCGGCGCTTCTCAAGCCGGAGCGCGTGGAGAAGGTCGTGAAGTACATCCTGGAACACTTCGGCGACAAGACGCTGCGGGCGAAGTCGTACGTGGTCAAGGGCGAACAGCTGAAGGGCTTCAACTCCATCTTCTGCGTCAGCTCGGTCAAGGCGGCGATGGCATACTACCAGGAGTTCAAGAGGCAGTTGGCGGCCCTGCCTGAAGAAGATCCGTCAAAGGCGCTAAAGGTCGCGACCATTTTCACGTACTCTCAGAACGAGGACGACCCGGAGGACGGGGAAATCGACGGCGGCGGCGAGGTGACAAAGCTGGACAAGACCTCGCGGGATTTCCTCGAAGGTGCGATCACGGATTACAACGCCTTGTTCCCAAAAGCGGGCAAGTCCGCGTTCGGGGCGGGCGACGGCGACCAATTCCACAACTACTACATGGACATCTCGGAGAAGATGAAACAGCGCAAGCTCGACCTTCTCATCGTGGTGAACATGTTCCTCACGGGCTTCGACGCGACGACGCTCAACACGCTATGGGTGGACAAGAGCCTGAAACTCCACGGGCTGCTTCAGGCCTTCTCGCGGACAAACCGAATCCTGAACTCCGTGAAGACATGCGGAAACATCGTCTGCTTCAGAAACCTCGAAGATGAGACGAATGAGGCGATTGCGCTGTTCGGCGACAAGGACGCGGCCGGCATCGTGAAGATCCGCACATTCGAGGAATACTACTCGACGGGCTACACCGCGGCAAACGGGTGCAAGATCCGGAGCTATCTGGAACTTGTCGAGACACTCACCGCGCAATTCCCGCCCGGCACGGTGATAACGGGGGAGAAGAACGAAAAGGACTTCGTCATCCTCTTCGGGGAGATACTGCGGCGGCTCAATGTGCTTCGTGTCTTCGACGAATTCTCCGACGACAGGGAGGCGAAGCAGATACTGACCGACCTGCAGCTGCAGGACTACAAGAGCTGGTACCTGGACATCTACGACAAACTGCGCGTCAAGAACAAGGGGGCGGCGGAAAACATCAACGACGACATCGTCTTCGAGATGGACACCATCCGCCAGTTCGACGTCGGAATAGACTACATCCTCGCCATGGTCGCGCAGTACCATGCGGCCAACTGCAAGGACAAGGAACTGCTCGGCAAGATACAGAAGGCCATAGACGCAAGCCCAACGCTCCGGCCCAAGCGCGAACTCATCGACGCGTTCATAAACGCATACAACGCGGATGGAGGCCAGCCCGACTGGACGGCCTTCGTGGCGGAAAAACTCGACAAGGATGTCGAGGAGATGGCGGGGCAATATGGCATGGACGCGGAAACAACGCGCACCTATCTGACAAATGCGCTGGCTATCGGGTCGCTTGCCACGACAGGGGAGGACTTCAATGCGATTCTGCCGCCGATGTCTCTCTTCGCGGACGAGGGTGCTGCGGCAGAGTACGCCGCTAAGAGCGCGGCAATTGCCGATGCCCTTCAGTCGTTGTATGACGAGTACAAAGGCGTGTATGTCGAACAGCCTTAAGCCGCTCTCCGAATCTTCGCATTGGCGAAAGGGCATGTAAAAGCAAAACCTGCGAATTTGTCATAAAACAATCTCGCTTTATGCATGGGAATCATGTAAACTACTTACATGGTTTTTGAAATGCCATGCTTGCAAACGGGGATTATAGCATCCCAAACAACTCCAGTGTGAACCGTTGTACAAGTCGAACCAAGGAAATAAGGAACTCTCCCATGCCGCGAAAGAAAGCTAAAAGCATCGTCCCCGTCGATTCGCAGAAGTCCTCTGCGGCGCAGTTCCTCACCTACATCGCCTCGACAGGCGCCAGCGGTGAAAAGTACGAAATCCGCTATGAGGACGAGAACATCTGGATGAGTCAGAAGATGCTCGCCGAGGTGTACGGGGTGGAGATTCCGAACATCGCCTATCACCTGCGGAAACTATTCGCAGACGCCGAATTGGACAAGGCTTCAGTTATTAAAGAAATTTTAACAACTGCGGCTGATGGCAAGACGTATTCCGTCAAGCACTATAATCTTGATGTCATAATCGCCCTCGGTTTCAAGATCGATAATGAGCGCGCGGTGCAGTTCCGCAAGTGGGCCAGGCAGATTGTCTCGGAATATACAATCAAAGGCTGGGTAATGGATGACCAGCGCCTCAAGGATGGATCGCCAATCACGGACAAGTACTTTGATCACCTGCTTGAGAAAATCCGCGAAATACGCCTGAGCGAGCGGAAATTCTACCAGAAGATCACCGACCTCTATGCCACGGCCATCGACTATGACAAGACGGCGCAGACCACCCGCATCTTCT
>JAEEGJ010017919.1_pt1 | contig 15913 bp, 11 predicted proteins | sample 8958761 | NCBI WGS metagenome assembly JAEEGJ01 (sample SAMN16246546, study PRJNA631951) | gut metagenome | biome: gut microbiome; feature: rumen; material: RS-attached | host: Bos | place: Iran: Karaj | collected 2018-10
ATGGAGTCAACAGCTTTCATCTTCCGGTCTACGGGAGCCTGACGTGCTAACAGATCCTGACCTTGTGAGGGCAGGGAAGTGAATGACATCAATGCTATTAAAACTGTTGTTTTAAAAATCTTAATTGTTATCATTATGGGTATGGTTTGTCTTGTTAGAGCAAAATTACGGTGCAAAGGTATAAATAATATTCCAAAAACATGCAGAAAGATGTATGCGTTAACAACTATTTGTGTTAATTTAACACTTTAAAACTAAGAAATAGCTGCCCAATTGATGTTTGTCTTACGTAATTGACGCAGTCTGTTCCATAGCAGTGCATACTTCTGTGACGTGCATTCGGGGTCGTCGTCGATAATCTTCTGGGCCTCGTCACGGGCCATCTGCACCAGTTGTCCGTCACGGGCGATGTCAGCGATTTTCAGGTCGAAGGCCATGCCGCTCTGTTGGGTTCCCTCCAGATCGCCAGGGCCACGAAGCTTCAGATCGGCCTCTGCGATACGGAAACCGTCGTTGGTGTCGCACATGATCTCGATGCGCTTACGGGTGTCCTCACTGAGTTTGAAGGGGGTGACGAGGATGCAGAAACTCTGGTCTGCACCACGGCCTACACGACCACGGAGCTGATGCAGCTGTGAGAGTCCGAAGCGCTGAGCGTCGAGGATGACCATGACGGAGGCATTAGGCACGTTGACACCCACCTCGATGACGGTGGTAGCCACGAGAATCTGTGTCTCACCGCTGACGAATCGTTGCATCTCTTCCTCTTTGTCTTTGGGCTTCATCTTGCCATGCACCTTACTGAGACGGAACTCCGGGAATACTTGCCGTAGCACCTCGAAGCCTTCTTCCAGATTCTTCAGGTCGCTCTTCTCACTCTCCTCGATGAGGGGGAAGACGATATAGACCTGCCTTCCCTCACGGATCTGCTGGCGTATGCCATCGTAGAGGGTGGTCATACGGGTGTCGAAGACGTGGGTGGTTCGGACGGGTTTATGGCCTGGCGGTAGTTCGTCGATGACGCTCACATCGAGGTCGCCATAGAGGGTCATTGCTAGGGTACGGGGGATGGGTGTGGCGGTCATCACGAGGACGTGTGGTGGATTCTCGCTCTTGCTCCAGAGTTTGGCACGCTGTGCCACACCGAAACGGTGCTGCTCGTCAACGACGACGAAGCCCAGGCGGGCGAACTGCACAGTATCCTCGATGACGGCGTGGGTACCCACGAGAATGTGGATGGTGCCGTCGAGCAGGCCTTCGAGCACCTCCTCACGACGCTTGCCTTTGACGATGCCTGTCAACAGCGCCACTCTGAGATCCATACCGTCGAGGAACTGCATAATGGTCTGCAGATGCTGTTCGGCAAGGATTTCCGTGGGGGCCATAATGCAGGCCTGATAACCGTTGTCGATAGCAATGAGCATCGACATCAGGGCCACGAGGGTTTTGCCTGATCCCACATCGCCCTGTAACAGACGGTTCATCTGCCTACCAGATCCTACATCAACCCTAATCTCCCTAATCACCCTTTTCTGGGCTCCCGTCAGCGCAAAGGGCAGATGATCCCGATAGAACGTGTTGAACACCTCGCCGACTTGTGAGAAGACATAGCCACGATATTTACGTCGGTGGTCACTCGCGTACCTTAATATATTTATTTGCACATAGAAGAGCTCCTCGAACTTCAGTCTGACACGGGCCTGTTCCAGATCCTTGGCGTTCTGCGGATAATGAACAATGCGGAAGGCTTCGTCGCGCCCCATCAGATGACGGCTGGCGATTATGAAATACGGCAGGGTCTCGGGCAGGGGCGGTAGTTTCTCGACGAGCGTCTTCGTGAGCCGTTCCACAGCACGGGAGTTCAGCCCCGACTTTTTCATCTTCTCCGTCGTGTTGTAGTAGGGCTGGAGCCCCATCGACGAGAGGTCCACTTTTGAGGCATCGTCAAGGTCGGGATGGGTGAAGTTGATGCGGTTGTTGAAGACGGTGGGTTTGCCGAAGACTACGTACTCCGTACCGATGCGATAAGTCTGCTTGGCGTATTTGCCCCCATTGAACCACGTGAGGTCGCAGATGGCTGTACCGTCGGTGAAGTGGGCGACGACACGCTCCTTACGGGGGCCCATCGCAAAGGTCTCGAAACTGAGGATATGGCCCACGACCTGAACGTATGGCATATCGCCCGTCAGTTCGTGGATGGTGTAGACCTTCGAACGGTCGATGTATTTGTATGGATAGTATTCGAGCAGATCACCATAGGTCTCGATGCCGAGTTCGTTGCTCAGCATCTTCTTGCGGTTGGGACCAACGCCCGGCAAGAATTTAATGTCCTGATCGAGAATATCCATTGCTTAAATCAACACTTCTGCAATCTTGAGGTCATAGGGCGTGGTGATCTTGATGTTCTCGCGGTTGCCCTCGACGAGGGTGATCTGATGGCCGTAACTCTCCACGACGGAGGCATCGTCGGTGAAACCGTCGTTGTAGGGCTGGCGGTTGGCGGCCTTCAGTAGTTGGATGTCGAAGGTCTGTGGTGTCTGCACCAGACGATACTCATCCCGAGGCACGGTGACGGAATCAGCCTCTACCTCACAAGGGGTCTGACCCTTTGTGAGGTGGCGAACGGTCTCGACGACGGGGATGACGGGAATGACGGCTTTGGATGTGCGGGCCGTCTCGTAGCAATTCCTGATCACTTCGATGCTGGGGAATGGTCGCACACCATCGTGTACACCTACCACACCCTCGGCATCGTCAGGCACCTTGGCTAGTCCGTTCTGCACGGAGTGGAAGCGTGTTTGACCACCGTTGGCCAAGGTGTATGCCACGTCGAAATGATATTTTTCGCAGAGCTGGTGCCAATAGGCTTGTTGGGCTTCTGGCAATACCAGGATGATCTGCAGATCCGCATCGTACTCCCTGAATCTCTCCAGCGTCCGCATCAGCACCGGCTTGCCGCCAATAGGCAGGAACTGCTTGGGAATGTCGCTCCCCATCCGCAGTCCCTTTCCTCCAGCCACAATGATTACGTAGTCCATTATTTTCCCATCAGGTGTTTGTAGCGCATACCCTCGGCGATCTGGTCGGAGGTGGCTTTATCGACGAGCTGGGTGAGCAGTTCGTAGGCGTAGGGGAAGGCTGCGGCAGGACCCTCACCAGTGGTGATGTTGCCATCGACAGTCACGAGATCAGCCGTATAGGTGGCCTTCGTCAGTGCCTGTTCGAAGCCGGGATAACAGGTGGCGCGCTTGCCGTCGAGGATGCCCAACGGTGCAAGCACCACTGCCGGCGATGCACAGATGGCGGCAATTTTCTTGCCGGCGGCGAACTGTGCCTTCAGTGCCTCACACACTCCCTCGTGGGCAAACAGATTACTGGCTCCGGGCATACCGCCGGGCAGCATCAGCAGGTCTGCATCCGTATAGTCACTCTGGTCAAATTGAATGTCAGTCTCGATGCTCACACCGTGGGCGGACTCCACCTGGGTGAACTCCGTCGTGCTGACTGTTACCACTTCTACACCTCCACGACGCAATACGTCAATGGGAATCAGGGCCTCGACATCCTCGAAGCCGTCTGCTAAGAATACATAAACTTTTGCCATAGTCTTACTTATTTGATTGGTTTTCTGACCGCAAAGATACAACATTTTATTCACAAAGGACACAAAGTACACAAAATTCTTTAAGTTTTTCGTGTCCTTAGTGTCCTTTGTGAATAATTTCCATTATCTTTGCAGGCAAAAGCGATGATTATGGAACAACTAAGACTTAAATTCGCCCTATTCGGCAACATCTATCAGACCAAGAAGTCTGCATCGATCCAGAAGGTGCTTGCCTGCCTCTCTGAGCACGATGCCGAGGTCTACGTAGACAAGGAGTATTACGATTTCCTGACGCTCGACCAGCGTCTTGACGTCCGTGCTAACGGCATCTTCGAGGGTAATGACTTCGATGCAGACTTTGTCATCTCGATGGGTGGCGACGGAACGTTCCTTAAAGCCGCCAGTCGGGTGAGGGAGAAGATGATTCCCATCCTCGGCGTGAATATGGGTCGTCTGGGATTCCTTGCCGATGCCAGTCCAAGTGAGATAGAACAGTGTGTGAAGGCACTCTATGCCGATGACTTCGCCATAGAGAACCGTGCCCTCATCAAGGTGGAGACCGACGGCGAGCCTCTGGAGGGCTATTCCTGTGCCCTTAACGACGTTGCCATCCTCAAGCGTGACACCGCCTCGATGATTTCCATCCGTGCCAGCATCAACGGCGAATACCTCACCACCTACCAGGCTGACGGTCTCGTCATCTCTACCCCTACCGGTTCAACCGCCTATTCCCTCTCCAACGGCGGACCGATCATCGTGCCAGGTACGAAGGTGTTCTCGATGACGGCCGTAGCACCACACTCGATGAATATCCGTCCCATCGTGCTCTCCGACTCCTCTGAGATCACGCTGACCGTCGAGAGCCGTTCGCATAATTTCCTTGTCGCCATTGACGGCCGTTCTGAGAAGTGCAAGGAGGGTACTAAGCTCACGTTGCGCCGTGCACCTTACGATGTCAAGGTGGTGAAACGTTTCCGTTTGAGTTACTTCAACACCCTGCGTGAAAAGATGATGTGGGGTGTCGATGCCCGCTGAATCAGGAATACCTCAGGCAGGTATCTTGACAATGAAACGGGCGCCGTCGTGGTAGTCCTTGTCCAGCACGACGTCACCTCCCAGTCTGAGGGTGATGTTCTTACAGAATGTCAGACCCAGTCCCAGTCCTTCGCTGAAATCGTCGATCTTCGTGAAATGTCCGAAGATTCTCTCCTCGTCGCCCTCAGGTATGCCTGTGCCGGTGTCCGTCACAGACAGCAGCCACATACCGTCTTTCATATCGCTGCTGAGGGTGATGCCTCCTTCATCCGTAAACTTGTCGGCATTCATCAGAATCTCCATAATGACGCTCTTAAGCAGACTCCTGTTGCTCTTCACGGTGACATCTTGGCCAATGCTGGAAGAATAGCTGAAGCCTAAGGTCTGCTTCATCGGCTTGAACTCCTTCACGATCTCCCGGCAGAACTCGTGGCAGTTTATGGGCTCGCTATTGTTGTTCATATTGATGCTGTCCACATCAGAGAGGGTAATTAAGTGGTTCAGACTGTTGGTGATGATTGCGGCGCTGTGCTCGATGCGTCTGGCCAGATCCTGCCGCTCGTCGTCGGCCAGTTCGTCAATCTGGTTGGCGAGGATGGTGGAGAACCCCGAGACGGCGTTCAGCGGTGTGCGTATCTGGTGGCTCACGTTCTGGATGAAGGCCGTCTTCATGCGGTCTGCTTCCTGGGCATGGTCGCGGGCCAGGGTGAGCTGCTGGTTTTGTACCATCAGTTCCCGCATGTGTTTCCTGCGGCTCCAGATAAAGTAGGAGAGGAAGAGCACGCCGAGCACGCAGGCCCCCAGGGCGATGTAGGTCATCAGGTTATAAGCCTTATCCTTCTCCCGTCGCATCTGTTCGAGGTTGATATCGTTGCTGATGTCGTTGATTTCCAACGATGAGATTTCGCTGTACCATTTCTCCCGGGCCTTGAGCAGCGTTTTCAGCGCCTCTGCCTCAGCAGCCCTGTCGCCCTTCATATCATAGATCTTCGTGAGGAAGAGCAGTTGGTCCAGACGGGTGTTCATCTTGCTGTTAATCTCCAATGCATCGTCAAAGCGTCCTTCGAAGCAGGCCATCCCCTGTTCTACATAGTCTTCATATGACGGGTTGTAGTCTTTCGGGTCGGAGAGTCTGATCTGTGTGTTCTTGTTGTAGGCCTTCATAAATCCCGCCCTGTCTTTCTTGCCGAACTCGATGATGCACTTCATCTGCAGGGCGGCACTCAGGTCGCGGTTGTCTTCGCAGAGCGCGATACACTTGTCGATGCTGACGGTGGCCGAGTCGGGACTGTCGAAGGCGAGTATATTTGCCAGCAGCATATAGATGTTGCTGGCCTCCGCCCGGTATTCTTTCCTGCCCTTCAGTTTCTCCAGCGCCTGGTCGAGGTATTTCTTACACATCGCTATGTTGTTCCTGGTGCCGTAGAACACGCCCATCAGATAGTCCATCCGGTAGAACTCGTCCACATGGTTGTTACTCATGATGAAGTCGTTCATGGCCTCAGTCTTCTTCAGGGCCGAATAAAAATGGTCGTTGTTGATGTCGTAGACGATCTCGTTCTCCCAGGCTGTGTACATCTCGTGCCACTTGCCCATCGTCTTGTAATAGCTTCGCAGTTGGTGGACGGCGTCCTCGAAGGCCAACCTGTCTGTGGTGTCGAAGTATTTGTATACCTCCTCCCGCAGACGTATTTCTTCCTGATCCTCCTGTTCTTTAGCGAAAGCTGTCGCCAAACCAAACAGGAGGAGCGCCAATAGAAGTGTCGTCTTTGTCTTTATATAGTTGTTCATAGATGTATCTATTTCTTAACAATTTTCTTTCCCCCAACGATGTATATCCCCTTAGGAAGGGTGGCCAGTTTCTCGCGCACCTCATCCTGTGGAATCTTTCCGATGAAGAGACCGGAGGTGTTGTATATCTCTACTTGTCCGTTGGTGTCCACCTGTCTTCCTTCCATGGCGCTGGCTACACCGTTAAGTGTCAGTGTGACAGGATCTGTCAATTCCTTGTCGTGTCCCAATGAAGTGTAGTAAACCGTGATGGTATAGGGCACCTGATAGGTCAGGTCGCCTATGATGAACGATATGGCACGGTTCTTTCCAGCCTCCAGCGTCAGCGGTTTTTCGTAGGTACGTTCTGCCTCTCCGTCGGTTGTCGCAACCACCTTCAACTCTCCTGTATAGTCTATGGCATCTGTATTTGCTATGTCTATCAGAAGATTTAGTCGGGTGTCAGAGACAATTCGCGTATTCATATCCACATTCTCATAGCTGGCCTCGCCGGTCAGATGTGCTTCGGAATTCTTCTCGCCGATGGTTATGTCCTGGGTTGCCAATACTGTTCTGCCTTCAGCGTCGGACGTGATCTTGACTGTCTTCACCCCTGCTGTTCGTGGCGTGAACTTGGCTGTGTACTTGGCCGTCTTTCCGGACTCAAGGCTGTTAATGCGTGCCATGCTGCTTAGGATGTCGTCGACAAACACATAAACGATGCCGTCATTGACGTTGCCACGGTTGGTGATGGTCATCTCGGTGCTGACAGGTTCGAAGGTAAGCATGGAACCTTGGAATGTCATATTGTCAACGTCAAACTTGGTGACAGGTTTGAACTTGTTGACAGTGAATACCGGGCTCTTGGCTGCCTGCCGCCAACCGTCATACCACCAATAATAATAAGAGATGTAGTACGACTTGCCGTCTTCCAGTTCGTCATAGATGAATTCCCAGCTGTCGCTATCCGTGGGGTTAAGCTGGCAGAGGATACTGTTATTTACAATGACATCATTCTTGGATGACTTGTTACCATGGCCTTCCTCGTGGATTCTGACAGACCCTTCTCTGTTGAATGGGGTTTGTCCAACGTTCTTAATAGAGATTTCGTATGTGACTTTCTCTTTGCCCAATTCGTTTTCGACGAGGTCATCCACCTTGATGTCCACCTCCAGGGTAGGTTCCGGCTCAGGACCAATCTCCATTTCGTACGAGTCGATCCAGTCGTCTTTAGCCCAGTATCTATAGTCGTTTTTGGACGAGGCGACGTCGAAATAGAGTGTTCCTTTTTGGGCCGGATAGAAGACCACATCGTACGTGGCCGTACCACCTGGTTCAATGTCTAAGTAGATGGGTTTGATGTTCTGGTCCTTGCCTGTTGTCTGGTAGTAGATGGTGCCCTTGCGCTCCTTACCCTTGTTGATGAGAGGGATATGGGCTGTAATCGGACTACCTACCAGGAAGTTCCCATCGAAGGTCACGTCGCCGGCCTGCTGGAAGTTATGACCTGTCATATCGTCTGCCAGCCATAGGGTGAAGGCATCCGATTCTGCGGCACGTATCCATTCATTGCGCGACCGATAATAGGTGATGAAGAAATATTCTTCACCGTCTTTTAGGTTCCTGAATGAGATGGTTCCGAATCCTTCCTGATTGGGATCGAGATGGCAGGTCATGGAGTCGGTTGCCACGCAGTCTCCCCATTCATCGTCGATATCGGTCAGTGTCTGGTAGAGGCATATCAATATCATATCATCATACACCTCCGTGTTAGTGTTCTCGACAGAGATATTCAGTGTCACCTCGTGACTTCCCAACCAGTATTTTTCTCCGTAGTCGTAGTCTCTCTCCAAGTCGCTCACAGACACACCGATGGCAAGCTGGCTCTCGGTGCTGTTGCCGATGATGATATTTTGGTCGATGGCCACATCCATACCTTCGGCATCACGCGTCACCTTGAAATTCCAGACCCCGGCCTTGTCGGCCTTGAACTGGTATTTGCAGACACCTAGGGCTCCGGGTGGTATGTTCACATCCAAGGCCGTCGGTTTGCCGTCGTTCTCCCAGATGTAGAGCTTTCCGTTGCTCATATTACCTTCATTGCGTACAAACAGCTGCATCTCAATGTCCTCACCCTTCTCCAGTGTTCCGTTGAAGATCATGTCCTCGACTGTGAACATCGTGATCTGAACGGCTACCTCTGGCTTGCGTACGTGGATATTCTCCGACTGTGCGGCACGCACCCATTCATTGCCTGAGTGATAGAGTGTCCTGGCGTAATAGCTCTGGTCGAAGTCCAGGTCTTCGCAGTTGAATGTCATTGTGGCTGTACCGCCTTTCTCAATGCGGCAGGTCTTCTCTTCTGTATAGACAGGCTTGCCAGGAGCCGTCAGATTGTACAATTGTAACAGCACATTGTTGTCATAAGTGTCCGTTCCTGTATTCCTGATATCGACGCTCAGGTTGATCCGGTTTTCCTCTGTTCGGCCGTTCTCCACATTTGTGGCGTTGATTTTCATCTCCAGACTGGCTTCGGGGTAGAGGGCCACGGCAAACTCTCCCTCGGCCACGATGTTTTTGCCCTCGCTGTCCGTCGTGATGACAATCTTATGCTCACCTGCCTGAACGTTCTTGAGTGTATTTGTCCACTCCGCACTCTTTTCTGCTTCCAACTTGAAATCTGAAGAGCCTGCCGCCTGACCGTCAAGAATCATATAGAGGTGGCCGTCGTAGTCTGTGCCGTAGTTGGTGATTATGACACTCAGTTTCACCTCTCCGCCTTGATAGAACTGTCCGCCGATGCTCATCTGTCCGCTCAACATGATGACGACGGGTTGTACAGGCTGCTCTGTCCCGCCTTGGTCAGGTTCGCTTGTCGGCAGGTTCGGATTCGGGATCTCCTGCGCCACGAGCGTCATCTTCTTTCCGCTGATGGTCACGAGGATGCCGTTCTGCCAAGCGTCCTCACACGGGGTCCACTCTGTTGTGCCGGCAGGTCTGTTGGCTGCTATCATATAATATTGTCCGTCGGGCAGTGACTTTCCGAATTGTATAGTGCTCGACCCGGTATAGCCGGTGCCATATTTGAAGTCCGCATTGAACATCTGTCCAGCGTCCACCTGCTTGTAGTCTGTCGTGTATATCAGGGCGCCGAAGTCATAGCTGTTGGGAATACCATAGTTGGAAACAGAGAACTGCAGGGACACATGGAAGTCCATACCGGCAGCCATCTTGTCGCACGATTCCGCCATCGGCACAAATGTCGCCACGTTCAGATAGTCGGTCAGTATCGTGGGTTCCGACGCTCCTTTAGGCTGGATGCCAATGTTGGCGTCCTGACTCATATTGTATCCGTCAGCCGAGCCGCTGGCACCGATGCCGTTGTTGTTGGGGGGATTCAGGGCGCTGAGCAGGAAGTAACCGTCATCCATACCCTTCCATCCCCAGTTCACGTGGAAGTAGCCGTTGCCGTCATAACCGTCAATGACGAACTCATGGCCTCCTGCCGACGACTGTCCACCGTAGATGACCGGTCTTCCGCTGATCATTTCCGCATAGATGATGCGGTTCCACTCATCGGCAGAATAATCATTACGCTGGATATTCTTCACCGTGTTGCTGTAGCCGAAATAGTGTCTCAGCGCCGGTGCTACAGCTTCGGAGGATGCTCCCGAACCGTAGTTGGTGTAGTCCATCAGTATGCTTGCTCCGCAGAGCTGCATCAGGGTGGCTATGGCATTGTTCTGAGCTGTGGTGGCGTTATAGCTGTAGCTGTCTATAATGTTGTTCCAGTCGATGCTCGTGACGGGGATGGCGTCCACCTTGATCTTGGCACTGGTCGTCGTGAACGAAGGAATCTCCTGAATGGTCTGTGCCGGGAAGCGGTGGTAGTTCATCACCTGTGCCATCGCCGTTGCCACGCAACCTGTCACACAAGGCGTATCATAGAGTTTAGGACATTTATTGTAGTATGGTGCGTCTTGTCCCCAAAGAGAACTTATCATTGGGGCCACGGGGCGTCCCAGTTCGCTGGTTGTCGCTGGTGTGGCTCTTGTCATGCTCATCTGATCTGCATAGCCTTGCAGCCAGGCCTTCATGTTCTCGGGAATGTTACTTATGTCAAAGGAGCCCTTGTCGGCATAACCCAGCACTTCGGGCGTACGGTCGTCGCCGCTGGCAATCACGTAGCCTTGTGACTCTCCGACGTTGAACACATAGTAGCTTTCAGTCTGACAGGCCGTTGTCATGGTCATGATTTTCTTGCCACGCGCCATAGCTGGATGCTTATCAGTCATGAAACGGAGAGCGTTCTGTTTGGCTTGCTCCAAGTCTACCGGGCCTGCGTATGCCACGATGCTCAGACAGATGATGATGGTCAGTAATAATGGTTTCTTCATTGATTGCTTTTGTTCTATTGGGTGCAAAGGTACAAATAATAATCGATACCACCAAATATTTTCGCGAAAATTTTAAATCAGTAACAAGTAACAAAGTAACAAAAGCGAAATCCATATGTATTAACCTCTTTAAATTATATATTATATTATATATATTATAATATATATAATATAATATATAATTATTATGTGAATGATTTAAGGAATATGAATAAAACGTTTTGTGATTTTGTTACTCGTTACTGCCTGTAAAGTCGAGGTTTTAAGTAATGAAAGTCGGAGTTTTGTCTAAGTAAAGTCTGTGAATTAACGACAGGTGTATCCAATTAACGTAATATTATAAATAAGGTACGCACAGTAACTATTCAGTAATGGTTATCTCCCGTTCATTATTATATAGTTTAAACATTGGACGAAATATATTCCCGTAAGGGGTACGAGCCTTCTATTTTGTGTAATTTTCATCGTACGAATTTTTGCAAGTATCTGATTATCAGTAAAATATCTCAAAAATAATTGCCAAAACATTTGGTTATCTCAGATATTTTTCGTACCTTTGTACCTGTGAAAGAGAAAGTTACGGACATATCAGAGGCACTGAAGGAAATGGCCAGTGAGATGCGTTCGATGCGTGAAACCATCGATGCGCAGCAGACAGAGATCCATGCCCTGAACCGCAATCTGGAAGGGCTGAGGAATGAAAACAGGTCTCTTCGCGAACGCCTTGCCAAATATGAGAAACCGGACAAGAACTCCGGCAACAGCAGTATGCCCCCTTCCAAAGAGAAGATGAAGGACGAGGTGGTCCGTCGTACAAGGTCTCTTCGCAAACCCACAGGCAGGAAGCCCGGCGGGCAACCGGGTCACGAGGGACATGTAAAGGAGTGGTTCGCAGAGCCTGACACTACAGAGGATCACATGAGCCATTATTGTACGGAATGTGGTCGTGACCTCTCCAATGTGGAGCCTGAACTGGACTATGTGACACAGGAGGTTGACCTTCCTGTTTTCGGCCCTGTCATCACAGAGCACCGCCACTATATGAAACGCTGCACCTGTGGCTGCTTGAACAAGGGCTACGCCCCTCGCAAACGCGGCAGTCAGGTGACATTCGGAAAGCGCATCAAGGCTATAGTCACCTACCTGAACATCGTTCAGTGCCTGCCATACGAGCGGCTTCAGACCCTGATGCGTGAGATGTTCTCCGTGGAGATGAGCCAGGGAACTGTCAACAACATTGTCCGTGAAGCCCTGAAGAAGTCCGAGCCGGCCATCAGGCTGCTGGAAGACATGCTCCGTAAGTCAAGGGTGGTGGGCTTTGACGAGTCGGGATGCTACAACAACAAGAAACTCGATTGGGCATGGATAGCCCAGACTATATACATTACCCTATGCTTCCGTGCCACGGGACGTGCGGCGAAGGTGCTGGAGGAACGCTTTGGAGACTCCATGAAGAATATGGTGGCAGTCACGGATCGTCACAGTGCATATTTCGCTGTCAGTTTCCTTAACCACCAGGTCTGTCTTGCACATCTGCTCAGGGAACTGGAATACCTTTCCGAACTTGACAAGGAACAGGAGTGGTCGACACAGATGCAGAGCCTGCTGCGTGAGGCCATCCATGAGAGGAATGTCAGACCGGAAGAGGTTATCAGCAAGGGACCTTGGCTTGACAGGCTGGACAAACTGCTTGCAAAGAATCTGACGCATCTGAAGGAGGACTTCGAAAGATTGCGGAAGGGACTCGTAAAAGTCAGGGACTACATCTTCAACTTCCTCGAAGATCCGCTGATACCCTCCGACAACAACAGCAGCGAAAGGGGGATAAGGAAACTGAAGGTCAAGCAGAAAATATCCGGCACATTTAGATCTGACGTTGGAGCGGATGCCTTCTTCGCCATACATTCCATTGCAGATACAGCATGGAAGAACAACCAATCACAACTAAACGCCATCGCAACCATTCTATCATTGTAGGATGGAGAATGGCGATTCGCTATTACTGAATAGTTACGTACGCACAAGACAAAAACTAAAAAAAGTTAAAGAAATGCATTTTTTCTCCCAAAAATTTGGAGTGTATTGATATTTGACGTACTTTTGCAGTGTACTATTAAAGCGGTACGCTATTACACAGGAATAATAAACATATAATAGATACGATATGATTGAAGTAAGTAACATCAGTTTTAAGTACGCAGGTCAGAAGGATCTGGTATTCGATGATTTCAGTCTGAGACTGGAGGAGAACAACATCTATGGTCTGTTGGGCAAAAACGGTACGGGTAAGTCAACGCTCTTGTATCTTGTCAGCGGACTGCTCCGTCCAAAGAAGGGCAGTGTTTGTTTTGATGGCGTAGAGACCTGCAAGCGACAGCCAGAGACGTTGAGCGAGATTTTCATCGTGCCAGAGGAATTCGACCTGCCCGCGATGTCGCTCAATGACTATGTCAAGATCAACAAGCCCTTCTACCCCCGTTTCTCTCAGGAGGTGTTGGAGAACTGTCTGAAGGACTTCGAACTCACCACAGACCTGAAGCTGAACGCCCTCTCGATGGGCCAGAAGAAGAAGGTGTTTATGAGCTTCGCTCTCGCTGCAGGCACAAAGTTACTGTTGATGGACGAGCCCACCAACGGTCTTGACATTCCCTCGAAGTCGCAGTTCCGCAAGGTGGTAGCCCAGTATATGACGGAGGATCGTACGCTGATCATCAGCACGCATCAGGTACACGATGTGGAGTCGTTGCTCGACCATATTATGATCCTCTCTCAACAGAAACTGTTGCTCGACGCCAGCGTGAGTGAGATTACTGAGAAGTACACCTTCGAGTATCGCACGCCAGACAATATGGACGACGCGATTTATGCTGAGCCTTCGCTCCAGGGTAATGCCGTGATTGCCCCTCGAAAGGCCGACAGTCCTGAGACACAAGTGAATCTTGAATTGCTGTTCAACGCTGTTACACAGAATAAGTTATAGGAGTATGGTACAATTCAATATCAATCGATTCGGAAAGCTGGCAAGGTGGTCGCTGACGAACGACAAGAAATACCACATCAAGTCGTTCTTCCAGAATCTGGTGATCTTTACGCTGGTGTTTGTGTTCTTCACCTCGGTTGACGTAAAATGGAACCAGCAGAACGCGAACTATTTTCCTTGCAGTCTGGCAGCCATCGTCGCCATTGGTGTAACGCTTATCCTGGGTTCTTCGTTTATGTTTTATAGTATGGACCGAAAGCACGATATGCAGACGCTGCTGATGTTACCGGCATCGAACCTGGAGAAATACCTGGTGCGCTATGCCTCGTGGATCATCCTGTTGCCCATCCAGTTGGTGGCATTCTTTGCAGCCGATTTGGTGCAGTATGTGTATGGCTTGGTAGTGGGTCACGAGGAACTCCGGTTTGTGACTTCTGCTGTGTTGGATATGCTGGGCAATATGTGGCATCAGGTTCCTGCCGGGAAGCATTATGTGGTGGTGATAGGACTGGCGCTCCTCGCCGTCTGGCTTCACTCCGTCTATGCCCTTGGTGCCACGTTCTTCCGCACACGTAAACACAACTGGATTCCCACGACGGCCATCATCCTGATGCTGGTGATGCTGATGATCTGGATTCTTCCACACACGTTGACGGATCCAGAACAGAGAGGTTCTTCGGCATCGGATATGGTAATGAATACGATCTATGTCCTGTTGGTAGTGCTGAACTTCTGGCTGTCGTACAGGCTCTTCTGCCGTCAGCAGGTGATAGGTAAGTTAGTAAACGTATAACGATAGATAAGGTGATAAAGATATGAATAGTTTTAGTATCAACAGGTTTTGGCTGATGCTCCGCTGGTTGATCAACGTGAATCGCGTCAGGTTGCTGGGCTTTACGGTAGGCATTATGTTCTCAACATTTTTGATCCAACTGATTATGTTCGTGTTTGGGTCGTTCGAAAAGATCTTCCCTTATCTCTTGAGTTGTGTACACTTCGGCTCGTTCCTCATACCGTTCGTGATTCCTATCACGGTCTGTTTGGCCTTTACAAACTTTACCAGCACAGGCAACAAACAGCAGAGAGGCACCTGGCTGATGATCCCTGCCACCAATCTGGAGAAGTTCTTGTCGCTGATTGTCTATGTGACGGTGATCTGTGGCCTGTGTGCCATCGTGGGCTATATCCTGGGCGACTGCCTCCGTATGGCCGGCTTATGGATAGGGGCGCAGTTGTCTGCCGATCCTGCTATGAAAGCTTCTGAGGTGTTTAACTATAATGGTGTGGACGGAACGTATACTCTCTGGTCATCGACTGTGTACTGGGTATTCTGTGATATGACACCTCATCTGTTGACGGTGTGGGGCTCTAGCATCTACTGGAGTTGGTTCGAGTGGGCATCTTGGATTGTTTATACGCTGATAGTTATATGGGTACACTCGTTATTTACCCTGGGTGGCACACTGTTACGCAAGTATGCATTCGTCACAACGGGATCGCTTTTGATTGCGATGGTGATACTCTTCGCGGGATTCCTGTATCATTACGACCTCAGCGTGTTTGGCAATGTAACGCTTCCTGATGGTACTACTTATACTGCGACGGTTGACACGCTGGCTTACGTGCTGATGGTGGCGCTCCCTCTGTTCTCCTGCTTCAACTATTGGGCATCGTTCCATATCTTCAAAGGTTTTCAGTTAATAACAAATAAGTGGACTAATTATGACTTTCTCAAATGATAAACCCATCTACATCCAGATGGCCGACCGCCTCTGCGATGAGATACTTGCCGACAAGTATCAGGACGACGACCGCATTCCGTCAGTCCGTGAGTATAGTGTCCTGCTGGAGGTGAATACGAACACGGCAGTCAAGGCCTACGAACAGTTGGCTCGCGAGGAGATCATCTACAACAAGCGTGGTCTGGGCTACTTCGTGACCAAGGGCGCCAAGAAACAGATTCTCAAGGGCCGTAAGAAGGAGTTTATGAAGGAACGCCTGCCAGAGCTCTTCCGGCAGATGCAACTGCTCGACATTACGATCGAAGACGTTGTAGATGCTTATAAAGATGTAAAGAGTGTTAAATAAGTAGGCTTTTTTGAAATGATTTGCAACTTTTCTCGTATA
>JAEEGJ010017920.1_pt1 | contig 15913 bp, 13 predicted proteins | sample 8958761 | NCBI WGS metagenome assembly JAEEGJ01 (sample SAMN16246546, study PRJNA631951) | gut metagenome | biome: gut microbiome; feature: rumen; material: RS-attached | host: Bos | place: Iran: Karaj | collected 2018-10
CCTCGAAGGCGTCCGCACCGGCCTTGCGCAGCTTCAGCATGCTGTTCACAAAGGAGGTGAAGTAGCGGTTGGTCTTTACGGCCAGCGGTATGCGCAGGTTCTTTTTGATGTGGCGGATAATCTCCACATATTGTTTCTCCAGCTCCTCGCCGCTCATTTTCGGGTCGGCCGACATCAGGTTGAGGTTCAGCTCCAGCGCGTCCGCGCCAGCCTCCTGCACCCGTTGCGCGAAGTCGGCCCAGTCTCCGTCGCGATGGCAGTGGATGCTGGCTATGACCGGAATCCTTACATTCTTCTTCAGCTCCCGAATCAGCTGGTTGTACTTTTCGTAGGCGGCCATTTCGGTGTACTGCCGCACATAGTCGATGGCGCGGGTGTCGCCGTAATCCCCAGCGGACTCCATGGACTGGTAGGCCTCGTTGGAGATCTGCTCCTCAAAAATCGATTTCAAAACAACCGCACCTGCACCGGCCTTCTCCATCTCCATAATGTGCTCCACGGACTGGGTGAAGGCGCAGCTTCCGGCAATCAGCGGCGAGGGGAGGGTCATCCCCATGTATTTGCAAGTCAAGTCTGCACTCATGATTCAAATATTTATCGCATTAAAAAACTCACATCCTGGTTTGGCTGGTGCTCCTCAGCCTGAATTCCCTTCTCACGGTCGTAATGGAACACAACCATCGGCTTTCCGCCCCGGAGGTACAGCTTTTCGCCGGTAAGCCAGAGGGCGCAGGCCTCGCGCAGCCCCACAACGGTCATCTCCGGACGGACGGCCAGATATTCGTTCAGCCTGTCCTGCCGCGTCTCGCCGCCGTGCTTGATCATCTTGTCGATTTCAGGGTGCGGGTCCAGATAGTGCGGGTTGATCTGGAAGGGCACAAGGTTCAGGGTCTCGAAGCTGGCGGGCTGCACAATCGGCATGTCGTTGGTTGTGCATAGGGTGGGGCAGGCGATGTTGGAACCGGCGCTCCAGCCCACGTAGGGCGTGCCGGACATCGCCTTTTCGCGCACCGCCTCCATCAGGCCGTAGCGGTGCATTTCGGCCACCAGGTGGAAGGTGTTGCCGCCGCCTACAACGATACAGTCGGCCTCCTTCACCGCCTTCACTTTGTCATCGAAGCGATGGACGGAGGTGAAGTTGGTCAGTCCCAGCTTTTCGGCAAAGACGGTTTTGACCCGCTCCTCGTAGGCATCGTAGCTTTTCGGATAGGCGTTCTTGTTGATGTAGACGCCGGCAAACGGCACAAAGACAATCCGGCTTTCCGCCGTAATCCGTTGTTTTTGGAAGAAAAGTTCCAGCTGGGTGACGGCCCAGGCCAGGTAAGGTTCCCCGAAATTGGTGGAGTTGCTAATTAAGAGCAGGTTCATGTCAAAATGATTTTAAATTTAATCAATGAAAATAAAAAAGCAAAGATAGCATTTTTTCCAATATGTTTTCGCATCATGGGGCGTAAAAAAGGAGGTGTGGAAAAACGGCCTTCTTTTCCGGATGCAAACCATCTGTTCATGGACAGGATTCCCAACAAGTCGATGTTCGTCATTGTCAATCGGAGCCGTGCTGCCGCCGGATATTTTTTTCCGCATTCTTTCAGACAAACAGGTCGTCCAATTGTGCCTGATACTGTACTGACGCGGAATACTCGTTCCGGTACAGGCCGTATGGTGTTATCCATGTCGGCAGGATGCCACAGTGGGTTTTGGTCTCTCGTGTGAAAGCGGCGATGCGGTTGCGGAGCTTCGTATCCTCATCGGCGGTGATGACAAATTCCGACTGAGTGTATTTGATTTCGCAAAGGTTGATGAGACGGTCCGCCCGTTCAATTACCATGTCAATTTGTGCTTTTGGGGCGGAGGAACTTCTCCATGAATAGTATTCCACGGCAATCCGGTCAAGACCGAGCGCATGTCGTATCTGGTTAATATGCACCATGCACACATGCTCAAAGGCGAGCCCCTGCCATGTGTTGGCGACTGGTGTGTTCAGGTGCTGCTGCCAGTAGTCTTCTGTGGTTAGCTTTTTGGAAAAGGTGAGGTGGAAAAGCGTGAAGAGGTCGGTAAGTTGGAAATAGGCGTCGTTTTTTTTTGGTTTTCCGCCCACTTTGGAGACATATCGTCGGATGATGTCGCAATACTCCAAGTTTTCAAGTTGTTTGCTTAACGCACCGTTGGAGGAGACATTCATGCTTCCGGCAATTTCGCTCCGTGTCATTCCTTGCCTGTTCTTCCCCAACACCTCGACAATGCGGATATAGGGTTCGGGTGACTTGTACAGTGATGCGTATAGACGGCGGTACTCCTGACCCAGTTCGGAGTTTTTGCTGAAATAAAGCCGGTCGATGTTCTGTGCCAGGCTTTCCTGCGGGTTGAGCAGGCTCAGGTAGTAGGGGATGCCGCCAAACATCATGTAGGTTTCGACAATCATCTGGCGTGGCCAGCGGATCATTTTGGTTTTAAGGTAGGCTTCCGTTTCTGCCAGTGTGAACTGCCGCAGATAGAGTGTGCGTGTGGTCCGGTTGTGCAGGCCGCCGTGGTCGTTGATGATGTTTTCAATCATCCATGATGTTGCTGATCCGCAGACGATAAGGACTACATCGTTCCGTAATGAGGCCCATGTGTTCCAGAAATGCCCCAGGGCGCGGACAAATCCGGACTTAGGTGTGTCAAAGCAGGGGAGTTCGTCAATGTAGATGACCTTGCGGCCTTCGCGCGGCTGCTTTTCCAGGACAGATTTCAGAGCGTCAAAGGCTTCAAGCCATGTCTGGGGCTGGCTGCCGGAATAACCGGCACTGATCAGGGCGCTTGTAAAGGCGTAAAGCTCCTCTTCGCGGGTGCCTTCAATAATGCCGGAGGCGGAGAAGGCAAAGCGGTTGTTGAAGAATTGCTGTATAAGGTATGTCTTTCCGACGCGCCGTCGTCCGTAAAGTGCCGCGAATTCGGCTCTTCCGGAATCCATGATTTTTTGCAACTCCTTTATTTCCTGCTCTCTACCGATGAAGTTCTTGTCCATGATGCAGCATTTTTATTTTGTGCAAAGATACAAAAAATGTATGGATAGGCTGCCAAAACTCTTAAAATTTTTGCAAAATGGCAGAATATAGCATCTATAATCTGCCAAAACTCATTTTTTTTTGCTGTTTTGGCACTCTATCGGAACCGTGCTGCTTCAAATTAAAACGCAAATTTCCATAAAAAAGGGATACGCTCCGATTTTTTTGAAAAAAAAATGGATGCGGGCAATAATCCGACATATCCCACGATATATTTATTTATGTCAGAAAATATGGAAACGGAAGTGACGGAAAGGACAAGGGAACTGGAGACCAAGGGTGTCGGGAGGCTGCTGTGGACGTATGCCCTGCCGGCGGTGGTCAGCCAGCTGATAGCGTCGGTCTATAATATTGTGGACCGGATTTTTCTGGGTCAGTGCGTGGGGGCCATGGCGATTGCCGGGCTTGCCATAACGCTGCCGCTGATGAACATCATACACGCATTCGGTTCGTTAGTCGGAGCGGGTGCTGGGGCGCGGATGTCGATCGTGCTGGGGCGGAAGGATATCCGCTGGGCTGAGAAGATTTTGGGCAACAGCATGCTGCTCACCTTCATCTTCGGGTTCATCTTTGTGACGGGCGGCTACCTCTTCATGGACGGAATTCTGGAGCTGTTCGGCGCATCGTCCGACACCATTTCCTATGCGCGCGAGTACATGTGCATCGTTTTGCCCGGAATGTTCATGACCACACTTACGTTCAACTTGGCCAATCTGATCCGTTCGTCGGGCTATCCCAACAAGTCGATGTTCATCCTTGCCGGAGGCGCAGTGCTGAACATGCTGCTGGACGCTCTGTTCATCTATGGGTTGGACTGGGGTATCGCAGGCGCGGCCTGGGCCACCACCATCTCCATGACTGTCTCCGCCTTTTTTGCAGTGATCCATTTTGTTCAGCCGAAATCATTCATCCGCTTCAAAAGTCACGCTTGGGCGCCGAAACTCTATATTTTCCGCAACATCCTGCTGATAGGGATGAGCCCCTTCCTGATGAACCTTGCCGCTTCTGCGGTGGTCGCGCTGCTCAACCGGCAGCTGATTGCCTATGGCGGTGACATGGCGGTGGGCGCATACGGGGTGGTCAATTCCTACGCCAGCATTGTGGTGCTGCTTTTCCTCGGCCTTTGCCAGGGGATGCAGCCGATTGCCGGATACAACTACGGAGCCGGACACAGCCACCGGCTTAAGCGGGTCTATTGGCTGACAATGTGGGTCTGTGTCGGGACCGGCATCGTTGGAGCGTTGCTGGCGGTCTGCTGCCCCCGGATGATTGTGCGGATGTTCACCGCCGATGAGGATCTGCTGCGCATCGGCGTGACCGCGTTGCGCTACCTGATGGTGATGGCACCGCTGATCGGGTTCACCATTGTCAACTCGCAGTTCTTCCAGTCCATCGACAAGCCGTGGATTGCCATTGTCACCAGCCTTTCGCGGCAGGTGATTTTCCTGATACCGATGATGCATATTGTGCCGCTGCTGTTTGTGCGCTGGGGTTGGCCTGGGCTGCACGGCGTGTGGGCGGCCTGCACCATCTGCGATGTGCTGGGTGCGCTGCTCGCGCTTGCCCTGCTGCTGACGCAGCTGAAGGTGTTCCGTCCGGGCTATGTTGTGCCGGAACGCCGCCCGCGCAAGGAGGCCGGACCGAAATCATAAAAAAAGTAGAGCCGCCCACGGGCGGCTCTACTTTTGTAAAATTAGTGCCGCCATCTGGCGGCACTAAAAAATGTTTATTCATCTTTCTTGCAGCAGCATTTGCATTCGCTGCCGATCAGCTTCCAGATGCCGGCGGCCAGCAGTGCGCCGACGAACGGACCGACAATGAAAATCCACAGCTGTTGCAGCGCGGCGCCGCCTTCAAACACGGCGGGGGCGATGGAACGGGCCGGGTTGACGGATGTTCCGGTGTAGTGGATGCCGACAAAGTGGATCAGAATCAGGCTCAGGCCGATGGCTAATCCGGCAAAGTTGCCTGCACCTTTATTCGCGTCGGTTGCGCCAAGCACGACCAGCACAAAAATGCAGGTGAGGACAATCTCTGCAATGAGGCCGGTGGCAATGCTTACATTTGCCTGGCAGGCATTGGCGCCGGTGGTGGTGCCAAGTGCCGCATCGGGGCTGGTGGCAACCAAAGCATAAAGGATTGCGCTGCCGATAAAGGCACCGATCACTTGGAACAGCATGTAGCACAAGGCGTCCTTGCAGTTAATGCGTCCCGAAACCCAACATCCCAGCGTGATGGCCGGGTTGATGTGGCATCCGCTGATGCCTCCGATGGCGTAGGCCATCGCGACAACGGCAAGCCCGAAGGCCATGGCTGTGCCGACCACCGAAGCGGTGTCTCCTCCGCAATTCAGGCTGACAGCCGCGCCGCAGCCCATCAGAACCAGAACCATGGTTCCGAACATTTCAGCTAAATACTTTTTCATAAGAGCATTTTTTAAGATTGAAAATTTAAGTTCAGGCTGCAAAGATAGTCCATTTTCCCATAGGAAATTCATTTTTCCAAAAAAAAACTTTTACCGGCCGGAAACGGTTGCATGTTTCCTTTTTTAGTACTTTTGTATTTTCAATGCAATACATATTATAATGACTGCTTCGAAAGATACAAGGGGGTTCACCTCCAATTTGGGCGCCATTGTGGCGGCGGCGGGTTCCGCCATCGGGTTGGGAAACATCTGGCGTTTCCCCTACACGGTCGGGCAGAATGGCGGCGGTGCGTTTCTTCTGCTTTACATCTTGTTCGTGTTTTTTCTTGGATTGCCCATCATGATGAGCGAATTTGTCATCGGACGGCGTTCGCAGCGCAACACTGTGGGCGCGTTCCGGCAGTTGGGGCCGCAGTACAAAAGATGGACTTTTGTGGGTGTGCTGGGCATTGTGGCCGCATTCCTCATCTATTCCTTCTACAGTACTGTTGCCGGATGGACGCTCAACTATGTCCTTTTGTCCGGAAGCGGGCAGTTGTCCGGCAGGACGCCCGAGGAGGTGTCGCAGGTCTTTGCTGCTTTCACCTCAGGGACGGCGGCCCCGTTAATTTGCCAGTTGGCCTTCATCCTGCTGACAGCGGCGGTGGTTCTGTTGGGTGTGCAGAAGGGCATTGAGAAATGCACCAAAATCCTGATGCCGCTTCTTTTGGTGCTGATGCTGCTGCTTTGTGTCCGCTCCCTGACATTGAGGGGCTCCTCTGCGGGGTTGGCCTTTCTGTTTGAACCCGATTTTTCCAAGCTGACATGGAGCATCGTCCGCTCCGCTTTGGGGCAGGCCCTATTCTCGCTCAGCATCGGTATGGGGGCGCTGGTCACCTATGGCTCATACATCCGCAAGGAGGACAATCTGTTCAAAACAGGAGTGTGTGTGGCCGGTGCCGACACCTTGATAGCCCTGTTGTCTGGTATAGCGATATTCCCTGCGGTGTTCGCTTTCGGAATGAGTCCGGCCAGCGGTCCAAGCCTCGTGTACGAAGTTCTGCCGAATGTTTTCGGAAGCATGCCGATGGGTGCTCTTTTTGCCGTGCTCTTTTTCCTGCTGCTCTCCATTGCCGCGCTGACTTCCACCATCTCTTTGTTGGAGATTGTGGTGCTTTGGGCGGTTGAGGAGCTGCACATGAAGCGTGTGACAGCCACTTTCCTGGTCTCCCTGCTGGTTTTTGCTTTGGGAACAGTCTGTACACTTTCATTCGGGCCGTTTGCCGACCTGCATATCATGGGCAAAACATTCTTTGAATGTCTGGATCATCTGACGGCTACCTACATGATGCCAATTGGCGCATTGTGCATCATTTTGTTCCTCGGATGGCGTTATCCGAAGGCGGAAGTCTTCGACGAACTGACAAATCAGGGGCGCCTGAAGGCCGGATATTTCCGTGTTTATTACTTCGTGTTGCGTTTTTTGGCTCCGATTGCCTTGTTTATTATATTGATTATGGGTATTTTAGGAAATAGTTAACATTTTTTTCAATATTTTTTCAAAAAAATGTCATTAAAGCCTGTTTTTTGATTATTTTTGCACATCTTTTTCATAACATTAAAAAATTACAATTATGTACAAAGCCGAATTAGTTAATGCAATGGCTGAAAAAGCCGGTATGACGAAAGTCCAGGCCAAAAAGGCATTGGACGCCATGATGGATACTACCGTTGAAACGTTGAAAAAGGGCGAGAAGGTTGTCCTGTTGGGTTTCGGAACTTTTTCCGTGGTTGAAAGGCCTGCCCGCAAAGGCCGTAATCCCCGGACGGGTGAAGTGATTAAAATTAAAGCCAGCAAATCGGTGAAATTCAAAGCCGGGGCTGGGATGGATATGTAATCCTTCCGTTTTTCCTACAAAAAAGGCTTCTGTTTCAGAGGCCTTTTTTTTGTGCCGTTGCCCTAATGGCCGTTGCGTCTGAAAAAGGAGGGGCGGATCCGGAACCTGTAAATCATGTTGTCGGCCGGATCCGGTGTGTGAAAGCTGACATACAGCCATCGGCCCTTGATGTCCACCCCCTCCGGCTCGCAGCCGATGCGGTTCAGGTCCAGCCGGCACAGTTCCGTTTGTTTTTCCAGGTCAATGACATGTAGAAAATAGTTTCCCGCTTCGTCCCCGTCGGGCAGGAAGGCGCAGCTGCGGTGGATCTTGCTGCCCTGCGCCACCTTGACACACGAAACCGGACAGCGCTCCAGCAGCTCCGTGTCGTGCAGTTCCACGCTGTCGCTGCCGGCAGGGGGGAGGCTGAATTTGTTCAGCTGCATGGGACCGCCCCGCACACCGCTGTAGGCGTACAGGTAACCGCGCTCCGCATCCAGGCACCAGTCCTGCGCAAAGTGGGGCGTCCGGTACCGGATGGTTTGCACCAGACGCCGCTCCGGGCTGAAAACATCGGTCACCAGGCAGCGTTTCTCCCCGAAACACTCGGAAACATACAGCAGCGGTTTCTTCCCTTTGCCGAACGCGGCGTTGTTGCAGTGGGAATGGTTGTCAGGAAGTTGGAAGGCGGTGACAAAGCGCTTCCGCTTCAGGTCGATGACCACGCACTGCCCCTTGTCCCGGAGCAGGTAGGCCTGCCGCCGGTGGATGGCCATCCCCTGCAGGCTCCCCACCAGCGTGACCGTGTCCGGCAGCAGCCCGCCCAACCGTGCGATGACCACCTCGCCCTCCTCCCCGCGGAAAAGGGGCTGCTGGGCTGACAGCGGCATCATTGTCAGCAGGCACAACAGCGCGATGAAGAGGTGTAAGGGCATGTTCATGACAGTTGATGCTGTTGCCTCCGCATCTCTTTCCGGTACAGAATGAATGCGAGGAGCAGGAACAGGTAGTTGCACAAAATGTCAATCAGTATGTGGGGCTTCATGTAAAAAGACGGGTCATCAGGCGGGTTTTGTCCGGCAAAAACAATATCCAGGAAGTGACTGGAACCATAACTGATGGCGGCAAGCAGCAGAATGAGCGCAAACGGCCATACCACATGGTGTTTTTTCACCAGCAGGAAAACGGCGCCGGAGGTGAGCAGCAGGAACAATGTGTTGAAAATGATTTCCCAAAGCAGCAGCTGCTGCGGAAAAACAGTCCAAAGGCTTCTGGCCACATCGCTTGCTATTGAAAGGATGAGTGAGAAGGTGATGGAAAACAGTATGCCGCCGTAAAAACCACGTGAATTTCCGTTGGCCTCCCTTGCGTTGGGGTCCCTATTTTCAGAACGGTAATTTTCCCATACGAAAACCATGATCCCAAACCAGATGATAATGCCCGTCCAAAAGCGCAAATTGTCCATAACCGGTTTGCTGACATGGTGTTTCACCAACTGTTCGGCAGATGTTGGAATGTCTGGAAACAAATGGATTTCAGCCTGTAGCACCAGATAGGAGATCACTGTCGGCAGGATGATGATGCCGACAAAGGGTATCCACTTGATGTCTATCAGTTTAGGTTTCCGGAACAGGAAGCAGAAAAGCACTAGTTCTGCAACGCTCGTAGCAATCAGCACGGCTGTCGGGTGCAACAGCCGTTCCATAGTCATGAAAACAGGTAACGTACTGCCCCAAAGTAAGTAAAACAGCCCGTAGGCCACTATCCCATACAGGAAATAGAGGTGTTTGGAATCATTAGCGTTGTTGGCGGTTGTCATGGTTGAGGTTTTCGCTATTGTTTTATTTGGATATTTACGGCGTTACCTTGGTTGAACCGGCGGGTGTCGGTCTGTTTGTTCTCCCTGACAATCTCCAGCACATCATTGTGAAGTTTTTTAAAATCAATATCCTCCTGGTAGGTGTAGGCATACATGGAGCCGCTGATTTCCCCTTTTTCCGTACTGATGCGTTTGTCCATGATGTAGTCAAAGGGCTGGCCGGTGCCATGGAACATCAGCACATGCAAACGGTACAGCAGATCCTTGTCATTACCCAATGAATCCGTATTATAGACATAATAAACGATTTTAGTGAAACTGGAGGAGAAACGGTTTTTCGGCAGCTGGTCGTACCATTCGTAGCCCCATACATTCAGCGTGTCCACTTTGAAAAAGTCGAAATTGAAATATTGGCAAAGGTTGTATTCGCAAGGCAGTTTGCCCTTCTTTTGTGCCTTGTAAAGCAGTTTTCTGTATTTCTGCGCATTGTCATATTCCTTCAAACCGGTGTGGCATACTGTCAGATTCCGGTAAACAAAAAATTCCAGATTGGCAAGATTGGCAAATTCCTTGATGAAATATTTTTTGTGCAGTTGAATTATTTTTAGTAGCTCCTGATTGATTTCCATGCTTTTGGAAAAGTCCTCCTGCAGCCGCAAAAGTCGTTCGCATTCATAATCTGTTAGAAAGAGTGTGATCACAGCATTCAAATATGAGGAATCGGAAGGGTTTGCCGCTTGGTACTTTTCTTTGGCGAAGGCGTGAGCCTCTTCAAGTTTTCCTGCCTTTATCAGGCTGTTAATGTGAAGAATGTCCGGATCCACTTTTGTCTGAGCCATGACCGGACATGCGGACAATGCAAACAACAGGGATACAAAGATAATTTTGGTGGTTGTGATGATGTGTTTCATTCTGCATAGTTTTTACAGACAAACGCAGCAATGCGGCGTTTATTGTGCAGAAGGCTGGTTCCGGTTATTCAAAGCAATGCCTGTAACTTGTGAAAATCGCTTCGGTGCTGCCGAAAAGGCGCAGATAGTCGCCGTTGAGCCAGGTGGCGAAGCAGGTGATGGAGCCGGCGCCGGTTTCACGGTAGTGCAGGATGTCGCGTCGGCAGGCTTCCGGCCGGAAGGGGAGCGGCACCAGGGCGTTCCGTTTCCAGCGGGCATACATCGATTCGTCCAACCAGTATTCCAAAATGTGCGGTGGACAGGTGTTAAAAGCCAGCATATTCTCCTGCAACGCCTTGTCCGATTCCGGCGCAAGCGGGTGGTCGTAGTCGCGGAGGATGGGCGCAAATTCCAGGAAAATGCCGCTGTTTGCACGGACCTTCACCGGTGCGGCTTGGGTCTGGTGATAGGCCAGATGGGCCAGTTTCGCCTTTGGGTCGTATGCCAGTATCATCTTCAGCAACGCCTTCTCATACATCAGCGATTGCTCCGAAGGGGAGTAATGCCGGCATTTTTCGCAATGGCAGAACTTCTCCTGTTTGTCGTCCGGCCAGAAGAAATAGCGGTGGGTGGTGGGTTTCATCCATTGCAGGATGGCTGCCAGTTGCGGCTCCATCGCCTTCACCGCCTCCGCATTGGAAAAACACAGATTGTAGTCCGCAACCCGTTGTCCGTTGGTGTCCATACGGAAAAATTCCGGATGTGTGGAGTACAGTTCGCGTGGCAGCAGGTGCAGCAGGGCATGTACTTCGTATTCCACATCCACATGCATCCTTCTGCAGATCCGTAGGAATTGTCTGCCGGTGCGGCTTTGTACAAAGGCCGCGAGGGTGTCCAAGGGGTCGTTGGAGGTGGCGGCGTGCAGCCCTATCAGATTGATGCCGCTCTGCCGGATTCGCCGTTTCCATTCCTTCAGGCCGACAGAAGTGACGTCATTCGGATAAATTACCACGCCCCGGTATTCCGGTTTCGGATGCATCACGCAGGGGAACAGTATATCCGGTTTGTGGAAGTCAGGCACCGTGTCTTCGCTTCGGATGTATGAGTGCCATATTACAGAGCCGTCCTGTTTGAAATCATCCTGAAAAATGCCCATCCAGAAGCCGTTCTCCAAGTCGCATCCCAACTGTTCAAGTTCGCTTCGGAGCAGGCTGCCGCCAATACGGTAGCCCCACGGGGTGATCATGGCGGTGACTTTCAGCGAAGCAAAGTTCCAATTGTAGTCGAACTGGCGGTAATAGCGTGCCTTGTAGTCCAGCACCCGTCCTTTCGGGTCAATTTCCATGCAGTAGTATTCCTGCATCTCCCGCGTGGGGGAGAAGAAGAGCTCCACCCGATCCTCCGGTTCCACATCCGCCTCTGACAAAAAAGGCTCTGTTAATGTCAGGGTGGAATCCTCCACCTCAAAGGTGAAGAAGAACCGTTCTTGCGTGCTGTAACAGTAATATTGTATCTCTTTGGAGACATTATGACAATGTGCCGCCCAAACCGCAGAGATATGCAAGCCTTTGCCGACATCTGTGGGTCGCTGTTTCTGTGCCTGCAAGGGAAAGATCATGACACAAATCAGTCCGAACAAAAGTTTTTTTCTCATATCCTTGTCCTGTTATTTTCGTGAATTTTCCGCAATATCAGTTCCACTTTGCCTTCCATATCAAGGCAGCCGTCGATGCGGTTCAGCCTGAATCCGTTCCGCTCCATGTGTCGGAACCATGTCTCCTGCCGCTTGGCGAACTGGTGTATGGCGGTGTTTAGTTTTCCTACCATTTCGGCATAACTTATCTCCCCGCACAGGTAAAGTGTGATCCATTTGTATTCCAATCCGTAGTAGGTGAGCTGCTCCTTTTCCAACCCCTGCTCAAGCAGTTGTCTTACCTCTTCAACCATACCCTCATCCAACCTTTGGTATAACCGTTGCGTGATGCGCTCCCGCAGCAGTTCCCTCGGGTATGCCACATAAAACAGAATGTGTTCAGTCCGCTCATCTGTCTGAACGATGCCATGCTCCTTGTAGTAGGTTTGGATTTCCAGAGCCCGCAGCAGACGCTCCCGTGTTTCGGTGTCGGTGTGGTTGTGCAGGCGTATGAACTGTTTCAGCAGTTCTGTCAGCTCCTCCATGCTTTTTCCGGCTAACTCCTGCCGTAACGTCTCGTTGTGCGGCACCTCCTGCAGGGGATATCTTTTCAGGACGGATTCCACGTACATGCCGCTTCCGCCGCACAGCACCACCGGTTTCCCCTCCTCCTTCAACGATTCATACACCCGGTCGAAGTCCCGCCGGTATTCAAAAATGTTGTAGTTTTCGCCAGCTTCGCGGATGTCAATCAGGTAATGGGGGATATCCTTCCCGTGGAGGTGGTATTCCGACAGATCCTTTCCGGTTCCGATATCCATTCCCTTGTAAACTTGGCGTGAATCGGCACTGATGATGGCTGCATCAAGGCGTTCGGCGAGCGCGACAGCCAGTTTTGTTTTGCCTGTGGCGGTCGGTCCGGTGATGCAGATAAGAGGGAGAGGGTTATCGGCCATTTTTCTTCCGGTATTCCTGTAGCCTTCCGATAATCATGTGGGCGATTTCGTCATCGTCAGCCTTGATCAGGGTGTAATAGGAAAAGGAGCAGTAGCACATGAAATCCTCCAGGTCGCTCCCCTCCAATCCGCTCAGCCGTGAGACGATTTCAGGATTGTATTTGGCGCCCAACCTGCTTACTTCGTCCTCATGCTGCAGCAGGTATTGGTACATGCGGTCCAGTTTGGCCTTCCTGCTGAAGGTGTTGTATAAAACGCTGATGGGGTGGGATGTGTAAAGGTGTGGCGAAGGGTTGGCGGTGGCATCTGCCTTTTCCGTTTCGTTCAGAGTAATTGCATTCTCCATCGAATTTGCTGTTTTTGCCACATCCTCCAGAAAAATCGGGTAGGGTTTGAGCGCGTATACAGTGGCGCTTTTCAGCAGGATACTTTGCATGGTCATCCGGATGGCATGACGTTGTTTGTCCGTTTTGAACGAGTCGTTCAGGATAATGTGGCAGACGGCATAGCCCACATGGGTGATAAGGAGTGTGTCGCTGTTCTTGATAAGCATGGCAAAGTTGCCCTTTTCGTTGGAGAAGGTGGCCACCCCTGTGCTGATGTTATGGATGCATGCGTTTTCCATTGGGGTTCCCAACTGGCTGTCGGTGATATTCCCCTTGAACACCCAACTGTTTTGGGCGGGGAGCAGTGCCACAGATAGCAGGAACCAGAATGTTGTGATAATTTTTCGCATGTTCATACAACGTGCTTGCCTTATTATTATTGTATGCTGTAAAAAAAAAATGGTTCCCTTTAGGGGAACCATTTATGGTTTAGCCGTTCAATGTCCTATTTTTTTGCAGCTGCCTCTTTCAGCACTACAATCTTCTTCAGGATAGCCATATCCCTCGTCTGCACTCGGACGAAATACTCTCCACTGGCAAAGTTGCCGATCGGCATTTTGACCTCTTCGTGGCTCAGTTTGATGTCGAAGGTCTCCTGATGGAGTATTCTGCCGGTCGCATCGGTGATACGGACGATGTTCTTGCCCACCATGTCATTGAATTCGATGGTGACTTCGCCATTGACGATGACAGGGTTCGGGTAAATGCGGATGGAGCATTTGATGTAGGTCTTGATGTGCTTGACAGTTGTTGCGGAACTCCCGCACTCGTTAAAGGCATAGACTGTGATGTCCCCTTCGTTCAGCCCCATGTTCTCGGGAATGTTCACCCAAATGGAATCCTCTTCACGGTCGCGGCCAACAATTGTGCATCCGGCAGGTACACTCCATACATATTTCGTGATGGGGTATAAACTGTCCACCAAGTCGATGTAGAACAGATAGACACCCTCCTTGCCGATTTTGTCAGGTCCGTAGACTGTCACCGGAGCGGACGGAATCAGTCTTTTGTGGATGTGCAGCGCAATGATGCTGTCGCAGCCATGGATGGTTTTGAGAGTCACTGTGTAGTATCCTTCATTGGGGAAACTTTGTCCGGCAAAGGTGTAAGGGAATGCATTCTCGCAAACGGTCACTTCTGCAGCCTCCTTTGCGACATCATAGATGGTGAGGTGCACCCTGATGATGCTGTCGCACGCATGGATAGATTTGTAGTTCAAGAAGTAAACGCCGTTGGTGTTCATTGTGTCCCCCTGATAGACAAAGGGCAGCATGTCGCTACATATATTAATATTGGTGTCTGCCACATAGGTCTGGTTGACAGTCAGGTTCAGAGTGATGGAACTGTCACATCCTTTGGAGGTCTTATATCTGAAAAGATAAGTGCCACCATTGAAGATGTCTTTGTCGGCAAAGCGGAAGGGAAGATCTTTGTCACAGATGTCCGCGTTGACCATAACCGGTTTTGCCGGATTCACGGTCAGCGTAAGGTAGATGATGCTGTCACAACCGTTCTTGGTGCTGAAACGGGCGGTGTCGCGTCCTGCACCCATCAGGGAGTCAATCCCCTTTTCCGTCGGGAAGTAGAAGGGAAGGTCGTTAGCGCAAACCTCCTTATGCAATGGGATGTGATATTCTGTCCCTTCGCTGATCTTGACAGTCACCACACTGTCGCAGCCGTTCTTGGCCTTGAAAATCACATTTTGGATTGTCGGTTGCTTGAAAACCTGGTTGCCGTACTTATACCCGTTCTTCAGGTCATCCGGGCAAACCACGCGGTGGTCGGATGATGAATAGGAGGGGGTTACTGTGAAACGGATGGTGAAGACACTGTCGCATCCGTTTTTGGTGTACATCCTTACGGTGTCATCCTTTGTGGTGAAGAGGTTCTTCATGCCTCTCCAGTTGTACGGCAGCGAGTTTTCGCAAACAGTCACATTCCCGTCGTTGATGTGGTAGGCCTTGTTCACGGTTACGTAGGTGTAGACGATGCTGTCGCACTGGCAGGCGTAGGTCTTGTATTTGCCCGTGCTGGCCAGATAGGGCTTGCCATTGGTATAGGTGTAGGTCACCCCATTCACCTTTTCACCGTCGCAATAGGTTCTGTAGACGGTGTCCTTATAGGAGAAGTAGCTGTCCACCAACACTGTGACAACCGTGTCACAGCCGCCGCTCTTTGAACGGACCGTGTCCTGATATGCTCCGGGCTTGTAGTAGGTGATGCCGTTGTATGTCACTCCTTTGGTGGGGAGCACATCCTCACATGCACCGATACGGACAGTTTTCTTGGGGTTATTCACCACATTCAGCGTTAAAAAGCAGATTGAATCCTGATTTTTGTACCCCTTGAACACAAATTTGTAATAATCCGCCTTGAATAGGTTATGTCCGGCATAAACATAGGGTAACGATGCACTGCAAATGGTGTTTTTCAGAAAAATAGTGTCCGCTTTCAGTGCTTGCGCGGAGACCTGAGTGCAGAAAATGGCAGTTAATACTGCAATTCCCAACAAATGATGTAAATAGTTTTTCATATATACTACACTTTAATTCTTAATTAATTACATCGGTTTACAGGGTCATTCCAACCCTGTATACCTTACACTAAAAATGCGCTGCAAAGATACTAATTCCCCATATATGAAATGGCTTTTTTATTTTTTTTTTTTTAATTTTTATTTCAGGTGTATGATTTATGCGTCTATCTGTGCGTATTTGGCGTTCCGTTCGATGAACTCCCTCCTGGGTCCGACATCATCGCCCATCAGCATGGAGAAGGTGTGGTCGGCTTCGGCGGCGTTGTCAAGGGTGACCTGGCGCAGCATACGCCTTTTCGGATCCATGGTAGTCTCCCATAACTGGTCATCGTTCATTTCGCCCAGACCTGTGTAACGTTGTACAT
>JAEEGJ010017921.1_pt1 | contig 15912 bp, 10 predicted proteins | sample 8958761 | NCBI WGS metagenome assembly JAEEGJ01 (sample SAMN16246546, study PRJNA631951) | gut metagenome | biome: gut microbiome; feature: rumen; material: RS-attached | host: Bos | place: Iran: Karaj | collected 2018-10
ACTCGAAAGGCTTAACCTGAAGCGATGCGGTAAGTTTGCCGATAACGTCCTTGGCGCGGTCCTCGCCGAAGGATTTCTCGAGAAGTTCTTTGGCATAGGAGATACCGCCCTCGGCAATATACTGCTGGGCAAGACATACCTGATAGAACTCATTGATGACATCTTCCTTGATCTGAGGAGTGATACTTCTGGTATTGGCTATCTCAAGAGTAAGCTCTTCTATCTCCTCTTCCTTGAGATGCTTAAAAATCCCGGCACTCCTTTCGGGACCGAGAGTTATAAGCAGGATAGCCGCTTTCTGGATTCCTGATATTTCGTTCTGTGATGACGAATATGCCATCTTGGTCTTCTCCTTATGATCAGCTCCACTCGTCGGTCAGCCAGTTGCGCAACAGTGCAGCTGCCGCTTCAGGATTTTCATCAACGAATTTTTCTATCATCTTCCTTGTATCGGACTTGCCATCAACGTCGATATCCTCAAGCTGAGGTTCGGGGCTTGACTGAAGGAGATCCTCAACCGACAGTTCGGGAGGAGTCTCTTCTTCCTTACGTCCGTTCATGCTTCTGAGTATTACAAATGCAAGAAGTCCGAGTATAAGGATGATCAGGAATGCTGACAGGACCGTAGTCCAGCTTATCTGCATGCCTTCCTTGTCATAGAATATTGGAGATTCGTATGCAACTATAGTGATATTTCCCACAGGTATGCCTGTAGCATTGGCGGCTATCATATAGAGATCGGGATCGACCTCCAGCTTCCTGTCTGCGGAATTGGCTATCTTATACTCTTCCCAGGTGGTTCCGTCGAGAAGTCCCTGGATCTCCACATCCTCCTGACGTATCTCCCTGTAGGAGATTGCGGTAATGGACATGGAAGAATTCGAGTAATTGATGGCTCCTGCAGGAGTGATCCTATACTCCGAAGACTCGTTGGGAAGATAATCCTTCTCGGTCTCGGTGGTGGATGTGGAACTGTTGCCGTAATCGCTCGTCACATATGTGGTACCCTCGCCGTTGGAATCCGTACCGGGTATTCCTCCCACTCCGTTCTCGGCAGTGGACTCATAATTCTCCTCATGAGAAAGCATGCCCTCGGTACGTCCCTCGTTGGCATAATACTCCTTAACAGTCCTCTCATAATTGGAGTAATCCATATCAAGGTGTGAAGTAACCTCGATATTGTTGTAATTGGGAGTTCCGAGAAGAACCTTCTTGACCTGGTTCGCTATCATTGATTCGGCCTGATTGCGGAGCTCCTGCATTGAGTTGGCTATACCGGACGAGGAATAATCATCGCCTCCGGCAAAAAGAAGCGTTCCGTCGGAATCGAGGATCGTGATATTTGCAGTGTTGCTGTTTCTTAAGAATGTCTGGATCGACTTGGCGAGATTCGCAGCCTTTGCCGCCGTGAAGCTTCCGTCATGTTCAATCTGTATATAGGCGGATGCCTCTTCCTCATTGGAGATGAGGGTTCCGGTGTCCTCAGGGATATTGAGGTTGACCTTACAGTCTTTAACGCCGTCGATGCTGAGAATGTTGGCTTTCAGCTTATTCTCCAGATACAGCTGGTATCTCTTGGCGGTATCGGACGCTGTGGTGGAAAGGGAATTGGAAAGAGCATCCTCGAGTGTATACTCCTCAGGAACATAGCCGGATGAACCGAGAGCAAGCTCGGCAGCGGTATACTGTGAAGTATCAACACTGATCGTAAGGGCATCCTGGGATTCTGTATGGGTTATGGAATTCTCATCCAGGATACCGATGATCTGTGAAGCCTCAGCCGTGCTGGATGCGGTGATCAGGACCTTGTACTTGGGTCTGGATACGAAGAACACAATGATACCGAAGATGAGAATGGTAAACACAGCAAGGCCGATGATTATGCCTTTCTGTCTTGAAGTGAACTTATTCCACCATTCCTTTATCTTGTCTAAAAGCTGCTTTAGCCTTTCAGGCATTTTCTACGCCTCCAAAATCCGATCACGATTCCTTCCGGAAAGTATCAACAATGATCCTTAAACCTGCATCTGCATAAGTTCCTTATATGCCTCGAGGAGCCTGTCTCTGATAGCTACCGTATACTGCAGCGCGGTCTGTGCTTTCTCAAGGGCAATGGTAAGATCGTGTGCAGAATCGGACTGTCCCAGCGCAAACAGTATCTCCTGGTTCTCGGCATCCGAAAGATATGCATTTGTAGTCTTTATATTCTCCACTGCCGTGTTAAACACAGACGAAAAGAGCGTGCCATCGGAAGTCTCGCCCTGTAAAGACCTGACTCCCCTGGCGGCATCCGACGTCTTATACAGATCGGCAGCCCCTGTTAATTCATGTACAAGCGAAGCGTTCATGGCGTCACCTCATTATCCGCTCATCAGCCCTGACCGATGGAAAGCCCCTGCTGTGTCATGGCCTTTGCAGCTTCAAATGCAGTGGCATTGGCCTCGTAGGAACGGCTTGCATCGATAAGGTTGGTCATCTCGGTTATGATATTTACATTGGGATACATGACGTATCCGTTCTCATCAGCATCGGGATGCGAAGGATCGTAGACCATGTTCTGGGGAGTCTTTCTGTCCTCCAAAACCTTGCCGACCTTAACTCCCTTGCCTGCGTAATTCTTGCTGACGGAATTGAGAACATGCGAAAATGTATCGCTTCCTCTTACACCCTTTTCCTCGAAATAGACAACCTTTCTGACATAGGGGTCGCCATTCTGGGTTCTGGTGGTGTTGGCATTGGCTACATTCTCGGATATGATATCCATCCTGTAACGCTGTGCCGTAAGTCCGGATGCAGATATATCAAAAGCCGTAAACATTCCCATGGCGTACTCCTTTCACTACTTCATAACCTTCTGAAGGTTCTCAAACTCCGAATTGATGCCTCTCATAAGTCCCTGATATTTGAGCTGGTTCTGGGCCAGCAGCACCTGCTCGTTCTCGGGGTCGACATTATTGCCGTCAGTTCTGTATGAATATGCGGCGGCATCTGTGTATGAGCCCACTTTAAGTCTGGAGAGCACAACATTACCCACCTTCTCATCCATGGACTCGAATCTTCTGTATCCCAGTTCCTTCTCGAGAACAGACTCAAAATCCACGTCCTGTCTCTTGTATCCGGGCGTATCTCCGTTAGCTATGTTATTGGCAATGCACTGATCCCTAAGCCATGCGGCATCCGCAGCCTTTTCCAGGACATTGATATAATCAAATGCACTTGTTCCTACCATACGCTCTCCTTTACGAAAGGCATAAAAAGCCACCTTTTACACCTTACCAACTATTTATTATACTGAAAATGTGCAAAAACACAATATATTTTTAAGATAATACAGCGAATATACAAGATTTTGTGTTCATTTTCAGACGTCAGAGCCCGGAACTATATCTTGTGTATTATTTGGGTCTCCGGTAAACAAAAAAGGACTTACCCGAAAGTAAATCCTTTTAAAAATCTCTCAATCCGTTATATTCTCTTTTGATATATCAATAGTGATATCGGCCGGATAACCGTTTTACTTTATCCCCTGGGACACCCTCATCACATCTATCTCATCAAATACATAATCGTTGAGTACCTTGATGTAGGTTCCCTTCATTCCCGAAGATCTGGATTCTATGATCCCGGCACTTTCAAACTTTCTGAGCGCATTGACTATCACGGATCTCGTAATACCGACTCTGTCCGCTATCTTGCTGGCTACCAGGATGCCTTCATTGCCCTGGAGCTCGTCGAAGATATGCACTATGGCCTCCATCTCCGAAAATGACAATGTGCTCATTGCCGATTTGACCACCGCGATCTTCCTGGTCTCCTCCGCGCTTTCCTCGCTTACGGATCTGAGCATCTCAAGTCCCACAACAGTTGTCCCGTACTCAAGGAGGATGATATCGTCTATGTCATATTCCCTGTTCATACGGTAGACAAAAAGAGTTCCAAGGCGTTCCCCCGCTATCTCTATCGGAGTAACGATCGCTCTGTACACCCTTGTGTCCGTCTTCTCAAAACCGAGAGTATCCAGATTGACATTCTCTTTGGTGGAAAGTACCGACAGAAGACGCTCATTGAGCATCTTATCGATGAACTCTCCCACATTGCCGCCTATGAGCTCTGTAATGGGTTCCTCTCCCGGAAGGAGTCCCTGTCCGAGAAGCTTGCCCTTTCTGCTTATAACGATAACGCTCGAATCGAGGATATCCCTCATCACGGAACAGATATCATTAAAAACAACCTTGCTTGAGTTATTATTGTGGAGCAGTCTTCCAATTTTCCTGGTCTTGTCAAGAAGCTGTACGCTACTCATATCCGATATCTGCCTCCGTAGAGATAAAAAGCCGGCGCATCTGACAACATGCGCAAACAAACGTAAATTTACCCTGCTTAGAGATTATATCAGATAAAAATTACCAGTTCAATTTAAATTTTCAGATATTTTAAAAACTGTAAGTTAATTTGCTAAAAAATTAATTGAATTTTCAATCATTCAGCATTTTCCAGGTTCTCGGAGTGACCGCACTCCTTATCGGAGCATACGGCTTTTTTACCCTTGATCACCATATATTTGCCGCATTTTGAACATGTCTTTCCGGCAGGCTTATCCCAGCTCATGAACTCGCACTCGGGATATCCCATGCAGCCGTAATACTTTCTGCCCTTGCGTGTGATCTTAACGACAACCTCGCTTCCGCAGACGGGACATGCGATACCGGTCTTCTCATAATAGGGCTTGGTGTTCTTGCAGTCGGGATATCCGGGACATGCAAGGAACTTGCCGCTGGGGCCGTACTTGATCACCATCCTGCGTCCGCACTTTTCGCATATCTCATCGGATTCCTCGTCCCTGATCTCCACCTTCTCAAGCTCTTCATTGGCCTTGTCGACAGATTCCTTAAGGTCGGGATAGAAATTCCTTATTATGGTCTTCCACTTGACATCGCCCTCTTCCACGCCGTCGAGAAGGCTTTCGATATTGGCAGTGAACTTGGCATCAACGATCGAAGGGAATGCCTGGCCCATCAGGTCATCAACAGCATAGCCTATATCGGTGACATAAAGGTTCTTCTGTTCCTTGGTGATATAACGTCTCTTGATAAGAGTGGTTATGGTGGGGGCATAGGTTGAAGGACGGCCTATTCCCTGCTCCTCAAGCGCACGTACGAGAGAGCTCTCTGTGTAGTGTGCGGGAGGCTGTGTGAAATGCTGCCTCGGATCAAGTTCGCTGAGCTTTAATACGGACTTTTCGCTCACGGAAGAATCAAGGCTCTTCTCATCCTCGGTATCATCCGACTGGATATATACCTTTCTGTATCCGTCAAAAGTAAGTCTGCTGGACGATACGGTGAAGATATGCTTTCCTGCAGCGATCTTTATGGAGAGAGTCTCATACACGGCAGGAGTCATGCAGCTTGCAAGGAATCTCTGCCATATGAGCCTGTACAGCTTGTACTGGTCTCTTGAGAGCTGACCCTTGATGGATTCGGGGTTTCTCGCAAGAAGTGTGGGTCTTATGGCTTCATGAGCGTCCTGGATCCTCTTGCCGGTATCCCTGCTCTCGGTTTTTCCGGCGGAATACTCCGGTGCAAAATTGTCTGCAAGATACTTCTCAGCCTGTGCCTGTGCCTCATCCGATACTCTGGTGGAGTCAGTTCTTAAGTAGGTTATGATACCCACGGTTCCCTCACCCTTTATCTCAACACCTTCGTAAAGCTGCTGTGCAACGCTCATGGTCTTTGAGGTGGAGAAATTGAGGATCTTGCCTGCCTCCTGCTGCAGAGTGGAGGTGGTAAAGGGAAGGGGCGGCTTCTTCTGCCTTGTACCGGTGTTCACATCGGTAACGACAAACTTTTCGTTCTTAACCTCTTCCATCACCTTGTCGGCATCCGCCTTGGAAACAAGCTTTGCCTTATCATTGCCCACGCCGTAGTACTTGGCGGTAAGGGGCTTCTTCTCTCCCTTGATGTTAAGTATCGCATCGAGAGTCCAGTACTCCTCGGGGATGAACGCGTCTATCTCACTCTCCCTGTCACATACCATGTGAAGTGCAGCTGACTGCACGCGTCCGGCAGAAAGTCCTCTCTTGACCTTTGCCCACATAACAGGGGATATACTGTATCCAACTATCCGGTCTATTACTCTTCTTGCCTGCTGGGCATCCACCAGGTTCATATCTATCTCTCTGGGATGCTTGAGAGATTCCTTGACTGCGTTCTTGGTGATCTCATTGAAAGTGATCCTGTAGCACTTCTTATTTTCAAGTGAAAGTGCCGCATACAGATGCCAGCTTATAGCCTCTCCCTCACGGTCAGGGTCGGTTGCAAGATAGATATTATCAGCTTTCTTTACTTCTTTTCTTAATGCAGAAAGGATCTCTCCCTTTCCTCTTATGGTTATATATTTAGGCTCAAAATCCTTATCGATATCAATACCCATGGAGCTCTTGGGAAGATCCCTGACATGTCCCTGGGATGCGGTAACTTCATATCCTGAACCTAAGAATTTCTTAATTGTCTTAACCTTTGCAGGCGACTCAACTATAACAAGATTTTTTGCCATGCTGTCCTCCAAGCGCTGTTAAAAAACCAAACGTTAAGATATATACAACAAAAAAATAAAAAAAGCAAATACATAAATTTAGAAGAAACAGATTCACAAAAAAAAATCCGCATACAACAATGTATGCGGATCATGTGCAGCTGGTAGGGGAATCGAACCCCTGTTTCCGCCGTGAGAGGGCGGCGTCTTAACCGCTTGACCAACCAGCCATTTTCAAGTCGCACCTAAATGCGACTTGCTTATATTACAATACATAAGTACAAAATGCAAGATATTTTTTTAAGAGTTTTTTCAGGTGCCGAACATATCGAATATGCTCATCTGGTTCGACTCCGGAATATCCCCGAGAATCCCCAGTTCCTTCAGCTTGTCCGTGATGGTCTGGGAGGCTCTTGTCCTGTCCCTGAAATCCTGACAGCTTATGAATTGCCCTTTCCTGCCTTCAAATGCTATCGCTTCGGCAACAGATGCTCCGAGACCTTCTATGCTGGTAAGGGGAGGCATGATCCTGCCGTCCATGACCTGACACAGTGTGGCATGAACCTTTGAAAGGTCTATGGGCATGAACTCATATCCCCTTGCATACATTTCCTGGATTATCCTCATGTCTGACATCTGGTCGACTTCCGTATTGGAAAGCTTCTCCGCATTCCTGTCCTTATCGGATATCTCCTTTTTCTTTTTCAGCGCAGCAAGATTATCCTCAAGAGCCGCCCTGCCCAGGCACATCTTCTCATAGTTGAAGGCCTTGGCCCTGATACTGTAATATGCCGCATAATACTGCAGAGGATAATATATCTTACAGTATGCGATCCTCCAGGCCATCATGACATATGCCGCAGCATGTGCACGGGGGAACATGTACTCTATCCTCTCGGCGGACCATATATACCAGTCAGGTACATCATGTGCCTTCATGTCAGCTATCCATTCGGGCCAGTCCTTGAAGGTTATCTCTCCCTGGGCATTTCTGCTCTTGGCAACCTTGCCCTTTCTTATGGCTTCCATTATGTTGAAGGACTTCTCGGATTCTATTCCCTTGCCTATCAGGTAGGTCATGATATCATCACGCGTACAGATTGCCGTGGAAATGTCAGCCTTGCCTTCCGATATGATCACTTCCGCATTGTTCTGCCATACATTGGTTCCGTGTGAAAGTCCGGATATCCTGACAAGGTCAGAGAACATCCTGGGCTTGGCCTGCAGAACCAGATTGATTGCAAAGTCGGTGCCAAACTCCGGGATACCCAGGCATCCCAGCTTGCATCCGCCTATATCATCAGGAGTGATGCCAAGGGCATCGGTATTCTGGAACAGTGTCATTACCTTTTTGTCATCAAGAGGGATATCCTTGATGGGATCAAAGCCGATGAGATCCTGAAGCATTCTGATCATGGTAGGATCATCGTGTCCGAGTATATCCAGCTTCAGCAGGTTATGATCGATGGAGTGATAATCAAAGTGTGTGGTTATCGTATCCGTGGTCATATCGTTGGCAGGACGCTGTACCGGCGTAAAGGTATTGATATCTTCACCGTTCGGAAGGACAACTATTCCTCCGGGATGCTGACCGGTGGAACGCTTTACTCCCTCGCAGCCCTTCTGAAGGAATTCGATCTCGGCATTTCTCCTTCTGATCCCTCTCTTCTCATAATATTTCTTGAGAAATCCGAAGGCTGTCTTCTCGGCAACGGTTCCTACGGTTCCCGCTCTGAAGGTCTGGCCCGTTCCGAAAATGACCTCGGTATATTTATGTGCCTTGGCCTGATACTCTCCCGAGAAGTTAAGATCGATATCAGGCTCCTTGTTTCCCTTAAATCCTAGGAAAGTCTCAAAGGGTATATCAAAGCCCTCCTTGCGAAGCTGAGCGCCGCATACCGGACATACGCGGTCGGGCATATCGACTCCGGCCTTTCCCCTGAACTGAAGCACTTCCTCGGAGTCAAAATCATAGAAGTGGCATTCGGAACAGTAATAGTGCGGAACAAGGGGATTTACCTCCGTTATTCCCGCCATGGTGGCAACAAAGGAGCTGCCGACGGAGCCTCTCGATCCAACAAGATATCCGTCTTCCACCGATTTCCACACCAGCTTCTGTGCGATTATATACATGACCGCAAATCCGTTTGTTATGATGGAATTCAGTTCTCTCTCCAGCCTTTCGGTAACAATGGGAGGAAGCTCCGGACCGTATATCTCATGTGCCCTTGTCTCGCATATCCTCCTGAGCATGTTATCCGAATCAGGGATGACGGGAGGACACTTGTCAGGTCTTACAGGAGCAATGGATTCGCACATGTCGGCGATCATATTGGTATTGGTTATGACTATCTCTTCCGACTTCTGTGAGCCGAGGAATGCGAATTCCTCAAGCATCTCTTCCGTCGTCCTGAAGTAAAGAGGTGGTGAGGGAGGAAGTATCTTATCCCTGTTCTCACTCTTTGAATCGTATATAACATCCCTGTACAGTGACTCTTCGGGATCCAGGAAAAATGCATCTCCGGTAGCACATACAGGCTTGGAGAACTGCTTGCCCAGTTCAACCACCTGCCTTACGATATCCTCGATATCATCTCTTGATGTAATGCCCGGATAGTGCCTGTCGTCCTCTATCATGTATTCATATGCGGAGGGCGGCTGAACCTCGAGATAGTCATAGAATCTCACGACACCCGCTATCTGTTCCGGTGTATGGCCTTCCATCAGCGCATCCATGAGTTCACCGTCCTGATTACCGCTTCCCAGAATAAGCCCCTCCCTGTATTTCTCAACAAGTGACTTGGGAATCTTGGGGAATCTGTTAAAGTAATTGATATGGGATTCGGAGACAAGGGTGTAGAGATGTATCCTTCCAAGTTCATTCTTGGCGAAGATGGTGCACCTTGAAGGTCTCATCTTGGATATCGCTTCCTTGCTGGATGAACCCTTTTTATTCACATCCTCAAGGGTCTTCATTCCCTCACCCGCAAGCTCTTCCAGCATCTTTACAAAAAAGAGCGCAGTACACTCCGCATCATCCACAGCTCTGTGGTGGTGACCCAGTTCGACCTTATAGTATTTTGCAACATCATCGAGCCTGAACCTTGCATGACCGGTCATCTGGACTCTGGCAAGAGGGAATGTATCCACATACACGGGATCCTGGGGTATCCCCAGTTCCTTGCATTTTGCTTTTACGAAATTGACGTCGAATTCCGCATTGTGCGCAACCCAAACACAGCCCTCGCAAAAGTCCAGGAATCTGGGCATCACAAGAGCAATGGGGTCTGCATCCCTTACATCATCATCAGTGATCGATGTGAGCTTTGTGATCTCGTAGGGTATGGGTTCCTCAGGATTTACAAAGGTTGAATACCTGCCTACTATCCTGCCGCCGGAAACCTTGACCGCACCGATCTCTATGATCTTGTTTTTGACAGGAGAAAGACCCGTTGTCTCTATATCATAGACTACATAGTCTGTATCTATCAGGGGCAGATCCGCATCTCCTGTTACTATCTTGTGAAGGTCGTCTACCAGATAAGCATCAAGCCCGTAAAGTATCTTGAAGAAATCCTGTCTGTCGGGATCAGGATCTCCTGCCTCCTTACGCTTTGCCTTTTCTCCCTTTTTTCCGCCCCAGAGATCTTCATCCCACAGATGGAACGCATCCGTGTAGCCCTGAACAACTCCGTTATCGGTAAGCGCTACTGCCCTGTGTCCCCACAAGAAGGCTCTCTTTACGATCTTCTTGGTCTCCGAAACTCCGTCCATATCGCTCATCTTGGTATGGATCCTGAGTTCCACTCTCTTTTTGCCCGCATTGTCCTTTCTGGGTGTGCGGAAATCATCGATCTTAACGATCCCCTTAACATTGCCGAGAATAAGATCTCCTCTGTCGAACTTGCCGTTACTGACATTGACGAATCCTGTGAGTCTTATGAAGGTTCCGGGTTCAAGCTTTTCCGCCATAACAGCGGATTCCGACTTATCAACATATATCTTGCAGCTTATGGCATCAGTGAAATCGGCGATATTGAACGCTATGATGGATCTGTCCGAATCCCTCAGATCCGTCGCCTTTACCGAGAACACCATTCCCTTTACGGAGACCGTTCCCATTCCCTCGTTCAGGTCGCTGAGAGGCACCGTCTTTTCATCGGGAAATACGGATCCGAAGATCGCGTTGGGATCGTCCATAAGCTTCGGTGTCTTCCTGCCAAAGCCTCCGGATCTGTATCCGGAATACTGATGATCTCCGCCCCGCGATGCTCCCTTGTATTCACCGGTTTTTCCGCTAGAGGCAGTGCCTGATGCTTTATCTTTCGCATTATTTTCAGGCTTCTTCTTTTCCCCACCATCCGAATTGGTCTGCTTATCATCAGAAGGCACGGCGCCGAGGAATTTTTCCTCTGACTTCATGGCATTTTCAGTAGCCGTTCTGATCTCAGCAAGAAACTCACTGTCTTCATTGTCCTGGATGGTCACTTCGTGATAGGTGATCTCAATAGAGCCTCTGCTGCCGAATCTGTTGATAAAAATATCTTCCAGAAGAGCAGAGAACTCTTTTTCCTTATATCTGTAGACGGGAATATCCGCCACCGAGACGGACATGACATCATCCGTCTCAAAGGTGACCCTGGCGGTCCTCATCATATTGAAAAACATTATGCTGTTTTCTTCGATCTCGATAAGAGCCGAATCGGCATATTCATCATATACCGACTTAAGATCAAGCTGTCTTGACAGCTTGAAAGATTCATAAATACGCACCTGTGTACGCGGATTGTTGATGACCTGCTTTCTGATCTCACGTTCCGCTTCACGTATTATATCCTTGGGGATTATGTGGTCGCTCTGAAGATAGACATTGAGATAATCGTGACTTTTGGGAGTTGTTACCCTTGTAACAACCGTATCCTCAAGAAGAACTGCCGCCCTTCCTTTCAGCTTAAGGGTCTGAAAGGCCTCAGTAAATAAAAACTGCATATTCCATTCCTTTCTCCTGAAAGCCCTGTCGTGGCGCTCTCGCCTACCCGATCAGGTGCTGTAACATGTTACGTAAAAATAATAAAACTATTTATCCCAATTATCCAGTTCATTTTTCAAAGCTTCGAGAAGCCGGTCCTCCGGAACCTTTCGGATTATCTCGCCGTGTCTGATCACCAGTCCCTCATGAAGGCCTCCGGCGATACCCAGATCCGCTTCCTTAGCTTCTCCCGGGCCGTTTACGGCACAGCCCATTACCGCAAGCTTTATGTCGTAAGGATAATTCTCAGCGATCTTCTCCACCTCTCCTGCAAGGGATATAAGATCTATCTTTGTTCTTCCGCATGTGGGACAGGATACCACATCAATACCGCCCTTTCTCAGGCCAAGGGTCTTAAGTATAAGCCTTGCTGCGGTTATCTCTTCGCAGGGATCTCCGGTAAGGGAGACTCTTATGGTATCTCCTATCCCCTGACCAAGTATCAGCCCCAGTCCCACCGAGGATTTGATGCTTCCGCTCCTTACGGTTCCCGATTCGGTGATGCCAACATGAAGGGGATAAGGTGTTTTTCCTGCGATAAGCTCATGGGCTTTTACACACATCATCACATCTGATGATTTGATACTGATAACAAGATTGTCATATCCCATATCCTCGATGAGCCTGACTTTATCAAGCGCGCTCTCCACGATACCTTCGGCTGTGACTCCGCCGTATTTTTCAAGGAGAGCCTTCTCAAGAGATCCGGAGTTGACACCGACTCTTATGGGAATATCCCGCTCCCTTGCACAGTCCACCACAGCCCTGACCTTATCGGCAGAGCCTATGTTGCCCGGGTTGATACGGATCTTGTCGGCACCGTTTTCCATAGCCATTATCGCCATTTTGTAGTCAAAATGGATATCCGCAACAAGAGGTATGCTTATCTGCTTTTTTATCTCAGAAAGAGCCTTTGCAGAATCTTCATCGGGAACCGTACATCTTATGATCTCACATCCGGCCTTCTCAAGGGCATGTATCTGCGCCACGGTGGCACTCACATCCGCAGTGGGGGTATTTGTCATTGACTGGATGGCTACAGGGTTGCCGTGGCCTATCCTGACATTTCCGATCCTTATCTCTTTCGTCTCTTCTCTGTATGACATAGCATTCTCCATTAATTACCGGCAGAACCTTAAGCAGCATACTGCCTTCATCCTCTAAAACCATTCCCTATTTTACATCATCTGAACACCTGTTTTAAGAAACAATTTTAATCACTTTTGCCATCATCTGAAATAGTCCAGGTCCGGGCGGTAAGAGACAGCTTCAAGAAGATGCTTTCGGGTGATCACTTCGGCTCCTTCCATGTCCGCAATGGTCCTTGAAACCCGCAGGATCCTGTGATACGAACGTGCAGAAAGAGACAGCTGCTTATAGAGCTTTTCCATAAGCTCAGCCTCATCCTTGCCAAGACTGCATACCCTGTCTATATCCTCCGCTTTAAGATCTGCATTGAATCTGTAGGAAGTCCCCCTGAACCTGCGGCTCTGGGCTTCTCTTGCCCTCCCGACCATTTCGGACATCTCCCCTGATGACATGCCCGTACTGCCTGAGCGGATATCGGTTATATCCACGTTCTTAAGCTCCGTGCACAGATCTATCCTGTCAAGAAGCGGACCGGATATCTTACCCAGATATCTCCTTATCTCATTTTCAGTACATTTACATCTGCCCCTGTCCGGAAAATATCCGCAGGGGCATGGGTTCATCGCACATACAAGAAGAAAATCCGCAGGATACTCCACCGAATATCTCACCCTGGATATCTGTATGCTCTTATCCTCAAGGGGCTGCCTGAGGCTTTCTATGACATCCCTTCCAAACTCAGGCAGCTCATCTAAAAACAGAACCGATCTGTGTGCAAGAGAGATCATCCCGGGCAAGGGATAAAGTCCGCCTCCCACCAGTGCCTGCCTTGTAATGGAATGATGCGGAGCCTGAAAGGTTCTGGTGCTGATCAGAGCCTTACCCTTCGGCATACACCCCGCAACACTGTAAATGGAGGTCAGTTCAAGACTCTCGGAAAAAGTAAGAGGCGGAAGTATCCCGGGGATCCTTCTTGCTATCATTGACTTTCCGGCACCCGGAGGTCCGGTCATAAGAAGGGAATGGAATCCCGATGCACTTATAAGAGCTGCACGCTTTGCCCTTTCCTGCCCCCTGACCTGGTCAAAATCCGGTATAAAACTCTTATTTTCATCATAAACCGATGCCGGATCTGCAGAAACAGCGGGAAGCATATCCTCATCCTTGCCCATAAGATACATGATGACTGAAGCAAGATCGGACGCTCCCCTTACCTTTATCCCCGGAACGATCGATCCCTCCGCAGCATTATCCGCAGGAACTATGCATTCACATATACCTGCCTTTGCCGCAGCCTGCACGACCGGAAGAACCCCCTTTACGGCTCTTATCTCCCCGTTTAGTCCCATCTCTCCCATAAAAAGGATCCCATCGGCACAGCCTTCCGGAAGATACTGCATTGATATCAGCATCCCGATGGTTATGGGAAGGTCATAGTGTGTTCCGTCTTTTTTCAGATCTCCGGGTGACAGATTTATGGTCACCCTGGATGGCGGAATGGATATGCCGTTATTCTTAAGAGCAGCCCTTATCCTGTCCCTGGATTCACGTATCTCCTGTCCCGGCGACCCCACGATATTAAAGACGGGCATACCCGATGCTATATCAGTCTCCACATGGACAATAAGGGCATTGATCCCCTGCAATGTTGCCGATAATATATCTGTGAACATATTCTCTCCTAAACGCTGTTTATTTCCTGCAATAGTATCCGGGGCTTACCTGGATGGCAAGCTCCTTAATGCACAGTTCTATCAGTATCAGGCTTATCCCTATATCTCCCGGAGAAATGTTTCCTGACCGTCTGAGGGCATCATCTATGTCCTCCGCGCTCTGCGGATGATAGGTAAGCTTTCTGTATATGATCATCGAGTCCTCTTCAAGATCCGGTTCCTCTTCATCATCTGCGCTGTAATTCCTGTGCCTTATATCGGAGGCTGAGGCCTTTCTCTTCTTCCCGGCTATGTCAGACAGACCTGTTCCCGCAAAAGAAGATATCACTGTCTCATGGTGATCCTCGAAGATATCCTTCATGAATATCCCCGGGGACAGATAAACTCTCGCACCATGTCCTATCAGTCCGTTGCATCCGGCTGACAGCTCATCTCCAAGCCTGCCGGGCGCCGCATATATATCCCTTCCCTGGTCAAGAGCCATATCTACCGTGATGAGCGTTCCGCTTCTGGTCCTTGCTTCCAGCACAACGACAGCATCCGCAAGTCCGCTGACGATACGGTTCCTTGGAGGAAAGAATCTGGCTTCTGCCGCAGTTTTCGGAGGATACGCGGATATGACCCCGCCGCTTTCCTTAAGCTTCTCGTATAAGATCCTGTTGGATTCCGGATAACACACATCAACGCCGCTTCCAAGCACTGCATAGGACGCTCCCCCTGACCCTATGGCTGATGCCTGACTTATACCGTCGATCCCGACAGCCATTCCGCTTATGACATTGATGTCATTTTTTCCGAGAGCCTCTCCAAGTTCCGAAGCCAGGTGGGCACCATACCCGGAACACTGTCTTGCTCCGATCACCGCAACAGACAGCTTATCGTTCTCCGGAAGTCTGCCGTAATAAAACAGGGCAATGGGAGGATCCGGTATATACTTAAGCCTTAGAGGATAATCATCATCCCACACAAAGCTGAGCTTCATGCCCGATCGCATGAGATCATCGTATTTTCCGAAGATATCGTATTTTTTCCTGTATGCAAGAAGCTGATCTATCTTTGTGCGGTTTCCGACTCCCGCAAGGAGTTCCCGGTCGCTGCATTTATAGATATCCTTCGGAGAACCGAAGGTACTCAGCAGCTTCGGCAATGGCCCCTGGCCTATCCAGGGAACCGAAACAAGCCAGAACGCATACGGTCTGTCGCGTTCAGGCACACTAAATGACAGAAGTTCATCCCTATCCAATGAATTCCTTTCTGCTGTATATATACATGGAAAAAGACGGGCGAACGCCCTTTGATCTGACGTATGGACATAATAGAACACAAAAGCGTGCGGGTCAAGAAAAAAACGTCTCCGGCCGCAAAAAGCCGGAGACGTCAGAATATAAATGATCGCGTTTATCAGATCTTGATCTCCATCGCATCGGGATCCTGTGCAAAGTGGATCGCCTGATCTCTGTCGATCTTGCCTTCGTAGAAGAAGTTGCAGATTGCTTCGTCCATGGTGATCATACCCATAGCCTTGTTGGTCTGCATTACACCCATGATCTGGTGTGACTTACCTTCACGGATGAGGTTTCTGATAGCATG
>JAEEGJ010017926.1_pt1 | contig 15908 bp, 12 predicted proteins | sample 8958761 | NCBI WGS metagenome assembly JAEEGJ01 (sample SAMN16246546, study PRJNA631951) | gut metagenome | biome: gut microbiome; feature: rumen; material: RS-attached | host: Bos | place: Iran: Karaj | collected 2018-10
CTCGTCACAGAAGCGCATGGAAACTTAACATGCCGGGTCTCGTTGAATGTCCCCAGTGTCATGCTAAGATGCTTCGCCGCACGGTCTGCAAGAACTGCGGTTACCTGGATGGAAAACAGGTTATCAAGGTCGACGAAGACATTTGATCAATTTAACGAAGTATTTTTAACGAGGCAGTGTTATGGAATTAAGGCACTGCCTCTTATTTTTGCAAAGGAAGGAAAGGCATAGGCATGAGCAAACCGGTCGTGGCAATAGTAGGAAGACCTAATGTAGGCAAATCCTCTCTATTCAACACAATCTATGGAGAGCGTATCTCCATCGTTCATGACACCCCGGGTGTCACCAGAGACCGTATCTATGCTGAGACTTCCTGGTGCGGCAGAGACTTCATTATGATCGATACGGGCGGCATTGAGCCTGACACGGGAGATGACATTATTTTGCAGCAGATGCGCATCCAGGCAGAGATTGCGATCGAGACTGCAGATGTCATCCTTTTTATGTGCGACCTTAAGAGCGGCCTTACGGCAGCTGATGAGGAGATCGCCGTAATGCTCCGTAAAGCGGGACGCCCCGTTGTCGTCTGCGTAAACAAATCAGACTATGTAGGCGATCCCCCGCCGGAATTCTACGAGTTCTATAATCTGGGATTAGAGGATGTATGCGCTATTTCGGCGGCTCACAAGCTCGGCTTGGGCGAGATGCTCGATATGGTCGTATCAAAGTTCCCTCCGGCAGATGAGACTGAAGGCAAGGACGAGACGATCAGAGTCGCAATCATCGGCAGACCTAATGCAGGCAAGTCTTCTTTGTGCAACAAGCTTGCAGGCGCCGAGAGGAGCATCGTTTCCGATATTGCCGGAACTACAAGAGACACAATAGACTCCCTGATTGAGAATGAATATGGTTCATTTACGATCGTGGATACTGCCGGCATGCGCAAAAAGGGCAAGATCGAAGACGTCATTGAGCGTTATTCGATGGTAAGAGCCTTAGCAGCAGTAGACAGGGCAGATGTATGTGTGATCCTGATCGATGCCGAAGCGGGTGTCACAGAGCAGGATGCAAGGATCGCAGGCCTAGCCCACGATAACGGCAAGGCTTCCGTGATCGTTATAAACAAGTGGGATCTTATCGATAAGCAGACAGGTACATTGGAGACCATGGAAAAGATCGTAAAAGACCGTCTTCCTTTCATGGATTATGCGCCTGTACTCTTTATCTCGGCTAAGACGGGCCAGCGTGTAGATAAGATCTACCCCTTGATCAAGATGGCATATGACAATTCCAGAAAACGCCTTACCACAAGCGTTCTTAATAAGATGATCTCGGAGGCTGTAACACAGGTCCCGACTCCTCAGGACAAGGGAAGACATCTCCGTATCTACTATGGCACACAGGTATCCGTGCAGCCGCCTACGATCGCGCTTTTCGTAAACGACAAGGAATTGTCGCATTTTTCCTATGAGCGTTATCTCGAAAACCAGCTTAGAAGAAACTTCGGCTTCGAAGGTGTTCCTATCCGTCTCCTTTTGCGTAATAAGAATGGCGAAGAAGACTGATATTTTGTGAAATATCACAGTCACAAATAACCAGGTTTCAGTAGCAAAATATTACTCGGTTTAAATTAATAATTATTTGAAGTATCAGCTTTGGGCCAGGTGCCCGATCTATTAACTTGGGAGAAATCATTTATGGCAGTCACAACTATCGAGAACTTAAGAAACATCGCAATCATCGCTCACGTTGACCACGGTAAGACAACTATCGTAGACTCCATGCTCAAGCAGGCAGGCGTTTACCGTGAGAATGAGACGGTAGTAGAGCAGGTAATGGACTCTAACGACCTGGAGCGAGAGAGAGGCATCACGATCCTCGCAAAGAATACGGCTATCGACTACAAGGGTATCCGTATCAATGTCGTAGATACTCCCGGCCACGCTGACTTCGGCGGTGAGGTTGAGCGTGTTCTTAAGATGGTTGACTCCGTTCTCCTTGTTGTAGATGCATTCGACGGACCTATGCCCCAGACAAGATTCGTTCTTCACAAGGCACTTGAGTTAGGTCTTAAGCCTATCGTATGCATCAACAAGATCGACCGTCCTGATGCAAGACCTCTCGAAGTCGTTGACATGGTATTGGATCTCTTCATCGAGCTCGGCGCTGATGACGAACAGCTCGAATTCCCCGTTGTTTATACATCCGGTAAGACATGCATCGCTACACTCGACCTCAAGGAATATGAGGAAGGCAAGGAACTCGATTTCACACCTCTCCTTGATACAGTAGTTAAGTACACACCTTGCCCTGTAGGTGATCCTGAAGGTCCCATGCAGCTTCTCGTATCCAACATCGACTCTGACCCTTATATCGGCAGAATCGGCGTAGGAAGAGTCGAGAGAGGTACTATCAAGCAGGGCGAGAACGTTGCCCTCGTTACTTACGGTGAAGACGGCAAGCGTAATGCAAGAGTCGTTAAGCTCATGAGATTCCACAATCTGGGCCGTGAGGAAGTTGCAGAAGCTTCCATCGGTGAGATCGTATGCGTTGCTGGTATTGCTGACATCAACATCGGTGATACTCTCTGCGATGCTCTTAATCCCGAGCCGCTTCCGTTCGTTAAGATCGACGAGCCTACGATCGCTATGACATTCTCCGTTAACGACAGCCCCTTCGCAGGACAGGAAGGCAAGTTCGTTACATCACGTCACTTAAGAGACAGACTTTTCAAGGAAATCGAGACAAACGTTTCCATGAGAGTCGAAGAGACAGATACAACAGAAGCATTCATCGTAAAGGGCAGAGGAGAGCTCCATCTTTCAGTCCTGATCGAGACAATGCGCCGTGAAGGATATGAGTTCCAGGTAAGCAAGCCGAAGGTTATCATGAAGGAGATCGACGGTGTTCTCTCAGAACCTGTGGAAGACCTCGTTATCGATGTTCCCGAAGACTATGTAGGACCTGTCATGGAGAAGATCGGAAGACGTAAGGGCGAGCTCGTTAACATGCTTCCTCCTACCAAGGGATATACTCGTCTTGAGTTCAGGATCCCTTCCAGAGGCCTTCTCGGATACCGTACCGAGTTTTTGACCGACACTAAGGGCAATGGTATAATGAACTCCATTATCTCGGGCTTTATACCCTTCGCAGGTGATATTGAGACCAGAGGTCAGGGCGTTCTCGTTGCTTTCGAGACCGGAACGGCAGTAACCTACGGATTGTACAATGCTCAGGATAGAGGTGCACTCTTCATCGGAGCAGGCACACCGGTATACGAAGGCATGATCGTTGGTATCAACCCTAAGCCTGATGACATTACCGTTAATGTCTGCAAAAAGAAGCATGTAACCAACATGCGTTCAGCAGGTGCTGACGATGCTATGCGTCTTACACCTCCGCTGGTTTACTCCCTTGAACAGTGCCTGGAATTTGTCGAAGATGATGAGCTTTGCGAGGTAACTCCCCAGAGCATCAGACTTCGCAAGAAGATATTGAATAATGACCTGCGTGCCAAGACACTTGCAAAGGCAAAGAGGGACGCATAAAACTTAGAAATTACGGGGGTAGCCTTTAACTTATGTTATCTAACAAAGTCAGAGTCGCTCTCAGAATATTGATCGTTATTGTACTTTTATTCGGATTCGCGGTATCAGGCGTTTACGTTGGTTATAACTATGTCATCTCACAGGACAAGCGTTTTAACACTTTGAAAGCCGATATCGAAAAGGGCAAGTACGACATCAAAGCTGATACTGAAGGCGCTGTTACCGTCGTAATCAAGAGCGGTGATTCCACATCAGATATTGCAGACAAACTATACGAGAAAGGCCTTATAACGAATAAGGGCCTTTTCTCGATCATAAGCAAGCTCAACGGTTTTGACGGCGCATATGTAGCCGGTACCCATTACCTCCTCAAGGGCTTTACTTATGACGAGCTTATGTATTTCCTGACACTTGAACCGGATGCGGTTAAGGTAACGATCCCCGAAGGATCAACATATTATGAGATCAAGAAGATCCTCCACGATGCAGGCCTTAATTTCGACGATGCCGAATTCGACAAGTGCATGAATTCTCCTAACCTTTTTGTCGACTATGAATTCGTTTCACAGATCGAGATCAAGGAAGGCAGAGACTTCATCCTCGCAGGATATCTCTATCCCGATACTTATTATTTCGACATCAATGCAAGTCCTGAAAGCATCATCAGAAGATTCTTAAACAACATGCAGAACAATCTTTACGATGAGTACTATGCAAGAGCAAAGAAGCTCGGCATGACGATGGACGAGGTTATTACCATGGCATCCGTTATCCAGATGGAGACCGGTAAGCCTGCTGACATGATGCTTGTTTCCGCCGTTTTCCATAACAGACTGAAGCATAAGGATGAGTCCATGCATTATCTTGGTTCGTCTGCCACGATCAACTATCTCATCGAGATGCGCGGCGGCAAGACATCACTGCTTCATTCAGACGATGAACTCGGCATAGACAGCCCTTATAACACATACACAAACAAGGGACTTCCGCCAGGACCTATCTGCATGCCGGGAAGCGAGGCTATCTCTGCAGCTCTTTATCCTGAGCCGAACTGCAATTATCTTTATTTCTGCGCAACAGGTATCGATGGCGGTACTGCATTTGCCACAACGCTCAAAGATCATAACAAGAACGTTGAAAAGTATAAGGATAACTGGTCAAAGGTTAATGAACCCGAGCCTTCCGCAACTCCCGCTCCTACCGAGAGTTCCGGCCTTAAAGTGCTCGATAACTGACAGTCTTTTCAAGGATTTTGAATATGGGTTACGACCGTTCGCGTTTTGAGATTTTAAGCCCTGCCGGTAATCCGGATAAGCTCCGTGCCGCAGTAGCTTACGGTGCCGATGCGGTCTATCTTTCAGGCCAGAGTTACGGCCTCAGGGCTTTTTCAGATAACTTCAACGAAGAAGAAATGAAGGCGGGTATCGCCTATGCGCATGAACATGGGGTCAAGTGTTACGTCACCCTTAATGTCATGCCGACCGAAGAAGACTTAGCAGGCCTTGAGCATGCCATCAAGTTCGTCGGTCTGGAGAGCGGTGCTGACGCAGTGTTGATCTCCGATCCCGGTGTCTTTACAATTGCTCGCACATTATGCCCTGATTTAGAGATCCATATCTCAACACAGGCGAGCGTTACAAACAGTGCTGCGTGTAATTTCTGGGCCAAACAGGGCGCGAAAAGAATAGTCCTCGCACGTGAGGTCTCTCTTGAACAGATCAAAAAGATCCGTGCGGCAATCCCTTCTGATGTCGAACTCGAATGCTTTGTTCACGGTGCTATGTGCGTTTCTTATTCAGGCAGATGCCTTTTGTCCAACTACTTCACAGGCAGAAGATCCAACGGCGGTGCATGCGCACAGCCATGCAGATGGGGTTATTATGTTGTCGAAGAAAAGCGTCCCGACATCCCGCTTCCTGTTGAAGAAGACCGGCGCGGCACATATATTTTCGGCAGCCGTGATATTTGCATGATCGACCACATTCCCGAGCTTTTGGATGCCGGCATCAATTCTTTCAAGATTGAAGGCCGTATCAAGGGTGCTTATTACGCTGCAGCCGTAACCAAGGTCTACAGGGAAGCAGTCGATCTCTGCTGCCTTGATCCTGAGAACTATCGTGTTGATCCCCGTTGGAAGGTTATTCTCGATAAGGTCGTCCACAGAGATTATGACACGGGATTCTTTTTCGACAGTCCTGCAGACGATGCCAAGATCGATCCTGACAAGTCTTATAACAAGCCTGCTTTTGTGGTAGGCGTTACAGAGAGCTTTGATAAGGATTCAGGACTTATCAGGGTCACACAGAAGAATAAGCTCTATAAGGGTGACACGCTTAATGTTCTCATGCCTGAAGGCTATGTGGCTCCGGTAGTGGTATCAGAGCTCTACGACGGCAAGATGAATCCTGTCGATTCATGCCCGCACCCTGAAATGACCTTCTACATGAAGGCAGTATCTTCAGCTGACGGTTCAGTTGTCGAGCTCCCGCCGATGACGTTCCTCTCGAGAGACGGGGATAAGGACTTCGGTATTCCTGCTCCCCAGTAAATATTTGTTTTGAAGATTGGTGGTTTGAGCGGCAGTGCCGCTCTTTTTGCTGCTCGTTTATTCCCGGCTAAAACCGGATACGGCAAACAGTACGGCTATAGCCGTATCGGTTGCCGGATTTTGGGGCGTTTTCGGAGGAAAATACGGCGTTTAATACGGCTGTTGCCGCATCGGTTGCCGTATTTGGGGGCGTTTTCGGTGGGAAATACGGCAAAGGCTATAGCCGTATCGGTTGCCGTATTTTAGGGCAATAGTCATGCAGGCAATCGGGCAGTGCCCGATTTTTGCCCGATTTTTCGCGTGGGCTGAGCGGCGGTTTATAGAGGCTTTGTGTGTTTTTACGCATATTTTATGTCAGGTGTTCATGATATCCCGATGTCAGAAAACGTTCACTTTTTTGTAACAAAATCTGACCTTGATTGTGCTATACTCAAGCCATCAAGAAAAGGAACTCAAAAAGTTCTAAGGAGGTGAGACCAATGGGAAGTGAAACACAATCAAGCAGACGATTGGTCTTGCTTGGTTCAACCGTTTCCTCCAAGTAAGTTTTACTTAAATTTGAGTTATTCTCAAAAATAGAATCAAGAGATCAATCGAACTTGGAATTACATCTGAATATTATTTGTAACATATAAGCCCACTCCCGCATCAAACTGCGGGAGTTTTTTATGGGCAGGAACAGCAGCAAAAAAACAAACTCGAATAATTAAGGCTTTCTTAATTAGTTTTAAAGTGATTTCTCATAACTATGCTGATATAATTAGCGCATGGTTAATTACAAGCAGCGTTTCAACAAAACAGAAAAGAACAGATGGTCAGGACTCACGATATCTTTGTGTATCGTTGTTGTGTTCTACATGCTGTTATCTCATATCGGAAGCATTAAGGGATTTTTCAATTCTTTCCTTACCATCACTTCAACGGTCATTATCGGTGCGGTTATAGCTTACACAGTTAATCCGCTTGCAGTTTTCATTTACAAGAGAGTCAAGAAGGTCATCAAGAAAAATGAAGATGCAGCATGGATCTTATCGGCTGTAGTATCGCTTGTTTTTATTATCGGCCTTCTTGTCGGCCTTCTTATCATCATTACCCCTATGCTCGTGGAAAATATCACGAACTTCGCTATGGGCCTTTCAGGGTATATGAACAGCCTTAAGGCACTTGTTACAGCCTCTGAACTGGATGAAGATTTCAAGCATACGCTGGTCGACTTTATCAAGGAGCAGTCAAACCTTACTACTGTCATCAGAAAGTTTGCGCTCGGAAATGACATTACTGCTACAGGTGTGATCAAGTTCTCAGCTTCTCTCGGTTCCGGTGCATTTAATTTTCTTATCGGAATTATCCTTTCTTTCTATTTCCTTATCGGAAAAAAGAAACTCGTTGAGTTAATGTCTGAATTCTTCTTCCTCGTAATTCCTTCAAAGCATTATGATAACTGCAGAAATGTCTGGAAGAGATTTAATTCGATCTTCTCAAGATTCATAGTCTGCGAGCTTGTTGATGCTTTGATCGTAGGTGCCGTTAACTGCCTGTTTATGTTCTCGATGCACATGCCTTATGCAGTCTTTTGCTCGGTAGTCGTAGCGCTTACGAACCTCGCTCCGACTTTCGGTCCTTTCGTCGGCGCATTTATCTGTGCGGTTATCTTGCTTTTGGCACAGCCGGAATCTGTTATTCCGTTCCTTATCTTTACGCTCGCTCTCCAGCTTATCGACGGATACGTCATCAAGCCGAGACTGTTCGGTTCCGCACTCAAGGTTCCGGCATTCCTTGTTCTCGTATTCCTTGTTGTAGGCGGAAAGCTGTGGGGCGTACCCGGAGTGCTCTTAGCTATCCCGCTTGCGGCAATACTCTCGTACATCTATAGAGAGATCGCTGTCCCATGGCTTGCTCAGAGAAAGAAGGTCAAGGACGAAGAGGAAGCAAAAGAGAAAGCGAAAAAGAATAAATACAAGACTGAAGATAAAGAAGTCGTTAAGAACGATCCGTCATAATGGCGGGTCGTTTAGAATAAGTGGATAAGGAGATTTAGTATGGCAGTATGTCCTAATTGCGGAGCACAAAATTATGACGGAGCAAAGTTTTGTACCAGCTGTGGAGGTCCGCTTCCGGTAGCGCAGCCCGTTCAACAGCAGCCCGTGCAGCAGCCTGTACAGCAGGCACAGCCTGAGGCAGTTCAGATCCCGAATCCTCAGCAACAGTATTGGACGCGTCCTTCGAGCGAGTCTGTACCGGTTACACCCGCTGAACAGCCGATTCCGATCGCACCTGCGCAGCCTGTTTATGCACAGCCTATTACGCAGCCTGTTCAGAACAGGGCTAACAGACCGAAGTCAAACGGATGGTGTAATGCAGGTCTCGCATTGTCGATCATCGGCTGGTGTACGATGGGTATTACCGCACCGTTCGGATTATTATTTTCGCTCATAGGCCTGATCGTTTCATCCAAGAAGAGGCAGCCCGGCAGGGGCAAAGCTATTGCCGGCCTTATTCTTTCAGGTGTCCTGATCTTCAGCCTGGCTATATCGCTGCCTATGGTATGGGCAGATGTTCAGAAAGAGTTCGAAAGAGGCAATATCACTAATCCAATGGAGCTGATCGATACTCTGGATGAGGCTACAGACAAGCAGACAGATTATTCAAACAAGTATGTTAAGAAGATCGTTGCAAGCCGCTGGGTTTCAATAGAAGATGCTTCATGCATGGAATTCAAAAAGGATAAGTCATTTAAGTATTTTGTCAGCTATGAAGACCTTGATGATAACTATATTTCAGGTAACTACAGGATCTTTACCGGTGAAAAGGCAATTGACATGCTGACATCTTCATACAAGAGCTATGGCGTGAAAAAGAGCGACGTCCAGCAACTGATGTCTGATAACAGCGCATTTAAGGAAGATAACTTTGTCCTTATAGTTTTCGAAAATGACGGTCAGTGGGTTGACGGAGAGAACATCAAGGATAAGGAATGGGAGACAGCGTGCTATGGTTTCCTCGTAACAAGTCCTGATCCGAGCCTGCTCCTGATCGATATGAGCACGGATATCAAGCTCTCATTCATTCAGGAAGATGATTACGAAAAGATCAAGGACCAGATCAATCCGACAACTACAGAGCCCACAACTGATTCAACTACTGAGGCTACGGTTACCGAAGCAGATCCCGATGCTCAGACAATGGGTGACAGCATCACGGGAACTGTAACCCTGACTCAGGGCAAGTGGGATATCTGGAATGATGCAGTTCTTTCAGGATCCAATTTCGATTCCGTACAGAGCAGGAGAAACAGGGAAACACAGACGATAATCAATCTCTGCGTTTATAAGAATACTTATAACAGCACTGCGCTCAAGCAGATCGCGGATTCCCTGAAGAACGGTATGCAAACGAGCGGTTATTCCAATATCGATATGAAAACAACGACGATCGGAGGTTTTGAAGCATATGAGATTTCCGGCAAGGCTACAGACGGAATGTATGTGAACGCCTGGCTGTTCCTGGACAATAACAATAAGTTCCATTACATCACCATTGAGTATTTTGAATCTGACAAAGCATCTTATGAGATGGTAAGGGATACGTACAAACTCGGCTGATAAACGGCGTTTATTTCGCAAATAAAGATTTTTGCTGTTGAGGGGTCACGGCAAAAAACAGTTGACAATTCTTTCAACAAGTATTATTTTTGTCATAACAATCAAACCGTTGAAGCGGAGATAAAGATAGTAGCAGGCCATACAGAGAGCTTCCGTTGCTGAGAGTGAAGCTGGAACCGGATTATCAAATGGACCGCGGAGGGTGCATTAAATGTGCAACGTCAGACTCGCGTAAGTAGTCCGGGATATGTTGGTATCCTTAAGTGTGCGTCTCACAAACGCAAAGCCAGGGTGGCACCGCGGATTATTAGTATTTAATTCGTCCCCGGCAGGAACACTATAATTCCTGCTGGGGATTTTTTATTTCCGGCAGAACCAACCGGAAGGAGAAAGAAAAATGATTAAGGCGGCAATCGAAAAGATCGTAAACAAGCAGGACCTCACATACGATGAGGCGTACGAGACAATGAACGAGATTATGAGCGGTATGTCAACATCGACACAGAACGCTGCATTCCTCGCTGCACTGTCAACAAAGAGCGCAGGATTTGAGACCATCGATGAGATCACGGGATGCGCTGCAGCAATGCGTGACCACGCAACAAAGGTAGATAAGGGCGATCTGGAAGTTCTTGAGATCGTAGGAACAGGCGGAGACAGGGCACAGAGCTTCAACATCTCCACAACATCAGCATTCGTTATCGCTTCTGCAGGCGTTAAGGTTGCAAAGCACGGCAACAGAGCAGCTTCATCCAAGTCCGGCACAGCTGACTGCCTTGAGGCTCTCGGCGCTAACATCAACTTAGAGCCTGAAAAGTGCGTTGAGCTTTTAAAGAGCGCAGGATTCTGCTTTTTCTTTGCACAGAAGTATCACGCATCAATGAAGTATGTAGGACCTATCCGTAAGGAATTGGGATTCAGAACAGTATTTAATATCCTTGGACCTTTGACAAATCCTGCACAGCCTGATTTCTATCTCTTAGGCGTATACGACCAGTATCTCGCTGAGCCCGTAGCTCACGTTTTGAAGTCTTTGGGCGCTAAGAGAGCACTCGTTGTTTACGGCGAAGACAAGCTCGATGAGATCTCCGGTTCAGCTGAGACATTCGTAGCAGAATTAAGAGCTGACGGAACCATCACGACATATGAGATCAAGCCTGAGGACTTCGGCTTCGAGAGAGCAACAAAGGACGATATCGTCGGCGGCACTCCCCAAGAGAACGCTGAGATCACAAGAGGAATCCTCGAAGGTAAGATCACAGGACCTAAGAGAAACGTTGTATGCATGAACGCAGGCGCTGCGCTCTATGCTGCAGGCAAGGCAAAGACGATCGAAGAGGGCGTTGGCCAGGCTAAGCACCTGATCGATTCCGGCGCTGCTCTTGAAGCACTCAACAAGTTTGTTGAAGAATCTAATAATTGATTGAAAGTAAGGAATCCCCATGGCTGATATTCTCGAACAGATCGCAGAACATAACCGGACGATATATCTCGACAGAAAACTTGAGGTATCTTTATCCAGGGTGATGGATATGGCATATGCCGCTCCTTCTACGGACTTCAGGTTCGAGAAGAAGCTTAAAGAAGACGGCATCAGCTTTATATGCGAGTGCAAGAAGGCATCTCCTTCAAAGGGTATTATCGCAGAGGAATTTCCTTATCTTGATATCGCCAAGTCTTATGAAGAAGCAGGAGCTTCATGTATCTCTGTTCTTACAGAACCCAAGTGGTTTATGGGATCACTCGAATACCTGGAGCAGATCGCTTCTAATGTGAAGATCCCCGTTCTCCGCAAGGACTTTACTATTGACGAGTATATGATCTATGAGGCAAGGGCAAAAGGCGCATCAGCAATCCTTCTTATCTGCTCGATCCTTGATTCCCATACGCTCGGCAAGTATATTAAGATCTGTGATGAACTGGAACTTACCGCACTCGTTGAGGCACATGATAAGAACGAATGTGATATGGCATTAGGTGAAGGCGCAAGAGTAATAGGCGTAAATAACCGCAATTTAAGAGATTTCACGGTCGATCCGACCAACTGCCTGAGATTAAGAGAGTATGTTGCTGACAAGGCTCTTTTCATTGCAGAGAGCGGCGTTAAGGAGAGATCTGAAGTCGAAGCTCTCGAGAAGGCCGGCGTCGACGCTGTCCTGATCGGAGAGTCAATGATGAGAGCGGAAGACAAGACGGCATTTTTGAAATCTTTGAAAGGATTGGCATAATGTTTGGTACAGAGCTTAAGATCTGCGGACTCTCGAGAATCGAGGACATCATAGCGGTAAACCGCCATGGCGCGGATTTTGCGGGCTTCGTCTTTTTCGAAAAGTCGAAAAGATATGTCGATCCTTATAAGGCAAACGAACTGATCTCGCTCTTAAGGGCTGATATCAAGCCTGTAGGAGTATTCATGGACGAGCCTTTGGATAACGTTATGCGTATCGCAAGGATCTCCGGAGTCGAGCTTATTCAGCTCCACGGCCACGAGTCGGAAGAATACGTCGAATACGTTAAAAGAACTCTGGACCGCCCTGTGATCAAGGCTTACAAAGCTTCTGAAGAGGGCGCTCTCGAAAAGGCCGCACAAAGCAGTGCTGATTATGTCATGATCGACTCAGGTGCAGGTTCGGGCAAGAAGTTTGACTGGAGCATCTTAAAGGACTTCAAGAGGGACTATTTCCTCGCAGGAGGACTTGATCCTGAGTCAGTAGGCGAAGCGATCAGAATGTTAGAGCCCTTTGCTGTAGATGTCAGCTCTGGTGTTGAGACAGACGGCATTAAAGACGAAAAGAAAATAGCTGAATTTATTAAAGCTGTAAGGTACGGGAGGTAATTATGCCTGATTCAAAAGGAAGATTCGGAATACACGGTGGACAGTATATCCCCGAGACTCTGATGAATGCTGTAATCGAGCTTGAAGAGGCTTATAACCATTATAAGAACGATCCTGAGTTCAATAAGGAACTCACGGAGTTATTGAACGAATATGCCGGACGTCCGTCAAATCTTTACTATGCAGAGAAGATGACAAAAGACTTGGGCGGCGCAAAGATCTACCTGAAGAGGGAAGATCTTAACCACACAGGTTCCCACAAGATCAACAATGTTTTGGGACAGGCCCTGCTCGCAAAGAAGATGGGCAAGACAAGACTCATCGCCGAGACAGGCGCAGGCCAGCACGGTGTTGCAACAGCAACTGCTGCAGCGCTTTTCGGTATGGAATGCGTTGTTTTCATGGGCAAGGTCGACTGCGAGAGACAGGCACTTAATGTATACAGAATGAAGCTTCTTGGAGCCGACGTTGTTCCGGTAACATCCGGTACGGCTACTCTTAAGGATGCGGTATCCGAGTGTATGCGTGAATGGACTACAAGAATCGACGATACTCATTACTGCTTAGGTTCCGTAATGGGTCCTCATCCTTTCCCGACTATCGTAAGGGATTTCCAGGCAGTTATTTCAAGGGAATCCAAGGCGCAGATGCTCGAAAAGGAAGGCCGCCTTCCTGATTACGTGCTCGCATGCTGCGGCGGCGGTTCAAATGCCATCGGATCTTTCTACCATTACATCGGGGATAAGGAAGTTAACCTCATCGGCTGTGAGGCAGCAGGAAGAGGCATCGATACTTTTGAGACGGCTGCTACGATCAATACGGGCAAGCTCGGAATCTTCCACGGAATGAAGTCTTACTTCTGCCAGGATGAGTACGGCCAGATCGCACCTGTTTATTCGATCTCTGCTGGCCTTGATTATCCGGGCATCGGCCCTGAGCACGCTAACCTCCACGATACAGGCAGAGCGCAGTACGTTGCTGTTACTGACGAAGAGGCAGTCAATGCTTTCGAATACCTGTCCAGAACAGAGGGCATTATCCCTGCTATCGAATCCGCGCACGCTGTTGCACACGCAATAAAGCTCGCTCCTACGCTTTCCAAGGACAAGATCATGGTCGTCACGATCTCCGGCAGAGGCGACAAGGACTGCGCTGCTATCGCACGTTACAGAGGGGAGAACATCAATGAGTAATATAGCTAAAGCATTTGAGAACGGCAAAGCGTTCATTCCTTTTATCACATGCGGCGACCCTGACCTTGAGACGACTGCAAAGTGCGTTGTCGAGATGCAGAAGGCCGGTGCTTCTTTAGTCGAACTCGGCATTCCTTTCTCAGACCCGACCGCTGAAGGTCCGGTCATCATGGAGGCAAGCCTTCGAGCATTGGAAGGGGGCTGCACAACGGATAAGGTTTTCGAGATGGTAAGAAAGCTCAGAACAGAGATGGGTGTAACGATTCCGATGGTCTTCATGACATACGCAAATGTTGTATTCTCCTATGGGATCGAGAGATTCTGTCAGAAGTCATCCGAGGTCGGGATCGACGGCTTCATCCTGCCTGACGTGCCTTACGAGGAGAAGGATGAGTTCGATTCTATTTGCAAAAATTATGGTATCGATCTAATCTCACTGATCGCGCCCACATCCCACGAGCGCATCTCCATGATCGCAAAGGAAGCTTCCGGCTTCATCTATATCGTATCCAGCCTTGGCGTTACGGGCGTAAGAAGCCGGATAACTACTGATATTCCTTCACTCTGCGCTGCTGTTAAGGCAGCTGCGGACGTTCCTTGTGCAATCGGCTTTGGTATATCCACACCTGAACAGGCCGCAAACATGTCCAAGAGTGCTGATGGCGTAATCGTAGGATCAGCGATCGTTAAGATCGTTGCACAATATGGAAAAGACGCACCTGCTCATGTAGGTGAATACGTTAAGTCAATGGTAAGTGCGATCAGATAAAAGTACGGGAGTGTTATTACTCTGATTCCTTAGGGACAGTGCGATGTCTCTGGATACCGCTGTTTTGGTAATACAGTTCCTTCTCGGCATACATGTTCTCATCAGATTCACTGAGAAGTTCATCGATGGATTTTTTGCCGTCGCTGGAATAACCATATCCGACTGAACAGCTGTAGGGAGTTTCAGATACAAGCTTGTGAATGCGCTTCGTAAGTTCGATTACTTCATTTTCCGGTGTTTTGCGGCATACGATAACAAATTCATCTCCGCCGACCCTGTAAACAGGCTGCTTGCGCTTGGCTGCACGGATAAGGCAGTCCGCAAGTGTTGAGATCGCCTTATCTCCTGCTAAATGTCCTTCGTTGTCATTAATTGCTTTAAGGCCGTTCATGTCTATTGATACGAGAGCAGATATTTCTTCAGGTTCACTGGATGTGTCGGAATAGTATGCCTGACGGTTCAAAAGTCCCGTGAGCGGATCCAGTTTTGTTACCTGAAGGATCGAGAATACATAGTAGATGAACATTGAAATTGCTATGGTTGCACAGAAAAGCTCTGAATAATTGCTTCCGATCAGGAACGGCAATATGAGTCCCGAGAAAAAGGCAAAACAGAAAAAGATGATAGGTATTCTTTCCGTAGTCTGCTTCTTGCTGTGCTTGATCATGAGATAGATCAGGAAAACACAATACAGACCGACTACAAAATAAGGCAGAAGACCGAGCGGACCTCTTATCATCTTGCCGTCATCTCTGATTGTAAATACGATGCCTGTAGGGATCGAAATAAAATCGATCACAGCCAGGATAAATGCCGGAATGAAAATTAACCACCGCAGTCTTTTGTTTATCGTAATGATGATCTGGGCGAAAAGAAAAGGCGTGGCACTGTATCTGATGGCAATAAGTATGGTTCTTACCATCCTGTGAGCATTTTGGTCTGCCATATAAAACTCGGCAAATACCAGGATTGAGAGGAACAAGACCTCAACGATCAGGGCATACATGCGCATGATCGTCTTTTTATCCAGAAATACTGTTGATATGAGGGACACGGTAAATCCCAAAAGAACAAGGATAAGTGCCCAGTTTTTCGTAATATAATCAGTAATCACTGGCAGCCTCGCTAAAACTAAAAATAAATTAATATTTAAATTATAAGGGGCAGGCGGGAAAAGAACAATAAAAAATTGCGTATTAAGTGTTTTTGCGGATACATTGCAGAATGTCATTATAAGATTGGTTTCTTTTGATTGAAAAGCCCCCCTTATTTTTATATAATAACAACTCGGAAACTTTATTTCATTCCACCAACAAATTCCTTGAAAGGAAAGGAGAAATAGACATGATTTATTCAACAGAGATCAAGAACATGTGCTCTGTTCATCAGGGTGTTCATCACGGTGCTGCACC
>JAEEGJ010017928.1_pt1 | contig 15907 bp, 9 predicted proteins | sample 8958761 | NCBI WGS metagenome assembly JAEEGJ01 (sample SAMN16246546, study PRJNA631951) | gut metagenome | biome: gut microbiome; feature: rumen; material: RS-attached | host: Bos | place: Iran: Karaj | collected 2018-10
CAGCCCAAGATAACAAAGGAACAAAGTACCAAGGTAGCATGCAGAGTAGGCCGGGGGGCAAAGATTCCGTTTTTCAAAGTCTGGACAGCCTTCGAGTCTTGCCGGCTCCGAAATTCACGTCGGCCACCTTCATGAGGCATGGCAATTACGACGAAAGTGACACGGCCTATACAAGCATGTTGGAAGTGGAAGTGCCGGCAGAAATGTACGAAGAGGCACGGCGTCTGTTCGACGAAAACGATGAGAACAGAAAACGAAAGCCAGATTTTGAAACAGAATGGAAAAACTCCGTCGATGCCTTCAACACCGCTCAGGGCACCTATCTGGCTGCTGGCTACGTGATGAAAACCGCTTCTCTGCAGCGAAGCCTGATGACGGCTGTCATCGTCATCCTCTTGCTCACTTTGCTGCTCCTCGGTCTTCTCTTCCGCAGTTGGCGCATTAAGACGCAACATCGCCATGAGGCTGAGCGCATCGCCCACCAACGCGAAGCCGAGCAACTGGCCGAACGCCTGCGACAGAAGGACACGATGATTACGATGTTGCGGGGGCACCTCATGGACAAGAGCGAAATTCTTGACATGCTGGAACCCAAAGCAGGCAAGCGTACCATCATCAACGCCCGCAACTGGCGAGAGATTGAGATGACACTCGACACCGCCGACGGCAATTTCGTCAGCCGACTACGGGCAGGGCACCCTCAATTCACAGAAGAGGACATCCGCCTTTGCATGCTCACAAGACTACGCCTTTCGAATACGGCCCTTTCAGCCATCTATGTCATTTCTGTCTCCGCCGTGCAACACCGAAAGCAGAAGTTGAAAAAGGAAGGCTTTGGAGTCACCGACCCCACCGTGACCCTTGACCAAATGATTGCTAACTTCTAAACAATCTTTTTCTAATGACATTCAACTGTTTTCGATGCGGAATGCTCCGCATCCTGCTACTGTTGTGCCTTTTTCTCGGCACGCAGACCGCCCAGGCCGACATTCTTCTGGGCCGAGTGCTTGATGCTGAAACCCGTGAACCGCTAGACGGTGCCAAGGTGAGCATTGAAGAAGTGATTCCAGATGTTTGCACCTTCAACCAAGTTCTTCAAACCGACTCGCTGGGACGCTTTCAATACCGTTGCTCTGGCATGACGCGCATCACCATTCGTGCCGACTTCTTTGGATACAAACAGGGCAGTGTCCGAATGGTAGGAAGCGATGGCGGCGACACCATCCGCATCGACGACATTCTGCTGAAGCCCAGCGAGGTGCTGTTGGAAGAGGTGAAGGTGACGGCTCGTCAGCGACGCTTCTACATGCGCGGCGACACGGTAATCTTCAACCCCGGTGCTTTCCAAATGGAAGACGGCGACCGTCTGCTGGACTTGGTTCGGAAACTGCCGGGCGTCAGCATCAAGGACGGCCACTTGCTATGGAACGGTGAACCGATACAAATCAGAATGAACGGCAAGGAGGCACTAAGCGAGGACCTGCTGCTGAAACGGTTGCCCATGGAGGCCGTATCAGACGTGAAAGCCTACGAGCGAAAAAGTGAGCAGGAAGAGCGCACGGGCGTGGCCGACGGCAATCAGCAGCAGGTGCTCGACGTGACCATCAAGCCGGGATTCATGGATAACTGGTATGGCAGCGTCGAGGCTACTGGCTACACAAGCAAACACTACGGCGCAGAGTTCGACGGCATGCGCCTAAGCGATTCCGACCCTGTGATGCTGTTCGGGCATGTGGGCGACGAACCCAAAAGAATTTTGACGCACACCATGGGCAGTTTTGGAGGAGAGAGTGGAGGAACCGCCGTGCGGCAGCAGATGGGATCCGTTGGCTACAAGCACGCCTGGCGACCGAACTACGAGGTGAAGGGCGACAGCTATCTGACCCTAACCGCTGGGGGCAATCATACTGACCGGCCGCAAAGCAGTTGGGAGAACGTGCAGACCTTCCTCCCCGGTACCACCCCCACGCAGACTGACAGCCAGCGTGACAGCTACGAGCATCAGTTCAAGGCACCGCTCGACTTCTCGGCTTTCCTTAATCTGAGTCCCAAGAGTACGCTGTATCTGACGGCTCATGTGGGGTATGAAAGAGGCGAGACCAGCAGGCACGAGGAACAAGAGACGTTTGAAAGGCTACGGGTAGGCGACGGCACGTCGGGAATAACGCTTTCGCTTACTCCCGTCAACACTTCCACTTTCAGCTCCCTGTCGGCAACGAGACTGTTTAATGGCACCATCGACGGTAACCTGACTTACTACACGCCAAAAGGCTCCATCACAGCGAGAGCCAGCGTAGGCTACTCTGACGCAAAGGAGCACGGCAACTCCACAGGTGAATACCGCTACCAGCAGACGGCTACGCAGGCCACTGACCGCCAAAGCTACGAGGCTCCGAATCGCCACCTGAACGCCGCCGCACAGCTCGGCTTCAGTCACGGTTTTACCAAGCAAGCCATGTTTCATGCACAATGGATGTCGGCCTACGACCACAACTTCCGCGATGAGCAACGCCTGCGGGCCGATGTGATTGACGCGGCCAACAGCTTCCGCAGAGAGGATGACCAATGGCTGAACGAACTGAAAACCGATGCCAACCTGACGCTACGGAAGATTACGCTGAAGCCAGCCTTCGCACTGACGCACCGCCACGAGCAAACAGATTACCGCCGTGCTGCCCTTGACACCGTAGCCCGCCGTAACCTCTTGCTCCTGCGTCCCTCGCTGGAACTGACCTACCGCATCCGTCAGCAGATGAGCCTGAAAGGAAATGTCTCATACGACGAGCGCACTGCCGACCTCATTGACTGCATCGCCTATACCGACAACACCAATCCGCTGTTTATCTACGAAGGCAATCCGGGCCTCACGACCACTCGGACGCTCAATGCCAGCCTCCGCTATAACTTCATGCTCACCCGTGGCAGTCAGGCTTTCGGCATCGCCGTGAATTACGCCAAGACCTACGACCCCATCGGCACCGTACTGCATTACAATTCGCAGACGGGTGGCTATCGGGCGCAGAAGCAGAACGTCAGGGGTGGCAACAGCTGGGGCGCGGAACTGAGCTACGACCGCACGCTGGCCAAGAACCTACAATTCCAGAACACGTTGTCCGAGAATTGGAATGCGTCATACGGCATCCTGACGATGGTGGACGAGCAGACGGGTCTCAGCTACAACCGCCAGCAGTCCTTGCATCTGAGGGAGAGACTGGGGCTTATCTATGAGATAGACCATCTGACCGTCTCGTCCTTCCATGAGTTCAACTGGGAACGCTATGCCTACAGCGCCGCGTCGCAAAACACAGAGAACATCTTCCGCTACTCCACACAGCTGAACGTCCGCTATCACATGAAGCAGTGGACATTTACGCTTGCCCCACACTTCTACCTAAATCGTGGCTACCTCTCCGACGCGATGAACAACAACCTGTTCGTCTTCAATGGTGAAGTCAGCTATAAGTTCCTGAAGAACCGCGCCGAACTCATCCTCGCCGCCCGCGACCTCTTGAACAAGGAAACTGACTACAGCTCCGTCATCACCGCCACTACTCATACCGAGAGTGGCAGGAGTTTCCTCCATCACTACGCCACCCTTACATTCAGGTATATATTAGAAGCAAAGAAGAAATGAAAGCAATGAAACCCACACGTTGACGACAGAGGAGAAACTGATCAAGAACCGTATCAAGACGTTCGGCAACAGGCTTTATCCCAATAATCCGACATACTACGTTACCGACAACCTAAGCCGCATTGCGGATATTGTCAGTGACACAGAGGGAATGATGGTTAATGGCATCTATGTGAACAATAAGGCGCATGTGTATCAACCGTTGGAACTGGAATAAAGCAATATGAAACGACTCCTATACATTATATTATATATAGCACTGGCAGCGACGGCGTCGGCGCAGGAAGCGATCGACACGGCGCAGTTCGTGGCGGTGTACGACTACGAGTGCAGGACGCAGGACGACGAGGGGCAGAACGTCACGGACAGGATGCAACTGGCAGTGCAGGTTGGACGGACTGTAGTGAAGTCGATGCCGCGCTCGGCCTACAAAGAAATGGATATGGACGAGGAAGAAGACATCATGGCAGTACATCAGGAGGCGTACATGCACATGCCGACGGTGTGGACGGGCTATCCTGAGGGGCAAACGACCGTGCGCGACTGGATTTTCCCGCATGAGTTCGAGGGCTGTGAGCCGACACCTGAAATTGCGTGGACATTGACGGATGACACTTTGACTGTCGGCGGCTACCTATGCCAGACAGCCACCTGCAAGTTTCGTGGCGTGGAGTGGCACGTGTGCTACACCGAGGAGATTCCGTCGTCGGCAGGGCCATGGCGGCTGCGCGGCCTGCCTGGGCTGATAGTAAAGGCGGAGAATGAGGCACACACCTTCTGCCTCATAGAATTACGACAGGAGTATACGCCCATCACGGCACCGGATAAGAACCCTGACGTGCAACGCATGCCATACGCCAAACTGCTGAAGCACCGCAACGATGTGTATGGCAATCGCCAGTATGCCAAGAACCCCTTCTTCCACGTGCCCGACCTCAACGGCAAGAACCTCTCCCTGGGCGGCAGCATCCGTAACATGACAGTGTTTGAGTTGGGCGGTCAGCAGCTCGCGTTTGCTGACGGTCATCCCCTGCTGACAAAAGCGCATGTGTATCAACCCCTGGAATTGAAATAAAATATGAAACGAAACATCATCACCATCATCATCGCCCTCGTTGCATTGGTCGCACCACAGGCAGTACACGGCCAGACAGTAACGCTGGTGGGACAAGTACAGGATGTATTCCTGAAAAGGCCGCTCGTGGCAAAGATTTCTGTCTATGAGACGGACAGCACGACTTGCGTGTTGGACTCCGTGCATGTTGAAGTCATTGAAGATGATGACGGGAGCATTATGATTGCCCCGTATTATGCGCCAGTCAAAGCCGCCCCGCACGACTATCTAATTCGGGCTGAGCTGCCGGGCTATGAGGTGGCGTGGCAAAAGGTGTCGGTGACGAACACTACGGAGAAAGAACTGTCGGTGCCGCTCATCAAGATGAGACGGGCGCGGCACATCACGCTCAATGAGGTGGTGGTGACAGCCACGAAAGTAAAGATGTTCTATCGCGGCGACACCCTGATCTATGATGCCACGGCCTTTAACATGCCCGACGGCTCGATGCTCGATGACCTCATCCGTCAGATGCCGGGCGTGACGATGAACGACGGGGGCGAGATATTCGTCAACGGCAAGAAGGTGGACGAGCTGCTGCTAAACTCGCGCTCATTCTTCGGCGGCAACAAGCAGATACTCTTGGAAAATCTGCCGTACTACACGGTGAAACATATCAAGGTGTATAACAAGAAGGACAAGAGGGACGAGGTGTTGGGACGTGACGATGGCCCGAAGCTATATGTGATGGACGTCAACCTGAAGCAGGAGTACCAGCGGGGCTATATCGCGAATGTGGAAGGGGCAGCGGGAACGCATGGCCGCTGGTTGGGGCGAATGTTCGGACTGGGCTTCACCGACCAGTACCGCTTCACCCTGCTGGGCAACGTCAACAACGTCAACGAGACGCAGCACATTGGCAAGACTGGCAACTGGACGCCCGACCGCAGACCGAGGTCGCTGATAACGACGCGCAGTGTACGGTCGGAGATTGACTACCAATCAAGAGACCAGATGATTGAAGAGACGTTCCGCACGGAGTTCGTTTCGTCAAGTGATAATCAGGAGATGCGCCAAAGCCATGAGCAGTTTCTCATGGGCAGCAATCCGCTGTCAGTCACCGAGCGCACTGGCAAGTCGAGCAACTGGAAGATTGCACTGCATAACTTATTTAACATGTATGCCCCTTTTGGTATAATGGTTTCCACGGACTTCAACTATGGCAAGCGCGATGGCAGGTCCAATTCCATATTCCAGCAATTTGGCGAAAGGCTACGGGTAGGCGACGGAACGTCGGGAATTCCACTCACGGCCTCCATGCGCACCGTCGGAATGAGTGAGGGCACATCGTGGAATGGCATAATGGAGGTGATAGGCGATATCAAGGGAATTACATACGTCGTCAAAGCAGAACACAGCAGCGACAAGTCAGAGAGCGCCATCCACTACGACACGCGGAACTATACGATTCCATCATCGGAACAGCGTTATAACGTCGGCGACTATGACAAGCGGGTGACGGCAGGCGAACTTTCGCTTGACCATATCGGCAAGCTGACGGACAGGATGCAGTTCAGAATCAAGAACAGGACGGGGCTGTCACGAACCGCTACCCATGACTATCTCTACCACCCCGACACTTTGCTGCTGGCCTCGCAATTGGATGCGCTGGCTGCCATTACCGACGTGAACAACAGCTATGACAGCAAGCTACGCTCCTTGACGAATACGACGGAAATCAATTTTTATACGCGTAACGAGCTAAAGCCCGACAAGAAATCGAGCACCAACTGGCAGTTCGGCCTGCAAGTGCCGTTCACCCGCCACACCCTCGATTACAAGCGAGGCTCCATCGACACGCTTGCCACGAACACGACGCTGTTTGTCACGCCTTGGCTGTCGTATGGCAGGAAGACGGCAAAGAACCATGAGCTACACCTCAACGTCAGGCATACGGAGACTACGGCCAACATCTACGACATGATCAACTATCGCGACGACAGCAATCCGCTGGTGGTGAAACTGGGTACGCCGGGACTGAAAGGCCACGCCAGCACCAGTGCCGGAATGGAGTATTTCAGCCGTGGCAGCGGACATAGCCAGAAGCAGTGGAACGCCTCGGCCTCGTTCAACTATCATCATCGCGACGTGTCGCAGTCGGTCATGTACAATCCTGCAAGCGGTGTCTATACCTACAAGCCGGAGAATGTGAGCGGCGCATATATCGCCAATGCCAAGTTCCAAATCTCCAACACCATCGGTGAGAAACGATTCTGGACGTGGCAGAACATCACCGATGCCAACTATCACCATTCGCTCGACCACTCTATGCTGGCAGGGGAGACAGAAAGCCATGTGAACACCGTGAATACGCTGACACTGCACGATGGTGCCTACATACAATATCATAAAGCCGTGCTCAGCATCCGCGCCACGGGCGACATCCGCTGGCGGCACTCGGAAGGCAAGATGTACGACTTCAAGACACTGAACGCCATCGATTTCCAGTACGGCCTCTCCGCCCGCTACACCACTCCGCGCCTTTGGAAGAGTTCGGGAGAAGGCTTGACACTCTCAGCCGACGGCAACATGTACAGCCGTCGCGGCTATGGCAGCAGCGAACTGAACACCGACGACTTCGTGCTGAACGCCTCCATCAGCCAGCCCTTCTTCAAGGGCAAACTTATCGCCCGCATTGAAGCCTTCGACCTGCTGCACCAACTCAGCAACACCCAATACTCCGTGAACGCCCAGGGTCGCACCGAGACATGGTATCGCTCCCTTCCGCACTACGTCCTGGCGCATCTGGTGTATCATTGGAATAAGAATCCAAGAAAGAAGTAGTGATAAATATTTATAAGTTTTATGATGAATAAAAATCGTAGATTTGAATATGATTATCAGTAATATAATAATAGTAAATAATATCTTGCAAGATATCAATGGCCGAAGCACTATGCCATTGGGAGCAGAACAGCTATCTGCAGAAGAGACAGTGTGAATAATTAACTTCTAAAACTGACAAAATGAGAAAATTGAAGCGCTTTAGTTTGCCATCTTCTTGCAAATCACTTTGCAATGAGGCAATGATTGAGATTGTCGGTGGTGGAAATGACACTACCTGCAAATTCAATTCTTCATCAAAGTCATGTACTGGAACTTGTAGTTATGCAGGTCGTAGTGGTTCTTGTGTCTATGGTACTGTCGGTACATTGACGGGGTGCTACTGCAGTATTTCGTAATTGTGATTATGTTGCGCTACTCTTCATTATGAGGGTAGCGCAACTAAATTCAGTCTCAAATAATAAGAATATCGCATTAGTCATGAAATAGCTTGAATGATACCAGATTTTTTAACAATAATGAAAAAGATTTTAGCAGCAATGATGGGCCTCGCGCTGACGATAACGGCGCAGGGCCAAGTGGAAACAGTTGACACGGCGCAGTTCGTGGCCATATATAACTACGAGTGCCAGACACAGGATGTCGAAGAGCAGGATGTCACGGACAGAATGCAGGTTGTGGTGCAGGTGGGGCGGACGGTGACGAAGTCGATGCCGCGCTCGGCCTACTTCGATGCGGATTCAAAGGTCGATGTGGCGGCTGGGGTCACGGAAACGCTCATGCACATGCAGACGGTGTGGACGGGATGGCCGAGCGGCAAGGCCACCGTGCGCGAGTTCATCTTCCCGCATGAGTACGAGGGCTATGAGCCGACACCCGAAATCGCGTGGGCGCTCAGCGAGGACACCGTGACCGTGAGCGGCTATCTCTGCCAGCAGGCCACGGCGACATATCGGGGCGTGGAGTGGCGCGTGTGCTACACCGAGGAGATTCCCTCATCGGCAGGGCCGTGGCGGCTGCGCGGTCTGCCCGGGCTGATAGTCAAGGCAGAGAGCGGGGCGCACACGTTCTGCCTCACGGAGCTAAGAATGGAGACTTCGCCCATCACGGCCCCAGAGCAGAACCCCGACGTGCAGCGGATGAAGTACGCCAAACTGCTGAAGCACCGCAACGAGATATTCGGCAACCGCCAGTATGCCAATAATCCCACCTACTATGTGCCCGACCTCATGGGCAGCATCACGGACATGAGCGTGCTCAACCACAACGGCCAGCAACTTGTGCTCGCCAATGGCGGCCATCCCCTGTTGACGAAAGCGCACGTCTTTCAACCACTGGAATTTTAATAATGAAAAAATCAATCTTAATTCACGGCCTCCCCTTCTGCATAACATATTGTGATGTATGCAAGCTGGGGTATTAAGTTCAATCCATCAAATTGCAATTAAATTATGTTTAGATTAAAGAAATTCGTTACCCATAATGGTGTAAAACCTCTAGGAAACGCAGAAATGAAGGCTATTTGCGGGCGTAAAAACTCTCATTTCTGTAGTACTGCTGACAGAAACAAAAAAACTTGTAGTGGATACTGCACTGATTCGGGAAAGCCATACTGTGGTTGGAGTCCCAATCTTGCTACCTGTATCTGCAAAAGTTCTATTGGAGACTACGCATAATTCACAGCTCTCAAAGAAGAAAGTCTGGCCTATGCTTTAAATAGGCCAGGCATCAAATTCATATAAATGAACAAATTTATTAATCCTACCTCTATGTTACGCTTCGCCTGTGTCGTCATTATGCTATTCGGCTTCAATGCCTCATTCACAGATGCTCAGACAGTGAAAACCATCTCTGTGTATCAGTATGTGAAGGACAGTTTTACAAAAGCCGGGATCCCCAACGCCAAGGTTAGCCTGTTGGACGAGACACTCGCGGTCATTGACACGATGAGAACAGAAGGGAATGATGGCTATTGGCGTAGGGAAATGGAACGCACTCCACGCAAATACGTAGTGAGAGTGGAACATCCTGACTACGAGACAGGGAAGATGATGGTGGAGATGAAGAATCTGCATCGCAACAGGTATCGGGAACTTCCTACCCTGCTGATGAAAAGGCGGTTCGTTCTCGACGAGGTCGTGGTTACGGCCTCAATAGTGAAGATAGCCTATAAGGGTGATACCATAGAGGTGAACGCCAACGCTTTCAACATTCCCGAAGGCTCCATGCTCAGCGGCCTCGTTGGCAGCATTCCCGGCTGCGAGCTGAAGCCGAGCGGGGAAATCCTGATGAACGGCAAGCGGGTGGACTACCTGTTGCTCAACGGAAAGGAATTCTTCAAGGGCGACAACAGCGTCATGCTCGACAACCTGCCCTATTATGTGGTTCAGAAACTGCAATTCTACGAGAAGGAGGACAAAGAAAAGCATGCCAGTACCCTGCATAAAGACTATGTGATGGATGTGACGCTGAAACGTGACTATCAGACAGGCATGGTTGGCAATACGGAGCTTGCCGGCGGAACGAGCAACCGCTGGCTGGCTCGTACCTTCAACCTCCGTTTCACCAACAACTCTCGCTTGTGCATTTTCGGCAATGCAAACAATGTAAACCAGACTAACAAACCAAACAGGGATGGCGACTGGACGGCTACCACTCAGACAGGAGAACTTACCACCAAACGGATTGGCATAGACGTGAATGTGGATGACAAGGACGGCAGGTTCAGTGAGCATGCCGAGGGAAGTGTCAGATGGGATAAGAGCGAAGACGAGATGCGCAGTTCCACGGAAAGCTATCTTGCCTCAGGCTCAGCGTTTGACAGGAAGCATGACTTATCGACAGGGTGCAACAGACAGATAGATTTAAGGAATAGGTTTCAGGTCGGAGCATTGACCCTTAATTCTGAATGGAGCCACCACAAAAACGACGGGACGGCCATGCGACGCTCTGCCCAGTTTGCAGCATCGCCATCATCATTTGGCACTACGACCAGCATTTTGGACTCACTGCTACAGGCAAGCACCTCTTCGGCTATAAGGAGAATAGCGACCAACAGCATGAGCAATCAAATGGAAACAAACGATACGGAATGGACGTTGGACCAAAAAGTGAACTGGCAAAAATACACAAAGTGGGGCGATGACTACGCCTTGGATTTTGACGGTTCAGTGGGTAACATCAACCGTGACAACACGAATCTCTACGAGCTGAACTTCTACAAATCGCCGATACGACAGGAGGGGCGCGACCAATACCGGGAGCATGATGAGCATAGATACCGCTATGCCATAGGCGGGGCCTATCGCTTCCATCTGCTGTCAGGACTCCATTTCGGTTCAAGTTATCATTACCGGCAGAGTTATAATTCTACGCGTAGCAATCTCTTTAAGGCCAGCTGGGATATTGATGAACTCCCTTCGGTCACTGATTTCAAGCGGCAACAGGACTTTGCCAACAGCTATACCAGCCGTCATTACGTCCGTAAGCATGAAGTAATACCCTATGTGGCATATCTCCAGGGGCAGGGGTTGGATCAACTGATGGTATCGCTGGAGGTGAGAGTGGCACACCTTAATGAAAGGGAATGCTACCAACGCGGAGAGACTGACACGAATATAAGTAGGAACTATGTCTTGATAGAGCCTAACCTGCAATTCTCCAGGACTAAGGGGAAGTGGTCATGGAGCGCGGACTATGCATTGAAGCGCAATGTCCCCGACATCATTCAGACAATAGGATATACCGACACGTCAGACCCGCTGAGAAAGGAACTTGGCAATCCAAACCTGAAGCCCTCAGACAAACATGTCATGAGATTCAGCATAACAAGAACCCTGAACGACTATTCGCAAAATATATCCTTCATGCAAAGTGTGAACATCATGGACCGGCTGATAGCCGAAAGCTTTGCTTACGATGCGGGGACGGGTATCTATACATATAAGCCCGAAAACATCAATGGCAATTGGAACTGTCAGACCCAGCTTAATGTCAGGAAGGCAATAGACAGGCAGAAAAGGCTGTTCGTCAACTCTGCCACCCGCTTCAGCTACTTCCGGAATGCAGACCTTGCCATGTCAGAAGGTTACAGCGAAAGCATACTAAGCAAGGTGAACAACTACCTCACGGAACAAGACCTGAACATGGAGTATCAGAAGGGCAAGCTCTTCATAGCCCTCACAGGAAAAATCGCCTGGAACAAGGTGAATAGAGAGGGCGATGACGAATACGGCGTAAACGCATGGAACTATAGCTACGGTCTGAGTTGTCGTTACAGCCTGCCTTGGGATGTAAAGCTATCCGCCAATCTGAAGATGTATTCCCGACGAGGCTACGAAGACCACCAGTTGAACAGTGACGACTTGGTTTGGAATGCCACAGTTTCCAAGTCATTCTTCAAAGGCAGACTTGTCGCCCAAATCGAAGGGTATGATCTGCTGCACCAATTGAGTAACGTGAACTATATGGTGAACGCCCAGGGCCGCACAGAGACCTGGCACCGCTCCCTCCCGCACTATGTTATGGTGCATCTAGCATATCGCTGGAATAATAACCCGAAAATAAGAAAATAGAAGTTATGAAATTCCTCAAACGCTTTCCCCACTTTAAGCAGAATAACTCTTCTGATTGTGGACCGACATCTCTTCGTATGATAGCAAGACATTATGGTCTTGATTATTCGACAGAGATGTTGCGTAAACATTGTCACATTACAAAGTATGGGGTTAACTTACTTGGCATAAGTGAGGCTGCTGAGTATATTGGTTTTGAAACAGCTGGTGTGAAGGTTACCTTTGAACAATTAGCAGAAGAAGGGGTGTTCCCTTGTATCCTGCACTGGAACCAAAACCATTTTGTTGTGTGCTATGGCATTGAGAAGTGTAAACATGGAGAATACAAAATACACATATCAGATCCAGCCTCACAACGTCTTACATATACCAAAGAAGAGTTTGAACGATGTTGGATTGGGCCCAAGGCTGATGAAAACAGCAATGGCGTCGCTTTGATGCTTGAACCTGGTGATGATTTTGGCAAGATTGAAGACGAATACCGTAAAAACAGCCGTAGCATGCTGTCTTTTGTCAGATATTTCACGCCCTACCACAGCATGATAGGTCAATTGGTACTGGCCATGCTCGTAGGCAGTGTAATACAGATGATACTACCCTTTCTCTCACAGGCGATGGTTGACCAAGGCATCAACGGGCGCAACCTGAATATAATTACTTTAATTCTTTTTGCCCAACTTGGTTTCTTCATTGCAACATTAAGTATAGATTACATCCGCTCGTGGATTATGCTCCACATGAATTCGCGCATAGACATCCAACTCATAGCAGACTTCCTTATAAAACTTACTGCTATGCCGCTACAGTTTTTCGACTCGCGCATGACGGGTGATATTCTTCAGCGCATTGGAGACCATGGCCGTATCAAGAACTTCTTGCTCTCAAACAGCATGCGGATTGTTTTCTCCCTCATAAATTTTGTGGTTTACCTTGCTATTCTTGCTTATTACAATGTACTTGTTCTTGCAATATTTGTTATAGGCAATACTCTATATGTAGTTTGGATTTCCTTCTTCATGCGCTATCGTAGAGAGCTGGACATTAAGCGTTTCAACCAGTCTGCCTTGGAGCAAAGCAAGATGATACAGTTGGTGCAAGGCATGCAGGACATCAAACTCAACAATTGTGAGAGGCAGAAGCGATGGGAATGGGAGCGCATACAAGTTCGTCTGTTCCAAATTGGGCTGAAAGGATTGCGAATTGGACAAATACAGCAGTCTGGTTCTGTATTTTTCACACAAACCACACACATCCTCATTTATTACATAGCTGCCAAATCTGTTGTGGAGGGTTCAATGACTCTCGGTATGATGATGTCACTAACTTACATTATCGGACAGGTGTCGGCTCCTATCGGCGAGTTAATCGGATTTGCGCAGTCGTTTCAGGATGCGAAGATCAGTCTTGAACGCCTGAATGAGATACATTCCCAGGACGACGAAGAAACCAATATTGACAAGAAACTATCCACATTACCTAAAGAACATGACATCGAAATCAAGGATTTGTCCTTCAGCTACACAGGCTCAGAGAGAGAATTGGCCTTAAAAAACATTTCACTCTCTATCCCTGCCCATAAGGTTACGGCCATAGTGGGCGAGAGCGGATGCGGAAAGACGACTCTTATAAAACTTTTGCAAGGTTTTTATGAGCCAACACATGGTACTATAAAGGTCGGTGGAACCATACTCTCCGACATTAACCCTCACACGTGGAGAGCAGCCACAGGTTCAGTGATGCAAGACAGTTTTATTTTCTCCGATACTATAGCTAATAATATAGCAGTCAATTCAGACGAAACAGATAAAGAACAGATGAAGAATGCAGCACACATGGCTCGAATTGATGATTTTGTAGAGTCGCTGCCGTTGGGGTACGATACCATAATTGGGATGGAGGGTAAAGGTGTTAGTCAAGGGCAACGTCAGCGCATTCTAATTGCCAGAGCAATTTATAAGAACCCTAAATACATTTTTCTTGATGAAGCGACAAATTCTCTCGATGCCACAAATGAGGCAAAGATTATGGACAATCTGCGAAAGTTCTATGAAGGACGTACTGTCGTAATCAGTGCCCATCGTTTGAGTACTGTTCGTGATGCAGATCAGATAATAGTTATGAATAAGGGTGAGATTGTTGAGCGAGGGAATCATAAATCTTTACTAAAGAAACGAGGACGATATTATGAATTAGTGAAGCATCAGATAAATGTTATAGAAGAATAAAACAAGATGAAAAAAAGAAACGACATACATCTACATTGTCCTGAGGTAGAATACCTAATGGGTGGCAAGATGCCTTTTATAACACGATATGGCATAACACTTGTGGTTGTTGCCCTTATCGCTGTTATTTTTATACTTTTTATTTCTGGAGGTAGTCCGCATCAACTCATGAGGGAAATGATAGAGAACACTCTGGAGCAAATAAAACTAAAAGACATATAGTCGCAAACTATTGTAAACGATGTTAACATCAACATACCATACAATAGAGGTCGTGGTGAGTATGGGAAAGGATTAGCTACCCTTTTAAGATTCCACTTTTAATAACTTAATAAAAAGCAAAAAAATGAGAAAAATTAAAAGAATGGTTTTGCATGAGAATTCTCACGTCTTACCCGTTGAAGTAATGAGAACTATTCAAGGGGGAGCAAATGTGCTTATCTATTCATGTGTATGTTCTAAAGAAGGAGTTCCTAATAAACATGGCACAGTTAAGGTTATGGCAGGAGTCAATCCTGAAACGGCCATATTGAGCTCAAGTGGAGCATGTAGTGGCTACACTAGTGCAAGTTGCGCTTTCAGTGCGTCTGTTTAATTCTATTCAATATTCACCAGACCCATCAAGATGGGTCTGGTGAATTAAATCAATTAAATTTGAACTCAACAATGAAAAAGATTTTAGTGATGATGATTGCCTTCGTGCTGACGATAGTAGCACAGGCACAACAGGATGATGGCATGGATGCTATGTTGGCAGCAATGATTGCAGCCAAAATTCATCAAGATAGTATTGACACGTCGAGCCTCGTAGCAGTCTATGATTACGAGTGTCAGACACAGGACGCGGAGGGCAAGGCGGTGACGGACAGGATGAAGGTGTGCCTACAGGTAGGACAGTACTGCACACGCAGCTATCCCTATCGGAAGTTCCGCGAAGATACGGAGGGCTATGAAAGTCTGGCACCCGACAATCTGCCCCTGTTGAGGGCTGAATCATTCTGCTTTATGCCCGAGGTGTTGACGAACTACCCAGACGGCAAGGTGACGGTACGCGACGCCATCGTGCCGACTCCATACGAGACGTGCGAAGAGCGAAAATCCGTCAAGTGGACGCTCAGCGATGATACGCTGACCGTCGGCGGCTACCTGTGCAAGACGGCCACGTGTCAGTTGCACGGAAGGAAGTGGACGGTGCACTACAGCGAGGACATCCCCACGTCGGCAGGGCCGTGGAAACTATGCGGACTGCCAGGACTGATACTCGAAGCAGAGGCTGACGGCATCCACCGCTTCACGATTGCCGACATTCAGCGCAAAGCCTCGCCAATCTATTACGAGACGAATGCCATCACCGTGAAGACTACTGAGGCGAAGCTTATCAAGAACCGCATCAGGACATTTGGCAACAGACTCTACTTGAAGAATCCCAAGTATTACGTTGGCGACCTCAGTTCCGCCGACGTCACCCACGACACCGAGGGAATACTTGTCAACAACGTGTATGTGAATAATAAGGCACACATGTATCAACCGCTGGAATTGAAGTAGAAAGGAATGCAACGACTCCTATACATTA
>JAEEGJ010017930.1_pt1 | contig 15903 bp, 13 predicted proteins | sample 8958761 | NCBI WGS metagenome assembly JAEEGJ01 (sample SAMN16246546, study PRJNA631951) | gut metagenome | biome: gut microbiome; feature: rumen; material: RS-attached | host: Bos | place: Iran: Karaj | collected 2018-10
AGGGCGGTGATGAAGCAGAGTTGTACGAGGCCGCCTGTCCATGAGGGGAACAGGAAGACGGCTGCACACGAGAGGAAGATGAAGGCAACGGAAACAGAACGGCTGTAGATACGGATCAGCAGGTTCTTGCTGTTGATCCGCATGACCAGTAGCACGGACAGGACAAAGCAGGCGAACTGCACCCACCATTGTGCTTGGAACAGTCCTGCCAACACCCAAATGACCGTGCCGTAAAGCATGGCCAATGGGAGGGTACGACGGCTCTCAGCGGTCTTGTTCTGAATCCGTTTACTTTTCACCTTTTTAATTTTTCACCTTTTTACCTTTTTTACAGGTCTGCGCCGATGTCGCGACGGAAGTATTTGTCGGTGAACTGGATCTTCTGAGCCTCCTCGAAGGATTTCTGCAAGGCCTCAGCCTTATCCTTGCCATAGGAAGAAACCGCGATGACTCGTCCGCCGGCTGTGACTATCTCGCCGTCTTTCAGGGCCGTACCGCTGTGGAAGACGATAGAACCCTCTACGTCGCTGATGCCGCTGATGGGATAGCCTTTCTTGTAGGCCTGGGGATAACCACCGCTGACGAGCATCACACAGACGGCAGCACGGGGATCGAACTCGATCGTGCGCTTGTCGAGGTCGCCTGCTGCCACACCTTCAAAGAGATCCACGATGTCACTCTTCAGGCGCAGCATGACGCTCTCCGTCTCTGGATCGCCCATTCGGCAGTTATATTCAATCACCATCGGCTCTCCCTTGACGTTGATGAGTCCGAAGAAGATGAAACCCTTATAGTCGATATTTTCAGTGGCGAGGCCTTCTACCGTGGGACGGATGATGCGGTCTTCGACCTTCTGCATCCACTCTTTGGTGGCGAAGGGGACAGGTGTGACGCTGCCCATACCGCCGGTATTCAGACCTGTGTCGTGCTCGCCGATGCGCTTGTAGTCCTTGGCCTCAGGCAGGATCTTGTAGTGCTGGCCGTCTGTGAGAACGAATACGGAGCACTCGATGCCGCTCAAGAACTCCTCGATGACAACCTGTGAAGAGGCGTTGCCGAACATGCCGCCCAGCATTTCTTTCAGTTCTTTCTTGGCCTCGTCGAGGGTGGGGAGGATCAGCACACCCTTACCAGCGCAAAGACCGTCGGCCTTCAGCACGTAGGGAGCCTCGAGGGTCTCAAGGAACTTCAGTCCTTCCTCCAGGTGCTCACCGTCGAAGGTCTGGTAACGGGCTGTGGGGATGTTATGACGCTGCATGAAGCCCTTGGCGAAGTCCTTGGAGCCTTCAAGCACGGCGCCGGCCTTGGAAGGACCGATCACAGGCACATCCTTCGTGCGGGGATCTGCTTTCAGATTGTCGTAGATGCCCTTTACCAATGGGTCTTCGGGTCCGACGACCACCATACTGATGCCCTTCTCAACCACGAAATCCTTGATGGCGTCGAAGTCGTCGGCCTTCATGGCCACGTTCTCACCACAGTTGCTGGTTCCGGCATTGCCTGGGGCGATAAAGAGTTTCTCACACTTGCTGCTCTGAGCGATTTTCCATGCTAAGGCGTGCTCACGTCCGCCGCTGCCTAATAAAAGTATTTTCATATTCTTTCTTCTTTTTTTTTTGCAACGGACAACAGGACTTAAGGACTTTTTCTTTTTGCAAATCAGTCTTGTTAGTCGTGTAGTCCGTTGCTAAATATTTGATTTCAAGTAATCTTCGAAGTATTGAGTGATGCGTTCATGGAGATGGACGCTGGCATGACCTCTCATATTGTGTTCCTCACCAGGGTAGGCGAAGAAGTCGGGCTGTGTGCCGGCTTTGATACAGGCATCGAGGAAGGAGAGGCAATGCTGAGGCACGACGGTGTTGTCGTTGTAGCCTGTGATGATCTGCAGTTTGCCTTTCAAGTCCTTCGCCTTGTTGATAAGGCTGATCTTGGCATAGCCTTCGGGATTTGTTTCAGGAGTTCCCATATAGCGCTCGCCGTACATCACCTCATACCATTTCCAGTCAATTACTGGGCCTCCAGCCACACCAACCTTGAACACATCGGGGTAGTTGGTCATCAGCGAGATGGTCATAAAGCCTCCGAACGACCAGCCATGAACGCCCAGACGCTCCATATCTATATAAAATAAGGTACGCAGGTATTCCACACCTTTCATCTGGTCCTGCATCTCGATTTGTCCCAACTGGTGGAAGGTGGCCTGCTCAAAGTCGCGGCCTCTGTACTGGCTGCCACGATTGTCGAGGATGAAGACGATGTAGCCTTTCTGGGCCATATAGGTCTCCCAACTGCGTGAGGCCCAATGCCAGGAGGCCTGGACATTGTTGGCGTGAGGACCGCCATAGACATAGATCACCGTCGGATATTTCTTATCGGGATTGAAGTCTGCGGGCTTCACCATTCTGTAATAGAGGTCGGTCTCTCCATCCGCAGCCTTGATGCTGCCGCACTCAAAAATGGGGTGTTGGTAACCAGCCCAGGGGTCTTCAGCATCCAGCAGGTTCGTGTGATGTGGAGTTTTCTGGCTGATGTCTACAACGTCGATGACTCGTGGCCTCATAGGTGTGGAGAACCTGTCTATCAGGAAGTTGCCCGATGGCGATAATTCTGCGTTATGAACACCATCTACTGTCTCCAGCTGTTTGATCTCTCCTTTCAAGTTGACGCTATAAAGACGGTGATGCAGGGGATGTTCCTTGTTGGCCTTGAAAATGACAGTCTTCTGCTTCTTGTTGAAACCCAGCACCTCCATGACCACCCATTCGCCTTTGGTGATCTGTTTCAGTTCCTTGCCGTTGGCATCGAAGAGGTAAAGGTGGTTGTAGCCGTCTTTCTGACTCTGCATGATGAATCTGGTATCATCCCAAGGCAGAAACTGAATGGGATGCAAGGGTTCTACATATTTGTCGCTGGTTTCACGGTATAGTTCTGCAAGTTTTTCACCCGTTGCGGCATCGTAGGACACCAGTCGGCAGTCGTTCTGGGCTCTGTTCAGCTCGAACATAAAGACGGTCTTGCTGTCAGGGCTCCAGGAGATGTTCGTGAAATAACGGTCGGTAGGATCACCAGCCTGCAGATAGACAGTCTTGTCGGTCTGCAAGTCATAGACACCTACAGTCACCTTGTGGCTTGTCATCCCAGCCATAGGATATTTGTCAGGCTCATACGTGGCCTCGCGGGGGAAAATGTCCACCTGCGGATAGTCTGTCACCATACTCTGGTCCATGCGATAGAAAGCCAGGCGCAGGCCATCGGGACTCCAAAACGTGCCTTTCTCGATGCCGAACTCATTACGGTGTACGGACTGTCCATAGACTATTTCCCGTGAGCCGTCGGTGGAGAGTTGGTGCTTCTGCCCCTCGGCATCCGCTACGAAGAGCTGATGGTCTTCGACATAGGCTGTAGCCTTGGAAACGGCATTCCAGTCGTTGGCCGTCTGTCCTGAGATACTGTCCTGCCAGACGATTCTCTTCTCTTTGAAATCCACAAGTATGACAGCATGGCGGTTACCAACCTGGACGATGGGCTTGTCGGGGTAGGGGAACGTGGCGTTCATCAGGTGACGTACATAGCGCTCATCATCGCTATTTGCCCATTCGTTGACTTCTTCAAGCGTGAAGATGGTAGTCTTCTTGCCGGTCTTTGCATCGATGGTATAACACTCCTCTACGTCGGTCTGTATCAGTTGGTCTCCCCACCATGTCAGCCACATGTTCTTGGGCTGCATGCTGTGGTAGTTCGTGCCGCCGAAGTTCAGGTCTTCGAGGGTGAAGAGTTTGTCTTGTGCAGACAGGGAGGTGGAGAGGGCTGCCATCATCAGAAAAGCAAACAAGGACTTAATCTTTATCATCGTCAAACCTCCTGTTCTTTTTGTCAAATCCTTTTCCTCTGCCTGATCTGGGATTCTTGTCACTCCTGTCGAAACGGTCCTTACGGTCTCTTTTGAATTTGCGGTCATCACGGTCCTTGCGATTCTTTCGGTTATCGTGGTCGTTCTGATCTTCTCGGCTCTTCCGGATATTCCGGTCTTTCCGGATGTTGTGGTCGAGTTCGTGGCGGTGGAAGGTGAAACTGCGGATGTCGCCTTCCTCATTCTGTTCGGTCTCTTCAAGGCGCTGTTTGAACTCGCGCTCTTTCTTGAAACGGTGTTTCTGGGCCATCTGCTTTTTCTCTTCGTCAGTCTTCACGATACCACCGTCGTGACGGAAATCTTTCAGTTTTCCGTCGAACATCTGGTATCTGCGGAATTCACATTCCAGACTGCCGTTATAGAGGGGGATCTTGATACTGGGTTTCAGGCCGATCTGCTCAAAGCACTCTTCGCGGTAGGAGAGGATCCAGGCATCATTACCTTTGAACTCATGTTTCAGCCGTTCGCCAATCATCTTATAAGTACCCAGAAGGTCGGGCGTGGAGATACGCTCACCATAAGGGGGATTGGTAATCATGATGCTCTTATTGCCTGGCTGGGTGAAGTCCTTGAAGTCCTGTTGTCGGACGGTGATGTCGTTGGTCAGACCTGCGGCCTTCACGTTGAGGAGGGCCGTATTGACGGCTTTGATGTCAACGTCGTAACCGTATATATGGTGCTGGAACTCACGCTCTTGGCTCTCGTCGTTATAGATTTCATCGAACAGGTCTGCATCGAAGTCCGGCCATTTCTCAAAGGCATATTCTTTGCGGAACAAACCCGGGGCCATGTTCTTGGCGATGAGGGCTGCTTCGATGAGGATGGTGCCGGAGCCGCACATGGGATCGATGAAGTCGGTGTCGCCCTTCCAACCCGAGAGCAGGATCATGCCTGCAGCGAGCACCTCATTGAGAGGTGCCTCGACACTCTCCTGACGATAACCGCGTCGGTGCAAAGACTCACCGCTGGAGTCAAGGCTCAGGGTGCATTGGTCTTCGGCGATGTGCATGTTCAGACGGAGATCGGGGTTCGCCACCGAGATGTTAGGCCGTTTGCCCGTCTTCTCACGGAATTGGTCGACGATGGCATCCTTCACCTTATAGGAGACAAACTTCGAGTGTCGGAACTCCTCGGAGAATACCACAGAGTCGACGGCAAAGGTTTTGTCGTCGTCCAAATAGGTGGTCCAGTCTATTTTCTTGATTTCTTCATAAACATCATCCGCGCTTTGTGCTTTGAAATGGCGGATGGGTTTCAGGACTCTGATGGCGGTGTGCAACTGGAAGTTGGCACGGTACATCAATTCCTTGTTACCTGTAAACGATACCATTCGTCTACCGATCTTCACATCATTAGCCCCCAGTTGGGTCAGCTCTTTCGCCAGTACAGGTTCCAGTCCCATAAACGTTTTGGCGATCAATTCGAAATTCTGTTCCATTGATAGTGTTTCTTGCATGCCCGCTTATAACGGACAATGTGTGGAATTCTGCCTGCAAAGTTAATATAAGTTGACCAAAAAAACGTGCTTTCGACTGTTAATCAAATAAAAATCATGGTATTTTGCTAAAAATCATCATGAAATTATGATGTGTTTCAAATTAATTTCGTACTTTTGTGCCCAATATGATGGTTATGACCAATCTGCTATTATATACTCATACAGAAAGTACATGGTTGATTGCCCTCGAGTGGGGCTTCGCCATATTGTTCCTGATTTTCCTGTTCGTCTCGTTATTTGTTCAGCGACGGATGGGGAGGCGGTTGAAGGCAGAATTGGAACAACTCGACAAGATCAGAAAGGGAAATGTCGAATACGACTTTATTCTCAAAGCCATGAAGATCGCTGTCTGGCGATATGATGCAGAGTCACATTCATTATTATTTGAGAAAGACTATCGTGACGGGCGTAATAACTATGTGCCGGCCATCAATGAGAACTTTCAGGAAACGCTGGCTGTGGTCGCTCCGGCAGATGTGGATCATGTGAACAGGGCTTTCGAAGATATATGTGAGGGAAGGACTGATTTCTATCATCAGGAGTATCAGGTGTTGGATAAGGCATCTGGTATCAATTACTGGGAAGAAAGTTATGCTACCATCGTAGACCGTGATTCCGAGGGTAAGCCGACAAAGATCGTCGGCACTTCCCAGCGTATTGATGAGCGTAAAGAACTGATGGCTTCGCTTGTGGCTGCCAGAAATAAGGCTGAGGAGAGTGACCGTCTGAAGACTGCCTTCCTGGCCAATATGGGTCATGAAATACGTACTCCGCTGAATGCCATTGTCGGTTTTGCTGACTTGTTGCCAGTCGTACAGACAGAGGAGGAACGTAGTCAACTCATCACAGAAATCCAGAACAATAACCAGAAGCTGTTACACATTATCGACGGTCTGGTGAGCATGTCAAAGATTGAGGCCGGTGCGAAGAGTCTGCTGATGGCCCGTGTCGACTTGAACCAGTTGCTCCAGCAGATGGTTGACACCTATCAGCCGACTACCAATGTGCCGATTACGCTCCAGTGCGCTATGGACAAGTTGATGATAGAGAGTGACCGTGATAAACTGTACGAGATTGTTGACAATCTGATACAGAATGCTGTGAAGTTCACTACTGAGGGCAGTATCCGTACTGGCTATGACCTGTTAGACGATAATCATGTGCATATCTGGGTGAGTGATACCGGTAAGGGCATTGCTGTGGCTGATCAGCAGCGTATCTTTGAACGCTTCATCAAACTCGACGAGTATATCCCAGGCACAGGACTTGGACTCTCTGTCGTGAAGTCTCATGTACAGAGTCTGGACGGTAAGATGGGCGTAGAGTCTGAGATAGGCAAGGGCTCCACTTTCTGGGTAGACCTGCCTTTAGCATAGTTTTTTTTGTTGTTCTTGCAACTTTTTTCTTGTCAGGTTCGTCTAACAGGCAGAAAGAACATCAAAAAAGAAGTAAAATGAAACAAATGATGAATGCAAAGCGAGTAATGATGGCAAGTGCAGTCGTGCTGGCCATGTCCATGGGAATGATTTCTTGTTCTTCCTGTATGAGTGAATGGAAAACGCAGACCATCCTCTCCGATGGTCCCAAGGTGACGGAAGTCAGACAGTTGACTGGCTTCGAGGAAATCGAGATCAGTGGCAGTCCCCGTGTCTGTTATACACAGGCTGACAGCTTCTCTGTCTGTGTCAAGGGTACACAGGAAGCAGTAGACAATCTCCTGACCGATGTGGAAGGTAAGACGCTGAGTATCCGTAACCGTGGGAAGATCAAACTGGTCAATATCTCATTCGACGATAACAGTCTGACGGTCTATGTGACATCTCCGGATTTGACAGGTATCCGTCTGAACGGCTCGGGTGACTTCGAAGCCAAAGGCCGTGTGGATACCGACAAGATGGACATCGTGCTGCGTGGTTCAGGTGACATTGACATGAAGGATATCATCTGTGACCGTTGTGGCGTTGAACTGATTGGTTCTGGCGACATCTCCCTTGGCAGTCTGGATGCCATAAAGACTTCTGCCACGCTTATCGGTTCTGGTGATGTGTCATTAGGACTGCTGCACGTGAAGGATACGTACCTCTCACTGAAAGGTTCTGGTGATATCAATGCCGACTTTAAAGAAGGTTGTGGTGCCGTAGAATGTGAGTTGCGTGGCTCGGGTGACATCTCCCTGAAAGGTAAGGTTCAGAAGTTCAGTCAACACAAGTCAGGTTCGGGCGATATTGACATCAATCGGCTGACTGTGAATAAATAATCGATAAAATATATTAAAATCTTTCGGTTTCTCATAAATAATGATTACTTTTGCCGAATTATTGAGGCAAACCCTTAGGGAAACCGGATGAAATATGCAGTAATAGCCGCGGGCGAAGGCTCGCGGCTGACAAAAGAAGGCAATACGACACCGAAGCCTCTGATAGAGGTAAACGGTGAGAGGCTGGTCGACAGACTGCTGCGAATCTTTGAGGCTCAAGGAGCTTCTGAGGTGGCTATCATCTGTAACGAGCAGATGACCGAGGTGAAAAATCATCTCAAAGCCGTGCAACAGTCTTATAGACTGCCGTTGAGGCTCGTCGTGAAGTCTACACCCAGTTCCATGCACAGCATGTGGGAACTGAGACGATGGCTTGACGACGGTCCTTTTGTGTTGACAACCGTCGATACCATCTTCCGTGAGGAAGAGTTCGACGGCTTTGTGCAGACCTTCTCCGGACTCCTCAAGACAGGAGAGGCTGACGGGTTGATGGGGGTCACAGACTACATCGATGACGAGAAGCCACTCTATGTCTCCACCGATGATGACCTGTGGATTACCGCTTTCCTCGATCAATGTGACAGTCCGCGGTATGTCAGTGGCGGCATCTATGCCCTGACACCCCGTTCGCTGACCACACTCCATGACTGTGTGGCGAATGGTGAGCAACGTATGCGGAACTTCCAGAGGGGACTCCTGCGGGATGGGCTTAAACTGAAAGCATGGCCCTTCTCAAAGGTACTCGATGTCGACCACGTCAGTGATATTCAAAAAGCAGAGGCATTCTTAAGTGAAGAGTGAAAAGTGAAGAGTGAAGAATGAGGATACTGGCAGTCAGCAGGGCAGAGCGGTTTTCGCCCAATTCCGTGGAGCGGGATAAAGCGATCTTTCAGGCAGTCATCGGCAGGCTGCAAGAACATGGCGATGAGATCTGCCTTGTCAGTGAGGAGAGTTTGGAGGATATTTCTGAGTATTCTGAGTCTTCTGACCTCGTCATCACAATGGCGCGCCAGCCTGAGACCCTGAAGTGGCTCAAGTCGTTGGGTGTCACCTGTGTCAATTCGCCTGAGGGTATTGAACGCTGTACGAGAAGTCGTCTGCTCAGTATCATGGAGCATCTCGGCACACCGGTTCCTCCGCAGGAGGGTCCTGACGGTTACTGGCTGAAACGAGGCGATGCTGCCGCACAGACGGATGCGGATGTGGTCTATGTGTCTGACCGGGAACAACTAAAGACGGCCATACAGACGATGTGTCAACGTGGTGTCACCGATTACACGGTGAGTGCCCATGTGCGAGGCGACTTGGTGAAGTTCTACGGGGTGGGGCAGGGAGACTTCTTCCGATGGTACTATCCCACGGATGACGGTCAGACGAAATTCGGTGATGAACACCGCAATGGCAAGGCCTGTCATTATCCGTTTCAGGCCGAGGCGTTGCAAGATGAGGTACAGCGGTTGGCAGCAGCAGTCGGTGTCAGTGTCTATGGTGGCGACGCCATTGTCAGGGCTGACGGATCGTTCTGTCTGATAGACTTCAACGATTGGCCTAGTTTCTCGCGCTGTCGGGAAGAGGCTGCCGATGCAATTGCCTCGTTACTGAATAGAATAAGGTAATCATAAAGTTCAAAGTTCAAAGCTTAAAGTTCAAAGTTCAAAAATATTTGTTGTGGCAACATTTAAGGAGTTATTGATGGTTTCATTCAAGTCTGAGGACACAGAGGAATGGCTCGACGTGTGGTTCACACGTCCCATTGGTCTTGTCTTCGCCTTGCTATGGAATAAACTCGGCATCCATCCGAATGTCATTACGATTGTGTCGTTCTTCTTTGGAGCGGCAGCAGGCTGGATGTTCCATTATACAGATCTTCTGCATAACCTCTATGGCGTTGCTCTGCTGATGCTGGCCAATTTCTGTGACTCTACCGACGGTCAGATGGCACGCCTGTCAGGCAAGAAGACACTCTTAGGTCGTGTGCTTGACGGATTCTCCGGCGATGTGTGGTTCTTCTGCATCTATGTGGCCATCGTGGTACGTCTGTGGCCCCAGCAGATTCCCGGCACCACTACGCAGTGGGGCGTCTGGGGCTTTATGTTGGCTGCTGTGGCAGGCTTCCTTTGTCATGCACCGCAAAGTTCGTTGGCCGACTACTATCGTCAGATACATCTTTATTTCCTTCTGGGTAAGGAAGGCAGTGAACTTGATACCAGCTCTCAGCAGCGACAGATCTTTGAGAATCTGCCTAAGGCGAAATGGTTTGAGCGTCTGTTCCGTTACAATTATGCCAGTTATTGTCAAAGTCAGGAACATCGTACTCCACGTTTTCAGGCGTTCTTCCGTGAGGTGAAGTCGCGTTGGCCTGATGCCTCCGATATGCCTCAGGATCTTCGTGATGCGTTCAGGGCTGGCAGTCTGCCGCTGATGAAATATACTAACATGCTCACGTTTAATGTCCGTGCTATCACTATCTATGTGACGTGTCTGTTGGATTGTCCGTGGGTCTATCTGTTAGTGGAGGTTATTATATTAAATATAATGTACGCGTATATGCACCGCACCCATGAAAGGTTGTGCGATGACTTGTACAATTCATATTTGAAGGCATGACGGCAGGTTATATCTTTGACTATGGAGGCACTCTCGATACGGGAGGACAGCACTGGGGACAGGTGTTCTGGCATGCCTATGAGCGCCATCGGGTGCCTGTCAGCGAGGCGCAGTTCCGGGAGGCGTATGTCCACGCGGAACGTACGCTGGGGCGGAATCCTATCATCCGTACGGACTATACCTTCCGTCAGACATTGGAAACAAAACTCCGCCTACAACTGGAGTATTTTCGTGGAGTGTGGAGTGAGGAATGTGGAGCGAAATATGCTGAGGTGCTGGCAGATGACCTCTATGCCCGTACCGTCGAACAGACGGCCCGGAGTCGCAAGGTTCTCCAGAACCTGAAAGACCAAGGTGTGCCGATGGTGCTGGTGAGCAACTTCTACGGCAATATGCCTGTGGTGCTGCATGAGTTTGGCTTCGACGGGCTTTTCGTCAAGGTTGTTGAGTCGGCAGTCGTTGGCATCCGAAAACCTGATCCCCGCATCTTCCTCTTAGGAGTGGATGCTCTTGGGCTGAAGCCGGAAGAGGTGACGGTGGTGGGCGATAGCCTGGATAAGGATATCATCCCAGCTCACGAAGCCGGCTGCCAGACAGTCTGGTTCCGAGGCGAGGGTTGGACACCCGCACCTCACAACGGGGACTGTCCCTATTGTGAGATTATCGACTCGCTCGATGAATTATTGGAAAAGATTAAAACGAAATAAAACGACATGAACAAAACAAACGTAAAACCAGCAGAAGGTAAGCTGGGTATTCTGGTAGTCGGCAACGGCGCAGTTGCCACGACATTCATGACTGGTGTGCTGATGACCCGCAAAGGACTGACGAAGCCTGTGGGCTCTATGACTCAGTACGACAAGATCCGTGTGGGACGTGGAGCCTCGAAGCAATATCTGAAGTACGGTGATATCGTTCCATTGGCCAGTATCGACGATATCGTGTTCGGCTGTTGGGATGTCTATCCGCAGAATGCCTACCAGTCTGCTGTCTATGCTGAGGTGCTGAAGGAGAAGGATATCGAACCCGTACGAGAAGAACTCGAACAGATTGTGCCGATGAAGGCAGCCTTTGATCATAACTATGCGAAACGACTCAGTGGCGATAATGTGAAGTCTTGCACTACCCGTTGGGAGATGGTCGAAGCTTTGCGTGACGATATCCGTCGTTTCCGCGAAGAGAAGGGTTGTAGCCGTCTGGTGGTGCTTTGGGCTGCCTCTACGGAAATTTATGTACCTGTTGAAAAGAGCGTCCACTATCATCTGGCCGATCTCGAAGCAGCCATGAAGGCCGACGATCGTCTGCATATTGCCCCTTCCATGTGTTATGCCTATGCAGCGCTCTCTGAGGGTGTGCCATTTATCATGGGAGCACCCAATACGACTGTCGATATACCTGCTATGTGGGAATTGGCAGAGAAGACGCACCAGCCTATCGCCGGCAAGGACTTCAAAACGGGGCAGACGCTTGTCAAGTCTGGCTTTGCACCTATTATCGGCACCCGTTGTCTGGGACTCTCGGGCTGGTTCTCCACCAATATCCTCGGCAATCGCGACGGTCTCGTGCTCGATGAGCCGGAGAACTTCCGTACCAAGGAGGTCTCGAAGCTCTCAACCTTGGAGACCATCCTCAAACCAGATGTCCAGCCAGACCTCTATGGTCACGGCAACGATGAGGACAACCAATACTATCATAAGGTGCGCATCAACTATTATCCGCCGCGTAACGACAATAAGGAGGGCTGGGACAATATCGACATCTTCGGCTGGATGGGTTATCCGATGCAGGTGAAGATCAACTTCCTCTGCCGCGACTCCATCCTCGCTGCACCTCTCTGCCTCGATCTCTGTCTGCTCTCAGATTTAGCTGCCCGTGCTGGTCGTTATGGCATACAGCGCTTCCTCAGTTTCTTCCTCAAGTCGCCGATGTATGACTATACACAGGGTGAAGAGGCCGTGAATAACCTCTATCAGCAGTATACGATGCTGAAGAACGCCATTCGTGAGATGGGTGGTTACGAGGCCGACGAGGAAATTGACTAAAGGTGAAAAGGTGGAAAGGTGAAGGGATGATCATATTAGCCGATAATCAGGATATCACCCGGGTTGGTATGATGTACGTTTGTGAGCATCAGGAGCCAATACCCGAGATATGCCGTGCTGCTGACAAGACGGAACTGATAGAACAACTGAAGGCGAACGGTGAGGCGGTGGTTGTGCTTGACTACACCCTCTTCAACATCAACGATATCGAGGAACTGGAAATCCTGCACGAACGTTTCCCGCTGGCGAAGTGGATACTCTTCAGTTTCGATCTGTCGTCAGATTTCGTCCGTCGCGCTATCGCCTTGTCTTCCCTATTCAGCGTGTTGCTCAAAGACTCACCGCTCTCGGAAATCCGCGATTGTCTCCGCTATGCCTCCCGGGGGCAACGGTATATCTGTCAGCGAATGGCAGAGATTCTGCTGGCTCCGGCTCAGGACCGTATGGCTGAGGATGTCCGTCTTACTCGTACTGAGATGGAGATTCTGAAGGACATCGCCCTGGGCATGACTACCAGGGAGATCGCCGAGAAACGCTTCTCCAGTTTCCATACGGTCAATACGCATCGGAAGAATATTTTCAGGAAGTTGGGATTGAACACCGTCCACGAGGCAACGAAGTATGCCCTCAGGGCGGGACTTGTCGATTCTGCTGAATATTACATATAAAAAAACCAAGAGTGTCATCACGACAGTCTTGGCTTTTCTTCTAACTAACTTATTATCAACTATTCATTACTCATTCTGATTTCTGGTGCAAAGGTACGAAAAAAGAGGTAAGTGGATGGAAAAAAGAGGAAAGAATTTGCAAAAAACCACGTAAACGTTTGCGATATTCAGAGAAATAATGTACCTTTGCAACCGAGAAATTATCACTAGGAAATTATCAATTATTCATTATTATCAATCATGCCTAACGGAAAACGACGTATATCATTGAAGGATCTCGCCCTGGAGCTGGGCGTGAGTATTGCCACTGTGAGCAGAGCCCTGCGCAGTTCGCCCGAGATTGGGCAGGAGATGCAGGAGCGGGTGAAGGCATTGGCCAAGAAACTGAACTACCGCCCGAACCCCTTTGCACAGAGTCTGCGCAAGGAGGCGCCGAGGGTGATTGGCGTCGTCATACCTAACCTCGTTAGCCACTATTATGCCTCGGTGCTCGACGGCATTGAGGATGAGGCGGCCAAGAGCGGCTACTCCGTCATCAGTGCCAATACCCATGAGCAGAGCGAAGCCGAAGTGCGCGTCATCGATAACTTCATAGGCCTCCACGTTGAGGGTATCGTTGCCTGTCTGTCGCAGAATACCACTGACTACAGCCACTTTGAGGAAATCTCACAGATGGATATTCCCTTGGTATTCTTCGGACGTACTTGTCTGCCGGAGAAGTTCTCCAGTGTTACTGCCAATGGCGATGTGGCTGCCCAGGAGGCTACCCAGCATCTTATCGATACCGGTAGTCGTCGCATCGCTTTCATAGGAGGTCCGAACCATCTTGATATGGTACGTCGTCGTAAGCATGGCTATTTGGAGGCACTGCGTGAGAACCGCATCCCCATTGACCGTAATCTCGTTGTCTGCGAACGCATCGACTATGACTGGGCGCTTGATGCTACTATCCGTCTGTTGCAGAGCGAAAACCGTCCTGACGCCATCCTTGCTTTCAACGATATCATCACCTTCGCAGCCTTTACCGCCATCAAGCAACTTGGTTTCCGCATCCCCGAAGATGTCGCACTCATTGGCTTTACGGATGATGTCCATGCTCAGTACGTCACGCCGAAGCTTTCTGCCATCGAGGACCAATCGCGCCTGATGGGGCAGACCGCCTGTCGCCTGTTGCTGAAGAACATTGCAGGCGACCGTAAAATCTATCGTGAGATCGTTCCCCAGAAAGTCATTATTCGCGAGACGTCTGCCCGACGATAATTTTTTGAAAAGAAAACAGCCACGCAACTAAAGGTCGCGTGGCTGTTTACTTATAGAGGGCACAGGTTATTCAATCACAACCAGTGCATCGTCTTCCATAACACTCTCACCGATCTTCACGCAGACGGCTGTCACCTTGCCGTCTTTCTCGGCAGCGAGGTTGTTGGCCATCTTCATGGCTTCGAGTACGATCACCGTATCACCGGCCTTCACCTCGTCGCCCTCGGCCACGAGGATGTCGGTAATGACACCGGGCAGCGGAGCCTTGACGGCGTTGGCCTTGTTGACAGCAGCCTTGTTGGCAGCAGGTGCATCGTCGGAAGCAGCAGCTGTGGGGGCTTTCACCACGGGCTTCTTCTTCTCAGGCTCTGCCTGCTTCTCCATCTCGACAGTATATTCTTCACCGTTGACGGTCAGCGTGGCAATGTTATCCGTGATATCACCGACCACAACCTCATACTTATTACCGTTGATTGTATACTTATACTCTTTCATACTCAAAACTCATTTACGGATGTTGTGTGAATGTCTGTGCATAGCCGTTCCACTGAGTGGGGTGGGCACTGATGGTAATGATGCCCGGCTCTGCGTCGTGAACGTTATTGCCTAAGTGCTCATGGAGCGCAAGGGCAATCGCTGCATATACTTCGTTGTTCATCTTATAGAAATTAATTACATCGGGATGTTACCATGCTTCTTAGCGGGCAGGGCATCGCGCTTGGTGGCAAGCTGTGCCAGACCACGGCAGATGCGGAAGCGAGTGTTGCGAGGCTCGATCACGTCATCGATGTAGCCGTACTTGGCGGCCTGATACGGATTGGCGAAGAGCTCGTTGTACTCGTCCTCCTTCTCAGCGATGAAGGCCTTCACGTCCTCACCAGCCTCCTTCTTGGCCTTGGCTTCCTTAGCGTAGAGCACGGCAGCAGCACCAGAGGCACCCATCACGGCGATCTCTGCTGAGGGCCATGCGTAGTTCAGGTCGGTGTGGAGCTGCTTCGAACCCATCACGATGTGCGAACCACCGTATGACTTACGCAGGGTGACGGTGATCTTGGGCACTGTGGCCTCACCATAGGCATAGAGCAACTGGGCACCGTGCAGGATGACGGCATTGTACTCCTGACCAGTACCGGGCAGGAAGCCTGGCACGTCGACGAGCGACACGATAGGAATATTGAAGGCGTCGCAGAAACGCACGAAGCGGGCACCCTTACGAGAGGCGTTCACATCGAGCACACCCGCATAGCATGTCGGCTGGTTAGCCACGATACCTACGCTCTGACCGTTGAAGCGGGCAAAGCCGACGATGATGTTCTTGGCGAACTTAGGCTGCACCTCGAAGAACTCGCCGTCGTCAGTGATGGCAGAGATGACCTTATACATGTCGTAAGCCTCGTTGGGGTTTTCGGGGATGATCTCGTTCAGGCTGTCCTCCATACGGTTGATGGGGTCGTTAGTGGGCTTGAAGGGAGCGGTCTCCATGTTGTTCGAGGGGATGTAGCTCAGCAGGGTCTTCAACATCTGAATACCTTCCTCCTCAGTAGCAGCGGTGAAGTGGGTCACACCCGACTTCGTGGCATGTACTGAGGCACCACCGAGGTGCTCCGGATCGATATCCTCACCTGTGACGGTCTTCACCACCTTCGGGCCAGTGAGGA
>JAEEGJ010017931.1_pt1 | contig 15903 bp, 10 predicted proteins | sample 8958761 | NCBI WGS metagenome assembly JAEEGJ01 (sample SAMN16246546, study PRJNA631951) | gut metagenome | biome: gut microbiome; feature: rumen; material: RS-attached | host: Bos | place: Iran: Karaj | collected 2018-10
ACACGATGCGCAGCTTGCCGTCCTTATCTTTGAAGAACGAATGATGGCCGACGCCGACCAACCCGCCGACGCGTTGGAAGATCGGATTGTGGTCGTATTTCTTCCACAAACCGCCGATATTGTCCGCCACGGCGCAGCCGATGCCGTAGTCCTGACTGGTGTAGCCATTGCCGGAATACGTCATGTAGTAACGGCCTTTGTATTTCATAACGAAACAGCCTTCGTTGACGCGCCCCGCCTTGCGCTCCCACGGCTGGTAGGCGCGAATGCAGTAGCGATATGATTCCGGCTTCGCATGGAGGCAGTCGTCCTCCAGTTCGACGCTCCAGATGTTCAGACCGTCGTTGAAACGGTCGAAAAACATGTACGGCTTGCCGTCGTCGTCGATGAACAGCGTGTTGTCGATGGTCTTCTCGCCTTCGAAGAACGGCTTCTTCTCCGGCTGGACGAACGGGCCGAGCGGATGGTCCGCCACGGCGACGCAGACATGTTCGTCCGCCGAATAGTACATGTGGAATTTGCCTTTCACTTCATAGACTTCCGGCGCCCAGAACCATCTTTCACCGTATGAATCGTCTTTGTGCAACGCCAGTTTCTCCTTCGAACGGCCCACCCCCCGCGTCCAAGTCTTCAGATCCGTTGACGACATGACGGCGATGCCATTGGGTGAATCCGTCCCGTAGGCGTAGTACATGCCGTCATAATACAAAATGAACGGATCGGCGAACGGCACGCGGCGCGGTTCGGCAGACAAATCCGCCTGGACAATGGACAGACACAGCAACGACAACGGCAACAAAGCGCATGATTTCATGGGAGTTCTCCTGTTTTTAGTTGATTTGAAACGAAAATGCAGATATATTCTAATCTTGTTTTATCCGAAAATCAATTAAACACCCCAAAAAACATCATCATGAAATTTCATCTTGCCAGCACAATGCTCATGGGACTCTCCCTGGCGGCTTCCGAACTCTGGATTGAAACAGAGCAGTTTTCGCAAAAAGGCGGCTGGGTCGTCGATCAGCAGTTCATGGATTTCATGGGCTCGCCCTATCTGCTCGCCCACGGGATGGGCAAGCCAGTCGAAGACGCCGTTACCCAACTGAATATCAAGGAAGAACGCACTTACTTTGTCTGGGCGCGTACCTATAATTGGACGTCGCCGTGGACGGATAAGGAAGGGCCCGGCAAATTCCAAATCAGCGTCAACGGCACACGCCTGCCCAACATTCTAGGCTGTCGCGGCAAGTCATGGGAATGGCAGATGGCTGGCTCCATGATCATTCCCGCCGGAAAAGCTACCATCGCCCTGCATGATTTGACGGGATTCGACGGACGTTGCGACGCCATCTGCCTCTCAACACGTTGCCAACTGCCGTCCATCCGCCCCGTGCCGCCGCCACCCATGCCAGCTGGCGAATTCGATTTCGTCGTCTGCGGCGGCGGCATCGCGGGCATCTGCGCCGCAGTCTCCGCCGCACGGCTCGGCTGCCGTGTCGCGCTCATCAACGACCGCCCCATACTCGGCGGTTGTAACAGTTCCGAAGTTCGCGTCCATCTTGGCGGCCGTATCTCCATAGGCCCCTATCCGGAGCTTGGCAACCTGCTGAAGGAGTTCGGCCCGCTGAACGGCGGCAACGCCAAACCTGCTTCACAATACGAAGACGATAAAAAGGCATCGTTTGTCGCCGCCGAACAGAATATCACCCTCTTCCCGAACTACCATGTCCGCACCGTCACGATGGATGGCCGCCGTATCGAATCCGTCATCGCCAAAAATATCGAAACTGGATTTGACCTTTCCTTCACGGCACCACTTTTCGCGGACTGCACAGGCGACGGAACCGTCGGCTATCTGGCGAGAGCGGATTACCGCATGGGACGTGAGGCGCGAGATGAATACAACGAGCCGAGCGCTCCTGAAAAAGGTGACAAACTCACGATGGGCTCCTCCGTCCAATGGTATTCAAAAGATTGGGAAACAGAGACTTCCTTCCCTGAATTCTCCTACGGTATCGAATTCAACGACAAATCCTGCGAAAAGGTCACCATGGGCGAATGGACATGGGAAACCGGCATGAATTTCGACCAAATCAACGATTTCGAACGTATCCGTGACTACGGCCTGCTCGTCGTCTATTCCAACTGGAGCTATCTGAAGAACCATCTGCCAAACAATGAATCATACCGCACACGTTCGTTGGACTGGGTAGCATATATCGCAGGAAAACGCGAATCTCGTCGTCTGATTGGCGACTATGTCCTCACGGAGAATGACTTGCGCGAACAGAAAATCTATGACGACGGCACCGCCGCCACGACGTGGTCCATTGACCTCCATTATCCGGATCCGAAAAACACGGAGCATTTCCCCGAGCGCGAATTCAAATCCATCGCGAAACATCAGAATATCTACCCCTATCCGGTGCCGTACCGCTGCCTCTATTCGCGCAATACGGACAACCTCTTCATGGCAGGCCGTAACATCAGCGTCACCCATGTCGCGTTGGGGACGACACGCGTCATGCGCACGACGGGTATGCTTGGCGAAGTCGTCGGCATGGCGGCAGAAATCTGCCGCCGCCACAATTCGCAACCGCGCTCTGTCTATGAAAACTATCTTAATGAATTAAAGGAACTTATGAAAAAAGGCACTGGCCAACGAGGCCTGCCAAACAACCAGAAATACAACCAAGGCGGAACGCTACAGAAAGACATTAATTGAGGAAGTGGCGGAGGCGTCCCCGCCGTCGCCAGAAGGCAGGACGCCCTTGCTACCTCACTATAAGGAACACCCATGAAAAACCTACTCTTCACATTGACAGGAATCATCGCCATGTCCCTCTGCGCCACCACCATCGAGCCCGGAAAGATTCCGGAAGGTTTCGATCCGCAAAAAGTCGAACTGCGCAAACTGATTGAAAGCACACCACGCGGCGGCCTGCCCAATTTCTATGCGAAACTCGAAGAAGGGCAAGATGTGACCATCGCCTATTTCGGCGGATCCATCACTGCACAGAACGGCTACCGTGTCCATTCACAGAAGTTCTTCCAAGAGCAGTATCCAAACGTAAAAGTCAATGCCATCCATGCCGCCATTGGTGGAACAGGTTCCAATCTCGGTGCCTATCGTCTTGAACACGATGTCCTTAAATTCAAGCCTGATCTCGTTTTCGTAGAGTTCGCCGTCAACGACTCGGGTGCTCCCGCAATCGCTGAACGCCGCTCCATGGAAGGCATCGTCCGCCACATCTGGCATGACCTGCCGAATTGCGACATCCTTTTCGTCTATACGCTCACCGCCTCTATGCTCCCGCATCTGCAGACTGGCCTCATGCACCGCGCAGAATCCGTCATGGAAGAAATCGCGGATTACTACGCCATCCCGACCATCCACATGGGCGTAGAAATCATCGAACTTGAACGCAATGGCAAACTCATTATGAAAGCCTCCAACGAAGGCATGACGCGCGTTTCTGGAAAGGAACTCAATCTCAGCGCGGACAATTTCATCAATGCCGACGGTAAAATCCCCTTCGCGCGGGATGGCGTCCATCCCTATGAAAACACAGGCCACATTCTCTATATGGAAGCCATCAAACGCTCCCTCCCCGCCATCAAGGCCGCTGGCCAGAAAGGTCCACACACCAATCTTCCGAAACCAATGGTCGCCGACTGCTGGGAAAAAGTCGTCACGATTCCGTTCGACCATCCCGCCGTCCACATCACAGGACCATGGCGGAAAGACGCTCATGACGATGCCAGCACGAGGCCTTTCCTCAACCGTTGCGACGATTTCTTCTCTTTCGACAGCGGTGCTGAAATCACCTTCAAATACAAGGGATTGAACGCCGCCGTCTACAATATCATCGGTCCGCAGGGTGGTGTCGTGGAAGTCTCCATCGATGGCGCCAAGCCATACGTCAGCCGCCAATTCGACCCATACTGTACATACCACCGCCTCGCCACGATGTGGCTCGGCAACAGCGACGATCCGAATAAGATCCGTACCATCACCATCAAAGTGACAGACCAGCCTATCGACAAACGCGCCATCCTTTTCGATCACAACAAGCCCGATTTCGACAAAAATCCCGCCAAATACGCAAATCTCCGCTTCTTCGCGGGTTGCATCTTCATCGTCGGTGACATTGTTGAATAACATACCTATTAATATATAAAGCACATGCATCTTCCACTGGACATCTTTCTGGCATTGCGATACTTACGCCCAAAGCGGACGTTCGTCTCGTTCATTACGCTGCTTTCCATTCTCGGACCGACGCTCGGTGTCGCCATCCTGCTCATCGTCAATTCCATCATGGCCGGATTCGGAAAAGACATTCAAGAAAACATCATGAGCTGGCAGGCTCATCTGCATGTCTTTCCGAACATGAAATCGACGATGGATGAGCCGGATAAGATCATTGAAATTCTTGAAAAGCATGGTGTTAAGGCATCACCACTGATTCAAGATTCCGCCCTCATACAAGTCAAGGCGAGCACGTTGTCCGGCGAAGAAGAGCAAGTCATCCAACCCAAAGTCGTCTATGGCATCGATCCCGCCCGCGAAGGAGAAGTAACGGGAATCAAAGGCGCCATGATCTACGGCAAATTCGACATAGAAGAAGGCGAAGCACTCGTCGGCGACCGCCTTGCGAATGCCGTCGGGCTCCGTATCGGCTCCAGTTTTCTCATCCATTCCCCTGCACGGCTCACGCAAAACGTCAAATGGGACAAAGATGGCCAAGTCCATGTCGGCCAGCCTGACGAAGTCTATCTGCCAGAGGAAGTTAAAGTCGTCGGCATCTTTTCCATGGGTTTTGCGGAATTTGACGAAAATGTCATTTTCGTCCGCCGCGACCAAGCCGCCGATCTATTTGGATTTGATTGGGGCACAGCGACTTCCGTACAGGGCAAAGTGCCCGATCCCATGCAGATGGACAAACTGGTAAAAGAACTGAACGACGACATCAACGAGCCGAACCGCCTCCGCCGTTTCAAAATCGTCACGTGGAAGGAACGCAACCAAATGCTGTTCAATACGTTGCAAGTCGAAAAGAAACTCATGGCATTCCTTATGACGTTCATCCTGCTGGTTGCCTCCTTCAGCATCGCGGCGACGCTCATTACGGTTGTAGTGCAGAAGACGCGTGAAATCGGCACATTGAAAGCCGTCGGCGTCTCCAGTTGGACGGTTGCGCGAATCTTCATGTTCCAAGGCGCCGCCATCGGCGTCTTCGGAACGACGTTCGGCATCACGCTCGGCCTGCTGGTCATCCACTACCGCAACGGCATCGCCGCCATCCTCAGCAAGATTTTAGGCCATGACGTCTTCCCGCCGGAACTCTACCACCTCAACCATCTGCCCGCCCTCTGGACTGGCAGCGATCTTGTCACCGTCTCCATTCTTTCCATGACCGTCTGCATTCTTGCGGCCCTTATACCCGCCATATTCGCCTCCGCCCTGCCACCCGCCAAGTCGTTGCAGGACAATAACTGACAACCTCCCAACACAGATAACACGACACAATGGAACCACTTTTCCAAATCAAAAATCTCTACAAGTCATTTTCGCTGGCGGGAGGAACGATCGAAGTCATCAAAAATCTCAGCCTCGACCTGCCAAAAGGCGAATGGCTCGCTCTCACAGGCCCCTCTGGTTGCGGCAAAACCACTCTCCTCCATATACTTGCAGGTCTTGACCGACCGACATCTGGCGACATTCTTCTAGATGGTCAGAACATCGCGAAAATGTCCTCCTCTGCGCTGACGAAACTTCGTAAACAGCGCATTGGCTTCGTCTTCCAATCCTACATGCTCTTTCCTGAGTTGTCCGCTTTGGAAAACGCCGCCCTGCCCGCTCTTCAATGGGGCGTCAACCGCAACGATGTCTATCAGAACGCTAAAAAATGGCTTGAAACATTCGGTCTTGCATCACGTCTGAACCACCGCCCACGTGAATTGTCCGGCGGCGAACAGCAACGCGTGGCCATCGCCCGTTCCCTCATCAACAATCCGGACATCATCCTTGCGGACGAACCGACCGGCAATCTTGACGCCAAAGCCGCGCAGGGCATCATCGACATCTTGCAGCATGTCCGTTCGGGCAAGGCCAAGACGCTCATCATGGTCACCCATGATTTGAATCTCGCCAAACAAGCCAACCGCGTTATCGAATTGAAGAAGCAATAACAATAAACTATCTAGAAGCCTAGAAGTCTAGAAGCCTAGAATTCTAGAAGTCAATTACTTCAGCTTGCTCCAATTGGTCTTGTTGAACAAAGAATTGCTGTTCGGATCGAAGGTCGCCGTGTTCGCGTTAGGCGTGTTGAAACCATTGTTGTGGTAGATGATCTCGTTGTCGCTGTTGATCCATGCATGGTCGTAGCGGCTATCGACGAACATCTTCTCGCCCGTGTTCGGATTGGAAACCGTATCCACGTCGCGAATATATTCCGACCACATGTCGCGCACTTTGTCCTGCGTTTTCGACGCGTTGGCGGCGGCTTCCATCTGCTTGTCGTGGATTTCATTCTGCAGACGGAGCCAATTCATCGTCCGCTGTTTGGCGATTTGATTGACAACCGCCGTAAAGTGCGGGTTCATCTGGACTTTCTTCACCATGTTCTCCAACCGTTTCTGCGTGTCCTTTTCCAATTCAGGCGGGCAACTGAACGACATCGGCATCAGCAGTTCGACAACGGTCGTGAAACCGATGCCCGGACGGTTTTCCGTCGCCAACATCGGCAAGGAGAAGACCACCGTGTACTTTTTGTCGCCGCGATAGCCTTCGTAATGGAAGAATAGCTCCGTAAACAGGAAATTGGTCGGGCGGATGCCATTCTGCTGGGCCTGCCGCATGCGTGATTCGATCAAATCCTTCGGTGCCTCATGCTGATTGAAATGCGCTTCAACCAACCGCACATTCGTCAGATTATGGTCTTTCTGAACGCCTTGCAGCAACATGTTGGGCAGAATATTCGGATTCTGCAAAAACGGAATCTGCCGAATCTGTCCATTGCCTGGAAGCACGGTCAGCGACGAAAAGATGATTTTGACCTGCTGGTCAGGCGACATCGTCCAAACATGCCAATTGACGGGCGTGGCGGGTTCCGTCGTCCAGTTCGTCTTGCCGCCTGCTAGCCAATTCGGTTGCACAGGATAGCCCAAGACAGGCATCTGTGTCCGATAATCGACCAGAAAATATTGTTTTTCAGCGGGTTGCGCAAACATTGTCGCTGTCAGTCCCACCGTCAACATCAAAACAAACATCCTCTTGAACAACATCTTATATACTCCTAATTAACAAAATGAAACGCCGTCGGACGGCACCGTATGAAACGCGTACCGCTCGGCATGTTTGCATACTTATATGATCTTTGATGGAAATATTATAATGTGAAGGCCTTTTTTTTCAATACAAGCCAAAACAGCCCCCAGTTTTGTCCAATATCATGACAAAATCGGGGGCTGTTTTGGCTTAATCCGACACTTTCTTCAAGACGTCTTCGCAATAATGGCATGTTTCGCAGTGATGGCCACAACGGGACGTCTTCTTGAACCAGTCCTTCGGGAAGCGGTCGTTGTGGAGCACAGGGAACAAGGCAGAATGATCGTGCATCGCTTCCAGAATGTCGCAAAGATTTCCGTCCCAATGACCTTCGCAATAAGCCTTGACGATATCAGGCAGATTCTTGTTCGTGCGGGTCGCCAGCCGCATGGAATCGAAATAATACGACACATGGCGCATGTCTTCTGGTCGTATCCACATGCCCTGCAAGATCTTAACTTTGTTTTCAGGCTTCGCCAGAAGCTGTTCGCATGGAGCGGTCCTGTCCACTGGCGTATTGGGATCTTCCTGCGCGAGAACGATATCCTGCAGATGGGACTGCACATTGCCATGATAAATATAGTATGGGCAGCAATACAGGCAGGAATTATTCGGCACAATATGCAACGATTTGCCGTTATCGTCGCACCATTTCCGCATCCGTTCGATTTCATCCAAATCGCGAACACCTTCATAGCCAATATAATAGCCATTGAACAAATGCCGCGTCAAGTTCAGTTGGCGGACGCTCATCAGATGCATTCCTTCCGACGCACGAATCTTGAGGCTGCTGTTCATGTGATGCAGGCATTCGGCGATTGGGAAGGAACTCGTCGTGACCGCCCGAATGCGGATATGTTCAGAAATGTTGCGCAACATCTCCGCAATATGCTTCATCATTTCCTCCGAAGAGAAATTCGCGCCGTAGCAGGACGCATCCGCGCAGACAATGGCGGAAAGCCCCATGCGGGTGAAATTATCCAAATCCTTCACGAATCGCATGTAGAGCGCCTTCCACTCCATTCCGCCCTTCATGCCCCATGCGCCGTAGTAGGTAGGATCGCCGGGAAGAGTGAAATACACATCCGTCACATGTCCTTTGAATTGTTGCAAGACAGACATCATGCCTGGATTGTCCATCTGGTAGCCAACTTCACAGGCCAACTTGCGGTTGTCGAACAGACTCAATATTTTATCAATAAGTCCAAGCATTCGTCAACCCTCCTTTTTTTCCGTGACATCCGGCTTTTCAGACACTTGCGCAAGTATTTTTTTGCAATAACCGCAGCTATCGCAATGATGTCCACAGTGCATGGTTTGTTCAAACCATCCATCTGGGAACTTGTCGTTCATAATCTTTGGGACAAAAGGCATGATGGAATAGTCCATCTCACACAGTTTCAGCAAGTTGCCATGCCATTCGCCTTCGCAATAGCCTTTAACGATATCCTTGATGTTGGGGCTGATACGGCTCGCCAGTTTGATCGTCTCAAAATATCCGGAAACCTTCGGCAAATCTTCCGGCCGAATCCATGTATTCTGCAACAACACAGGCAGATTATCCGGATTCACATAGACGTCGCAACACGGCGATGGCCGGTTGTTCTCATAAATCGTCGACATTCTGGTAGTCTCTTCATAATGAGCCGTATGACTCATGTGGATCATATGGAACGGACATTCGTACAGACAACCACTATTAGCCAGAAGATGCAATGTTTTGCCATGCGCGTCACACCATTTGCGCACGGTTTTGATATGCTCCAAATCACGGTTAAAATCACGATGCAGATAAAATCCGTCAAACTGCTCCGCCACAGCCTCCATCTGCTGGATCGTACCGATCTGCATGGTGACGGATGAACGGATTTTCAAATCTGGATAATGGCTTTTGACAAATTCCGCGATACCTGGATGAAGTGTCGTAATCGCCTTCAAATCAATATGTTTCATTACGGTTTCAATGCTCTCAGCCACATGGTCGAATAGCTTTTTGGACTGATTGAGCTTGCCGTAACAGGCGGAATTGAACAGCATGACACCACGGACGTCAAGTGCTTTCAAGCGATCCAAATCATGCTTGAAAGCCTCCATCAACTCATCAAGCTTCATCTGTTCAAGCGTCATGCCCGCAGGAGCGCGGCCACTCATGTCGCCTGGCATCGCGAAATAAACCTCCAAGATCGACTCACGATAACGCGAAATGATATCTATTAAATCATCCGACGTCATCTCGCCGCCGATCTGGTAGCCAATTGCGAATTTCCGCCCGACCTTCGATACCTTCACCTGCTGTTGATTTTCTGACATCCACGCCTCACTTGTTCAGAAACCCAAATCGCCCGTCAGTCTGAAACGCTCGCCGATCCGTTCAATCTTAAACGTCTTGCCCGGAAAAGAAGTAGCCAGCACTTCCGGCAGCATCGCCTCCAAATCATCCAGTATCTCCGACTTCATGACAGACGGCACAGGCGGCACACAGCCAGTCAACAGCTCGATGATGTAGCCCGGACCGCTGCCGCTCGCATAACCTAATGTAAATTTAGAGTCGATGCCGAACACACCGTCGTATTTTGGATTCGACGCCTTGCCGGCTGGCGGGCGGCTGGCTTTTCTCACCAGAAGCGGCCCGTATTTGTTTTCCAGCAGGGCGTCTATCGAATCCAACGCTGTTTTCAGCGACAACTCCCATTGCTCTAAAGGACTCAATCCCATGACTTAACCTTCTAAAACCAATCCCTCTCGTTTTATAACAAGGGCGAGACGCCCTCGTTACTTTTTATTCCGCGAACACGCTCAGACCATGGATGGACCAGAACCACTTATCCGTCGCTTCCGTCAACGTGATCTTCACGAATTTCGCGGGATAGTCCAGCAGCATGGCGGTCGTGATCGCACCCGTGCCGTTGCCCATGCCGACGGGGCCTTTCCAGTCCTTTCCGTCCATGGAGACATCGATGCGATAGCCTTTGGGGAAGTCGTTGGCGGATTTCGTGGCGTCCATCACGATCTTCTTGACGGTCATGACTTTCGGCAGTTCGATCATGAACCAATCACCGACGGCCTGCATGGCGTTCGTGTCCCAACGCGTATTCGCGTTGCCGTCAACGGCGTTCTTCACATTTTCCGCGTTTTTGCTGGCGGAAAGCTTCAGCGTGGCATTGTCAAGACGGCTGCCTGCGTCTGCGGGCACGCCGTTGATCTGCATTTCACAGATGGACCAATACATGGTGCCACGGCCCGTCTGGACGATTTTGATATAGCGACCGTAGACGTTGGGCTTCAACAACATATTGCGGTCACTGCCCTTTCCTTCCAGAACAGGCTTGCCCCAATTGGCCGTATCTTCCGTGACATAGACTTTGTATTCGACTGGGAAGTCGTTACCAGTCTCGCCTGCAAACAGTTTGATTTCACTGATTTCCGACGAATAACCCATGTCGATTTGGAACCATTCATCACCGGCCTGCGCCTTACCGCTTGTCCAACGGGTGGCAGTGTTGCCGTCGATGGCGTTGCGTTGACTGCCGCCGTGGGAGGACGTCAGTTTCATGGCCGCGCCGTTCAGACCATTCATGATGCGCGTCGCAGAAAGGACGGCTTCATTCGCCAGTTCGGGCACATCCAGATAGCTCTTCGCGAGCTTCAACGCTTCCGGATGGAGCAGATAGCCTAGACCATTGATCAAAGAGCCTTTTTCCTGCGGGTTCTTCGCCAAAGCCAAAGCCTCTTTGTAAAGATCCAACGTCTCTTTAACGGGACGCGAGCTCGGCAACGCAAGCATACGAGCGTAACCACGCAACGCCAACACTTTATGCGCAAGCGATGCCGCATCGTCAAGGCTGATGGCGCGCAACGTGTCGAGCGGTTCGGGCGTCGGCCATTCGCCGAGAGCGAGAATGGCGATACGCTTCACGGCCGCGTCGTCGCTCTTGCAAGCCGCCGTCAGAACGGGCAGCGCGTTGTTGTTGGCCAATTTGCCCAAAGCTTCCAGCAGGGCGACACGCGACGACGACGCGATGTCGCCATTCAACGCGGCGATAATGGCCGCAGACGCGGCCATCTGGTCTTCCGCCCGCTTGCCGATGTTGATGACCATGTTCTTCAGTTGCGTGCGTTCCGCAGAGCCACTAACTTTCGTCAACAGATTGATGATGGTCGGCAGATCTTTTTCGCCGGCGACGAGCGCCAAGGCGGCGGTCGCTTCTTTGCGGATTTCCTTGTCATCCGACAACGCGTTGTCAGCAAGCAACTTAACGGAGCCTTTGTCCAAACGACCGCCCAACGCGCGGATCAATTCCGCGCGGAACGCGGCATCGTTCGCGGCGCTGACGGCTTCCGAACGGATCTTCGCGTCAACATCGTCGCCAACCATGCGATACAACGCATGGCGGGCCTGATTCTTGCGGGCACCTTCGCCGTCGGCAGACAGCTTGGCCAACGGCAGAACAGCCGCCGCGCCACCGATCGTCTCCAGCGTACGGGCCGCCGTCATGGCGATCTGGTCATTCTTGTTGGCCAACAAGCGGATGGCATCCGCCTCAAATGCCTTGTTCTTCGATTCCGCAATGGAATCCATCACAAAACAAGCCGCATCCGCCGGCAACGTGTTGATAGCTGCCACGACTTTCGGCAATGCGCCGTTGATTTCCGGCAGCGCATGCGCGACAGCCGCCTTCATCAGAACATCACCGCTCTTCAAACGATTCATAATCTGCGCGATATCGGCCTTCTCGCCAGCCGCGACGAAGGCCTTTGCTTGCGCGGCGGCTTTCGCGTTCGGCAGGCAGTCGTCCGCCGTCAACAACGCCTGGCAGGCGTCAACGCAATCCGTTGCGGGCAAGGCACCAATGGCGTCGCAGAGGCCGATCATGATATCGCGGCGCAAGGCTTGTTTCACCGTCGGCAACGCGGCGGCCAACGTCTGCGCGGCTTCCTTCGTACCGATCATGCCGATGCCCAACGCGGCCGCGGGGCCGTAGTTGTCGTCATTCAACAGTTTAGCCAACGGCGCGACGGCCGCCGCGCATTTCTTGCGGCCAAGAGCGATCGCCGTTGCGGCGCGTTCGCGCGGAACGGCGTCCAACGAACGGATCATCGCCTGTTCTGCAGCGGCGTCCGGAATGCGCTGCAATGCGTAAAGGGCCATCACAGCCGTCTTCTCGTCGGCAAACTGCGATTCAATCGCGGGAATTTCCGCCGCGCCGCCGATGCGGGACAGCTGCCGAAGGGCGAAATTGCGAGCGTCAACCGTGCTTTCAGACTTGAGCAGCCCTGCCAACGCGGTGGCCAGTTGCTTCGCGCGATTTTCCTTGCCAGGAGCTTCAGCGTCATTCACAAGATATTCAATCTGACGCGCTTCCGTATCGTCAATCGAATACTGATACTGCGCCAATTTTGGGATGATGTCCTGCAAACCGCGCGCAAAACCAATCTGCGCCGTCATCGCGTTATAGGCGTCGTCAACCACATTGCTCGGACGTTCATCGCACTTCAGATCGCCTGCGCAATACTGCATGGCATCCAACATCATCTGCATCATACCCGGATTCCAGAACGTCTCGTGACGATGACCAAAACCGATATAGACAACGCGCCCTTTGCCGTAGTTTTTCAGCCACGCCAACGCGAAATCACCGTCTTTGCGGCGGATCTGGTCGCCTTTGTTCATGTTCGTGCGTTTGACATCCAACCGCATGAGAATACGCTGTTTATCACGGCTGTACGGTTCCTTCACCTGGTAGATTTCTTCATTGATGGAGAACGGAATGCCACGCCAACCACGCATCAGCGGATGGCCTGCGTCAACCAGTTCGACACCAACAGTTTCGCTCCACGGATGGAGGTTGAAATAACCGCCCATCATCTCGCCGTATTCCGGCCATGTGTAGAACGCATCGATGGCTGCATGGATACCGAAAACGCCTTTTCCTTCCTTGCGGGCGAAATCCAAGAGGCCGTTGCGAAGGCGCATTTCGCGGGCTTCCGCCGCATCGCGCTCTTTGCCGGCGGGCATTTTCGTGTAATCGACGCCGCCGATCGGCAGACGGCTCGTGTTATTGTTCAAAAAGATGACATCGAACTCTTTCAGATGTTCGGGCTCGAAGGCGCTCGTGTCATCCGTCACTTCCGTCACCGTGAAGGCGCCAGTCGTTTCGCCGATAATCTGCAAAGCCTTCGTGGCAAACGGGATGGACGTATGGTAGAAGCCTTTCGTATCCATGAACACCAACACTTTGCGCGGCTTCGCGGGCTTCACCGTCGCAACCTTCGGGCTGGCGCTCTTCATGCGGGCGATTTCCGCCTCGCTCGGTTGCGGCTTGTTGTCCTGCGCATGCCCAAGCAGCGCGAAAACCATCAACGACGCTATCATGAACTTTTTCATCAGTTTATTCCTTTTTAAGTCATTAATCATTAATCATTAATCATTAATCATTAATTTAAACGATCCACGGCGCTCTGGACGGCTTCGTCATCAGACGATCCGCTTCCGGATCGTTGACGAAATGTTCGTTGACGGGATCCCAATTCAACGTGCGGTCCAGACGGTAGCAGATGATGCCCAGATGGCAGACGGTCGAACTGCGGTGGCCGACTTCCGGATTGCAGATGCACTGACGGCGTTCACGCACGCAATCGAAGAAGTTGTTCCAATGGTTGTTGCTTTCATAGAGATGGATATCATCCGCACCCCACTTCGTGCGGATCAGATCGTCGGGCTCGGTCATCAGATAGCCGCGATTCACGCAGACGCGACCTTTTTCACCGATGATTTCCAATCCTGCCTCGCCAGGCTTCGCGCCGCCGCGGATCATCTTCGCTCCGTTCGCATAGACGTAGGTCAGGCGGTTGTATTCAGATTCACGCGGCGGAATAATCGTCACAGGGCCGGAATCATCCATGCCGAGCGCCCACTGCGCGATGTCGAAATGATGCGCGCCCCAATCCGTCATGCCACCGCCGTCGTAATCGGAATAGCGGCGCCAGTTCGGGAAGGTCGCCCAATTGTCGAACGGGCAGAGGATCTTGTTGTAGCCGCGCCACGGGGCGGGGCCGAGCCACAAGTCCCAATTGATGGTCGGCGGAATAGGTTCCGACGGCAGATAGCACGGGCCCGACGGATCTGCCACGTTGTTGATGAAAATCTCTTTCACCTTGCCAATACGGCCGTTACGAACCAATTCGCAGGCCAGACGGAATTTCGCGTCCGACCGCTGCTGGCTGCCGTTCTGGAAGATGACGTTGTAGCGTTTCATGGCATCGACCATCGCACGACCTTCGTGAATGGACAGCGTCATCGGCTTCTCGCAATAGATGTCCTTTCCCGTGCGGGCCGCCATAATGCTCATGCAGGCATGCCAATGCGTCGGCGTTGCAATCAACACGGCGTCTATGTCCGTGCGTTTTATCATTTCACGGAAGTCTTCATACGTATCGACGGGACGCGCCTCTTTGCCGAAACGCTGCTTGTAAGCTTCATCCACGATGTCCTTCGCACGGTTCAGGCGGATGCTCTCCACATCGCACAACGCCATGATGCGCGCATCGCTACGATGCATGAGATGGCGGATATGGCCGATGCACTGGATGCCGATGCCGATGACACCCATGCGAATCGGAGCATGCGTCTTCTCCGTCGCCTTCACATCCCACGCTTCCGCGCCGTTCACAAGATTCGGCAGGACGGCGGCTCCAGCCGCCGCCATCGCGCTGTTTCGCAGAAAATCACGTCTGTTCATGTCTTTCCTTTTTTAGTTGTTCACTATGTCAATCGAGTTTTTCATTCCATTAGACAAAATAGACATTATACCTTATTTTAATAAAAGTTCAAAAGACTTCCACGGATTTTTCTTCATTTATGCGCCATATCATCGTCCAAATACTAGCTTTTCTGCTTCTGGCGGCGGTTATGCCACTGGCCGCGCAGGAAGCCATGCCGCCACGGCAGGCCTGGACAGATGGATTTTGGCAACAACTTCCTGATGATGAAGAAGATACAAAGGCCGTTACAGCACAGATTCAGCTATCTTCGACGACCAATCTGCCGCCGCCCGCCATCCTCCCCTGCCCACGTCAACACATCCTCTATTTAGACGTTTTCTCATGGCAAGCCGTCGCTACAATTCTCTTTATAACAGCTACTTGCGCTACCTTCCGCTTCCATGCGTGGTATCAGGAGCCGTCGAGGCGGACGCGACGGCTCGCCCGAAAATATCTACGCCAATGGCTCCGTTCCAATCCAGACGGCCTTCCGTCCGATCTCACCACCCGTCTCCAACAGGCCTTCGGCCAGCCAGACAGTGCAAATCTCCTGCAATTGGCGGACGCTGTCCAGTCAAAACATCCTGGATTGGCAAACTCCCTCCGCCAATTTGAACACGAACGTTTTTCTTCCGCAAGAACAACAGAACAAACGATTTCCGCTCTTCGGAAATGCCTTCGGAACGCCTTGATGATCGCCATGCTTCTCTGCCTGTCCGCCTGTTCGAAACAGTTTTCGTCGAAATGGGAGGAAGCCGCCAAACTTGCGCAGGAAGGACGGCTTCAGGAGTCGCTGGATATTTTCACTG
>JAEEGJ010017933.1_pt1 | contig 15902 bp, 17 predicted proteins | sample 8958761 | NCBI WGS metagenome assembly JAEEGJ01 (sample SAMN16246546, study PRJNA631951) | gut metagenome | biome: gut microbiome; feature: rumen; material: RS-attached | host: Bos | place: Iran: Karaj | collected 2018-10
ATGAAGACATCATAGATTTCTATAGAGATATTAAGAAAGCTATAGGCGATAAGCAGATCCAAATAGCTTATCTTAAGGCAGAAACGGATGATATCAGAAGGAATCTTGAGACAGCACGGCAGACCCGGGTCGATGATAAAGGCAATGAGGTCTGGTTTTCGATGCTCTGTGACTATTTTAACAACAGTCCCCATGCAGTAAGATGCGGCCTTAAAGGCGAAGAAGGCTTGGTCAGGCACTGGATTCACAGACAGGATCTTGAACTTAGGATATGTGAAGAATTGTTTTCGGACTGGTGTACGGTATTGCCCTCGAAATCATACGGGGAGAAGGATATTGATAAGCTGTTTGGATAGGATAATCCTGAATTATGCGAGCTGGGGGCAATCCTGGCTCGTATTGTATAATTGAACAGATAATTATCAGTATAGATAACTAAAGCCTGCATTTATGGGAATGAGAAAAGCTGTCATTAACAAGATCCTTTATACTGTCGGCAACGATCTGGCGTTGTCTGGTCTTATCGCGGCGGTATATTACCTGCCGCGTATCATTCCCTATAATCTTGCGCTAATTCTTTTGATCATTGTTTTTATCACTGCGGTATTTAGTTTTTATCTTGTCAGAGCTTTGACGGTTGTGGGCGACGTCTATGACGAAGATTATAACGCGTCATACGTTTTATTTAAGTTATTATTTCTGGTCCTGAATGTATTTGCCATATATGTGTTTTTCGCGCCGCCCGTCATCGCATTTACCCTCATCGGAATTAACACGGTCCTCATATCGGGAACTCAGTATTTGCGCATCATTAAGTTAATGCTCGGAAGATATGAATCATTTGACGGACTGGTATTGTCAGCGAAAAGAAAGATAGTCAGGCACGGCGGTTCAGGACCGAAAAGAGGCTACAGCACCATAAACTACCTGGTTGAGTTTGAACGTAATGACGGCAGGTGCATAACCATATGCGTTGATTTCTTCACTTACCTGCGCATTAAAAGGCCTGCACACGCGACACTTGTATTATATCAATTCCCCGGGGGCAGAGTGTTCGGAGAGGTCTTGCTGAAGAATAAAAAAGGCGGGCAAGCTTTGAAAGGCGACACTTTAACGTGAACTAAAAATGCTGTTTATCGATGGAAGTTTTTGAAATACTACTGATATAATAAGAAACCTGTAAACCATAAGACAATTATCAGGAGTAATACAAAGATGAAAAGAATAACGATAATAGCAACAGCGCTTTGCCTTTCACTGATGGCTACGGGCTGTGTAGCCATCAAGAAGGCACCTGCCGTTACGACAGAGGCAGCGACTGCAGGAACTACGGCTGAGACAACAGCTTCTCACAGTGTAGAAGTTGAATTGATCAAACTGTTTAGTCACGTTGAGGGGGATTATGAGATTACCACCGTTGTTCCCAAGATCACCGTTGACGGTAAAGAGGCAACAGAGATCAATGCTGCACTCAGCGAGCATATAAAGAAGGAATACAAGCTGGAAATGGATGGCGTAAATGCTGACGGCATGTCTACGAGAATAGCCTGGGGCGCAAAAGATAACACGCTGTCCATAATTATCTTAGCAAATGATACAAGCACGGATTATTTTACCGCAGAGGTGTTCAATTATGACCTCGATACACTAAAGGATCTTGATGACAGTGAGGTCACTAAGCGCCTTGGCATGACTGATGACGAATTTTTCAGTAAGACAACCGAGATCATAAAAAAGCACTGTGAAGGATCGGGTTATGATCTTAAAAAGAGTCTTGAAGCGGTCAAATACGAAAAGATCACTCCTTTCATCATGCCTGACGGAAATCCCGGTGTCTTAGGGTGCATTTGTTATGGCGAGGATTCGCAGTTTTCCGGATTGGAGAGCATGAGATGCTTCAACATGAAGACGATGGAGCGGGCATCTTTCAGCTAAACGCATGCCGTTCTCTATCGGTTGACGGATTCGTCCAGAAGGAACCGCAGTTCGATGATCTTACAATGCTTTGTCTGGAATATAAGGGACCTGCCGATAAATAAATACGGATAGAAACGGGACTGGTGGGACAACGATCCTGATGTCAACTGCAATGATATAATAGCTCCATGGAACTGATAACTAAGAGCAAGCGCCCGGGAATGAATTGTTCTATCGATGTCTTCTTTGAGGAGACTAAAGGTTTTTCTGCGTACATTAACGACAGGAATAACTATAAGCTGGTGTTTGTTAAATCAGGGGTGTTTGTCATTGAGGAGAATGGCGAATACAAAGTCATTACTGCGCCTGCGGGAATCATTATAAACGAGAAAGCTGATTTCAAAGTTATATCTGAGAACGGTGTTGTTACCAGAACGTTGTTTTTCAAGCCAACTTTCATACGCGAGGAGTTTACTTTCGAGGCAATCGCTTCGGGTAAATACGATAAGCTCTATTCGGCTGTAAAAGATGCCGATAAAATGACGGCATCTGAGAAGATCTATGAATCTATTGTGGGCAATTGCGAGATCGAAGATTGTTTTCGTGATTCCATATATCAGGACTACTTATTGCTCAGTGAGTTTTTCGGCCGCGACAGAGATATAGTCTGCTACGCGCTTACCAAGCAGGAATATGATATGGTGAACAGATTAGGCATGAGTGCCAGGTACGACCTTGTCGAGCAGCCTGATAATCTCTGGATACTGCGCGTCCGGTATTTCATCATCTCACTCCTGTTTCTGGCCACAGCGGATTTCTATATTAACTGGAGACAGTATGAACTTTATAAAGATCCTCTCGTAGCAAAAGTATCAAGCTATTTCTGGGATCACTTAAGTGATGAGATCACACTTGAAAGCGTATTGAAAAAATTCTCGGTCAATAAGAATACACTTAACAATGCTTTCAATAACGAGATGTCAATGTCATGCATGGCATACCTTGAAGATCTTCGTGTGAACCGCGCTAAAAAGATGCTCCAGTTAGACGATGAATCCGTCAGCGAGATAAGCCGGTTATGCGGTTATGATGATACCGGCTATTTTTCAAAAGTATTTAAAAAGCACACCGGACTGACTCCGTCTGATTACCGCAGGCAGATGAAAGGCCTGTGCTGAATTTACATGAATTTGTGCCGATATTCCTAACTCCTGATGTCCTGAAAAATATAACATCAGGCTACAAAACATCGGGAGGAAAGAGGCATGAAGAGAATTTTGCGTTCCGTTTCTTTTATTCTTATGACGGCAGTACTGCTTGGCGGCTGCACAGCTGCACCTTTTGAGCCGCAGCATAAGACTGAAACCGAAGTAGTTAATTTATCTGACGGAATGATCCCGCTCGTTATCGAGAAGAATGTAACTTACGTTCAGAATGAGCGCGGGGGAGAGTGGACTGTAGAGTCTTCAGAGGTTACAAAATGGGATATCGCCCCTGACTTCAATATCAGTGATTCTGTCTGGACTATAAAGATCGATGATGCAAAAACTCTTGGAAGCTTTGTTGACGATTCATTTAAAGGCCGTTCTGCAACTTTGTATTTCCATTTCGGTTCTGATTCATCCAATCTTCAAAAGAATGTAAACGGCGAATCTTCGATCGATCTCACTTTGAACATGACAGGTGATGTTTTGTTTATCTGCAATGGTGTTAAACAAATCTTCAACGATGCTGCGTTCAAGAAAGCAAGTGTTAAGCCTGACGGAAAAGTGTCTCTTAGTGTCGATCTCGGAAATGGAATGGCCGGGGAAATGGAGCTTCCAGAGAATATTAAGAAGTGCGAATGGAAGGACTTCCTCATCGCGCAGTCGACCACATATATACCGAAGGTCTCTTTTGCAGATCTTCCGTCGATCAACGTGACTTCTTCATGCAATGTTAACGGCGTTTGGGACGCTAAGATCAAGAACACCGGAAGCAGCACGAACATTTCGCCTGATCTGAAATGGGATGCTGTTGACGGAGCTTCTCAATATGCCGTTATCATGATCGACGGTACATGGCTTCACATGGACGTATTTACGGCAAAGACTTCTTTAGCTGAAGGCGCGGTCGGCAGAGGCACACCCGGCGATGAGTATGTAGGACCTTATCCGCCAAAGGGTAACACGCACACATATACAGTATTCGTATTTGCGCTCAAGAATGAAGCGGGAAAAGTACCGCTGTCATTTGATGCGGGAAACAACAGCATTGATAAGATCTACGAAGGCCTTAATACGGATGCGAACGGCAACAAAGGAAACGTTTTGGCATACGGAAGACTGGACGGAAACTACACTTATAAGTAATTATCTGCCGAAGGTTTTCAAGGGTTCCGGGATTCCGGGGCCCTTTGTTCTTGCCTGTACATACGAAAACGGGATAATTGCATTTTTTATATGTGCGTTTTTGCAAAAAACAGAACAATTTTGATGAAGCGCACGTATAATTTTCGGGAAATAAGGCTTTTCGTATGTACGCCGGACCGGAAAAGTCAGGATTTTGACCTGAACGCACATATAAAAATGACGAAATCTGCGTTTTCGTATGTACTGGTTCGTTTTGTTGTAATTAGCAACTAGGCAATATAGAAACGATATCTCATTTCGTGAGCATCTTCATTACGTTGTCTCTGAGCTTGGCGTGGTTTTCCAATATGTAGTTCTTTATCTGATTGCCTTCGGATCCGCTGACTCCGACGGTGCTTGTGCCGCCGTTTTCGGTGCTGTAGTATGTGAGCTCCACGTCAGCGCAGATTATCACGTTCCACTCAAGGTAATACATCGTGTATGCGATCATGTCGTAGGTGTCGGGCTGTCTTGAGATAAACCAGTTCGCACCGGACTGATTTTCCTCCTCGGTTTCGCCCAGACAATAGTCTTTCCATATATTGTAATAGCTGCGGGCATCAGAAGAAGACTCAAAGACCATGTAAGATGCCCTTTGGTCCATTTTGCTTTTTCCTTTGCCATTGGAGTAATAAGTCACATTGACATAACGGAAATCACGGAGGTCTCCTTTATAGCCGGAGGACTGACTAGCACGCCATCCGGAATATGCCGCGCGATCCCTGATCTTCAATTCTTCAAGATCGTATTTTTCCGAGCAGGAAGTAAGAAGAACTGCCATTACCAGAACTATAACCGTAAAGATCCTTCTCATGAGAGATCCTCCTTCTGATGCCGGAGCAAAGGCCGTAACGTTATGTGTGACTTTCCCCAAATATAACACGAAAATACAGTTTGTTCTTATTTGAAGCATAACTCATTGGCTAAAGTGCATCTTTTAGGCAAAAATGAGGCATACTCCCGATGCGGTTGACAATTGTAACCTCGCCGTGTTAGATTAAGCTTGCTTAAGCTACAACTGTAAACTGCTTTTGGAGGTTTATTTCATGTCTGATAATCTTGCCAGCAAAATCACTGATTCCGAACTGGAGGTCATGAAACTGCTGTGGCACGCAAGTGACGCTCTGCCTGTTACGGAGATCCGTGAACAGCTTCAGAGATCAAAAGGATGGGAGCCTGCGACGATCAAGACACTGATCTCAAGACTTGTGTCAAAAGGCGTTGTACGTCAGGAAAAACGTAATGTTTACTACTATTCTCCGGTCATCTCGGAAAAGGAATACAGTTCATGGGCCACAAAGGATCTCATTACCCGCATCTATAACGGGAAGGCCAGTGATCTGATAGCTTCTCTCGTAAGTTCGAACGGACTTTCCAAGGACGATATTGCCGAACTGAGGGAAATGTTCAAAGTGGAGGAATAACTAATGAAAACTATTCTTGTGCTGACTCTCAGCGGCAGTGTACTGACACTGCTTCTAACGGTTCTGCGTTATACTTTCCTGCGCAAGATGCCGAGTACAGTCTATTACTATGCGTGGCTTCTGGTGCTTTTGCGTTTTGCATTGCCCCTTCCGGGACTTGTTCCCGCATCGGCTGAGAAGGCGAACGGATTGCCCGCCGCTCCGGCTGCTTATGTGAGAATTGACAGCCGGGAGAACAGTGATCACGATACGGAGATCATTAAGAACGAAGCCGCGAAAAGCGGATCAAATGAATCAACCGGATCAAACGAATCACACATTGCACTTAATGCAACGGAAACAAAGGAGATGACAGTCACAGAGACAGTCCCTAAGGCTTCGTTTTCCATTGATTGGAAATCTCCTAAGCTCTGGCTCTCGGTCTGGGCGGTCGGCGCGGTCATGAGCATGGCGGTCACGGTTCTTTCTTATCTCAAGTTCAGCTTCGGCCTTAAGAGGGATCTCATGGAACCCGACAGCTTTACTAAGTCAGTATATGCATCGATCCCCGGCAGAAAGCCTGAACTCTATTTTTCGGATTCAGCCCGCACACCCATGATGCTCGGCATTCTCAAGCCGAAGATCGTGCTGCCTATGCGTGAGTACAATGAGGAAGTGCTTCTCAATATTCTCCGTCACGAGCTTACGCATTACCGCCGTTTTGACATGCTCTACAAGTGGGCAACGGCTGTAGTCCTTTCTGTTCACTGGTTCAATCCCATGGCCTGGTTTATACGCAGGGAGATCAACCGTGCGTGTGAGATGAGCTGCGATGAGATGCTTCTGCGTACCATGGACAAAGACGAAAAGCAGTCTTACGGCAATACGCTCCTTTTAATGGCAGCATCAACAGCTCTGCCTTCTGCCGTTGTCGCTACTACTTTCGCAACAGAGAAGAGGAATCTCAAAGAAAGACTCGTTCAGATAATGAACTATAAGAAGAGCGGCACAAGGCTTCTTGCAGCGGTCCTTTCAGTTGCACTCCTGACAGGATGCGGAGTTGTTGCCGGTCCTGTCTCAAGAAGAGCTGCAGAAGCTCAGGCTGCCGCGCCCAAGGTTGAAGGCAGCGTTGTCAAGGTAAAGACCGTTGATGAGTTCCTGAAAGCGATCGCTCCCAACACAGTGATCGAACTTGCCGAAGGCGAGTACGATCTGAGCAAGGCATCAGATTACGGGAAAGAAACAGGCAGTGACTACTATTCATGGAGCCATGAGTACATCGGTGACGTAGACGGTAACGAGCTCGTGATCCGAAATGTTGACGGCCTTACGATCCGTGGCGCGGGAACCGGCAAGACAACTATTTCTGCAGTTCCGAGATATGCGAATGTAATCCGTTTCACAGGATGTAATAATCTTTCAGTATCAGACCTTACAGCCGGTCATACGAGGGAACCCGGTTTCTGCACAGGCGGCGTTCTTCTCATTGAGAACAGCTCTAACTCCAATGTGGATTCATGCGGCCTTTACGGATGCGGCACGGTCGGTGTCCGCGGAATCAACAGCAAAAAGCTCAACGTAACGAACTGCGATATCTATGAATGCAGCATCGGTGCGGTTACAACTGCTGATTGCGAGGATGTTCTTGTAAGCGGCTGTGATATCCACGATCATGGAACAAAAGAGGTCGACAGTTATGCAATCCGTCTTTTCGATGTGGATGACAGCAGGAATTTCACTGTTTATAACTGCAAGATCCACGATAACAAGTCGGAAGGCCTGCTTTACACGTCCAATTCACGTAACGTTTTATTCCTTTCCAATGAGGTAACGAAAAACACGTTCAAGGAAAGCACTTTCTATTTCGGGCAGCACGCTGCTACAGTTGACGGGTGTGTATTTGAAAGCAATTACACCAACGGCTGGTATAAGGCAGATGCAAAGATCAAAGCAAACGATATTGAAGGCCGCCAGCTTGATACAGCTGAGTTCACTTCCATGAAGCTTCGTGACATCAAGCCTGAGACGGTAACTTCAACTCCCGCACCGACCATGACGGCAAAGACGGTAGCTCCAGGAACTGAAGTCAGTGTAAAGACGATCGACGAGTTCTTAAGCGCCATCGGACCTGACCGTACCATCGTTCTTGACGGAACAAACTTCGACCTGACAAAGGCAAAGAATTATGGCGGTGAAGGCACTGAGTTCTACAGCTGGGGAGATGTTGAGGACGGCTCTCAGCTTATCATCTCCAACGTAAAGAATCTGACGATCAAGGCTAAGGATCCCGATCCGTCTAAAACGACATTAGAGACCCTCCCACGCTATGCTGACGTAATCTGCTTTGACAGATGCGAGAACATAAACGTCACAGGTTTCACGGCCGGACATACAAAAGAGAAGGGTGCCTGCATGGGCGATGTTCTCACAATGACTAACTGTAAGAACATCAAGGTCGAGAAGATGCGCCTTTACGGCTGCGGATCCAATGGAATCTTTGCTGAATTCTGTTCCGACATTGATGTCGTAAACACAGAGATCTATGAATGCAGCAGCTCGGCAGGAGTTTTCAGGGATGACATCAGGATCAGCTTTAAGGACTGCAATATACATGATATTCCGGATATTGACCTCTTTTTCAGCGATTGTGAGAACGTGACCTGGAACGGAGAAAGACACATCGGAAGTTATATGCTCTTTGAAGTAAAAGCCGACGGAACGCTCGTTCCCGATAAGGATTCGGAGGAGGTTGCTAAGGTAGCTCCTCCGGCAACGGAAGCTCCGGATGCTCCTGCCGCATAAGAAGGATACCATCGATCAGCTAAAACCGGTCCTTGCATCAAGGGCCGGTTTTATATTGATGTTATAATAGCTATAACTGAAAAATGAGGATACAGAATATGGGAAAGATCAGCTTAAAGCCTTACAACGACTATTGTCCGCAGACATTATTTATTTATGGCACCTACGATGAACAGGGCAATCCGGATTTCGGACTGTTCTGCTGGTTCAGCTACATATGGGACACCGAGATGGGAGTCATGTGCTGCATCGGAGGCAACAAGCCTACGAAGGATAACATCAGAAGGAGCAAAGTCTTCTCCGCGAGCATAGTGACAGAAGAGCTTCTCGGCATTGCGGACTATCTGGGAACAGTCAGCGGATACGATAAAGACAAGATGAATAAGATCAGTCTGGATATCGGCAAGGGCGCCGTGCTCGATGTCCCTATCCTTAATAATTCGCCTGTCGTTTTCGAGCTGGAGGCGACTGACTTTATCGAGAAGGACGGAAGCACCGTTATCCTCTGCAAGATGAGAAATGTCCTTCAGGATGAATCTCTGGCTTCCGCTGATGAGTCATTTGAGCAAAAGCTCATGCGCATCGCTCCTGTCAGGACAACCTGCAAGCATTATTTCAGTTATCAGGGCAAAGACCTCGGAGGCTGGGGAGAAGTCAAATGAGAAAAATACTTTCAGCATTGTTGATACCCGTGTTCCTTTTCGCGTCGGCGGGCTGCGGGAAGAAGATGAGCGTTCCCGAAGCGATCAAGAGCGGTCACGGTGGTGCCGAATTGTATGTTAAAAGGGAACTGACCAATGAGATCGCCGATTCCATTAATTCCAACGATCCTGACAGGATCAGGGCACTGATGTCAGACTATGCTTTGGACCAAAGTGACTATGAAAAGGAGATAAAGCAACTGTTTGATCTGGTACCGGACGATTTTACTCCCCAAAGCGCATACTGTTACAGTTCGTTAAGTGATGACAAACCATGGTGGGAAGGTTATGATCTTAGGAACCAATATCTGGGCGGTCAGTTCAAATTTACCGCTGAAAACGGTGAGCAATACACTTTGTATTTCTATTGGATCAAGATATGTTCAGCCCAGACCGAGAAGCAGGGGATCCATCACTTCACGGTGGTAAGCAAGAAAGCCCGTGACAAGAAAGATTACAAGATACGCGGAGTGGATGACAAGCCGGGAATATACTTTTATGAATAGTCTCGGATAAGGACTGAAGGAGGTATTGCCATGGGATTGATACAGTGTCCTGATTGCGGTTCGATGATTTCAGAACATGCTCCTGCTTGCCCTGCCTGCGGGTGTCCGGCCGAATACTTTAATCCGAATTTCCAGGAAATAGATGACTATCAGGATTCCGGTTCAGGCGACGGTATCTTAAGCGGGATCTTAAAGACTGCGGTAGGAGTTGCTTTGGGCAACAGCATCTCAGACAAAGGCAAGAAGAATTACATGGACAGTCCCAACTGCGAAAGGGCAAAGACCGGCAGAAGGACCAGCTGCTGGGGATGCGGTCTTTCGGACCACTGCACCATGTACAATAAATAATAGAGCGTTTTACAAAATAATTTGATATACTACCCCTAACACTGAAGGCCACGCAAGATATTAGAAACGTATAGTTTCGGGGGTGTCTTATGTTTTATGTTTTGCTCTTCGCCACGGCGTTCTTTTTCATGGTTGCTGACCGTAAGATTAGGACTTCTTCGGTCTCGGGCTCTTGTGTGACATTGCTAGCATGCCTTCTTCTATCACGCAGGATCCTGACACTGGCCGGGGGTACTGTTCAGGGTCCCCAAGGCTCGTTTTACACAGGGATTTTCGTGACAGTCACTTTGTGTATCTTTTTGACTGCAGTCATCGTTCTGCTGCTGTATCTTCTCGGCAGCCTCTTAGGCAAAGCGATAATGCCGGCCTCGAAAGACGGTTCTTCAAACAGGATCGTGGCATCGGTCTTCTATATTGCCGGCATGTGTCTGACGTTTTGTTCAGGTTTGAACTTTATGCTGATGAGCCTGATGCTCGGATACGGAACCAAGATGTTCCCGATTGCCCTGCTTAGGAGAAACACCCGCAGGTTCAGGTTTTACATAACTGATTTTCGTGTTCAAACTGCCGGCTTAATATTTTTCTTTGCATTATTCGCAGCCTTTTTGTTCTTTGTGCTCACATTCTGTATTGTCAGGATCGCGGTCAGGAGAGGACTTTATAAGGACTTGAAAAATTGCGTCAAGCCGGATAAGAAGAACCTTAAGAGGAGCAAGGTGCTGCTTATTGGTGAGATTGTTTCCGGCATCGGAGTGCTCGGGACGACGTTGATCGCCGTCATAGGGCTTCTGACATCGAAGGGAAAAGCCAGGATCTACTTTTTCGACGGTTATGATTACACGAAAATACTAAGCGGACTTGCTCTGGTTCTTATGCTGGCAGGAGCGGTACTTCTTATTATCGGCCTGATAACCCTTCTGGCAAAGAAACAGGCGAAGTTACAAAAACTGAATATCTATATCTCCTGTGTCCTTATCTTACTGTCATGCTCGTCATCGGTGGTCTTGATACTGAATGCAATGAGATATCTGTTAAAGATCCGCTGAGAACCGAAGCATTATAAAGGAGATGCATTATGGGTAAAGTGAAAAGAACGGCAGCAATAGTACTTGTTTTAGTAATGGTCTTTATGACCGCATCATGCGGAAAGTCCAAGGGATCAGGTTCCGGAGTCGGCAACAAGATGATGATCTACGCTGCCGATCATTCCGATGAATATGTGGGCGCTGCAAAACAGTATTTCGATGCGAGCTTCGTGACATCATCAGATCCACAAACTGAAGAGTTGACCAAAGACAATAAGATCGGTTTTGTTGCAGTAATATCATCCGATGAGAACATATTGAAACGCAAGCCCACAGACGGACGCCAGTTTACAGCTCTCGTTTTCGATGACGGAAGCAGCAATATCAAGGTGGCGCTTATGTACCGTATGGGTACTACGGACAAATGCGTGGCAAAGGGAAATGTCTCGGGAGGCGCACTGCTGCTGACCAACTCTTTTGAGATCAATGCAGCCGGCATCAACGACTATTCAAAAAGAGCGGAATTCATCTTTAAGAATGTGTTCGAGCAGGCTGAAAAGGTTAAATAACGTCCCGGATAAACATGGAGATAATTACAGAAAGACTTATCTTGAGGCCGCTGGGACCTAAGTATCTGGCGACCTACAATGAATATGCGATGAGTCTCGAGAATGCGAGATACATGTGCTTTCTTCCCGTGGAAGACGAGAAGGAATCACTTGAATTTCTCAAGGCGGCTGAAGAGGAGTGGGCTAAACCCGAGCCTAAGTGCTACGAGTTTGCCATCATCCATGACGGAGATCACATCGGAGGGATCAGCGTTCATATGGAATACGGCAAACCCGTACTCGGCTGGATAATCAACAGGAAATACCAGGGTCAGGGCTTTGCGTACGAGAGCGCGAAAGCCGTGATGGAATACTTCGCTGCCAATCTGGGAATAAAGTATTTCTGCGCGTACTGTGATACCAGGAACGTGGCATCTTACAGACTGATGGAAAAGCTCGGAATGAAAAGAGTACATGAATCCGCAGGCCGTAAGAACCGCGCATCTTCAGAAGAAGCTTTTGAATATATGTACGAGACAGAGATGCCGTGAAGGGCAGGGAAAATCAGCCGGTCTTCTTAAGGTGGCCTGAGCCGGCCACAAACAACGTATCATCTTCCCAGCCGTAACCTATATCCTTACCAACCTTGTTTGTGACCCATTCTGTGATCGTATTATCCGTTCCATATGTGGTCCTTAACTCTCCTTTGGGAGAAGGGAAACCATCGACATAAAGGATCTGGCATGGCACGTCGGGGACATCAGCCTTTTTATCTCCGTAGTTGATGTGGGCTGTTCCATATCCTTCGACCCAAGCGTATACATGCTTATCAGGTGTATTGGGATAATCCGTAAGATCCACCCAGATAACAGGGCGGACTCCTCCGCAGCGTTCTTCAAGACTACAGCCCCTTGTGCAGTCAACGTTGGCCCCGCCGTTGGCTACAGGATTGCCGTTGGAACCATAATAGACGACATATGATGCGGTATCGGGAGTGCGGCCGGGCGTCCTAAGCCACCACAGGAAAATTGTGTCGTTCGCTCTTTTCTCCTTTGCTATAGCGTATTTCGTTCCTTCACTCATTATTCCCTTTGTCGTTGCAAAATACTTCTGAAATTCCGTAATACTGAGAATGAAAACGTTGTCCTTGGTGTCATTGCCCGGCGCAGTATCGTATTCCGGATTCTTATCAGCAGTAACGGACGCATTGATTATATGAGCCTTATCTTCTTCATCAAATGCGGATTCATAGAAGGATCCGTTAAGCCATTTGCGCAAAGAACAGGTCTCCCATGTAACGTCAGCTTTTTTCGTGTTGTAGGGCTGCTGGTCGAGTGCCATTCTGCTGATCAGCAGAACTTTATCGCCTTGCCGGTCAAGAATGATCCATTCGATATCCTCTTTGCCGTTAGATGTTTTATTGTCCTGCTCATACTTTCCAAACGTAATGACATCGCCGATACGGTATTGAAAACTCTTGTTTTCAACCGACATGACGGCCTGCTCTGTTGTGGAAGGTGCCTCTGTGGTTGTCTCCGTGGCAGATGACTCTGTCGTGGCAGCCGTCGTTGTTGTCTGTGAATCCGCTTTCGTTGTCTCTGCGGATGCGTGATTGCATCCGGCTGCAATGACAGTCAGCGAAATGCTCAGCACTGTTGAAAGGATCCTTTTAGCAGTAGTGTCTTTCATTTGAATCTCCTTGTTAACGGTTCCTTGCCCCACATAAGAATAATAGATAAAAAAACTTACTATTATTCCGTAACAATGTGGCAAAAAACTTTGATAATCAAGGCGATCTGCGAATCAGCCTTATGTGCAAAATGATATAAATTTATCGAATAACAATAAAAAACTATTGTTTTTCGTTTTGACAGGGGATATAATCCACATCAGGAAGGTGAAGGGAGAGAGGTGCTTATGACGAGACCGGCGACAAACGGATACAGCATATTTGCTATTGCAGGATTATGCCTGACGCTTATTACTCCGTTCCTTTTCGCATTCGACAAGCAGCTTTTCCTCCTGGGATTAATAACTCCCCTTGCAGGACTTATCCTTTCGGCCATAGGTGTTTTCGATGCACAGGAGAACGGTAAGAATGGAACACTTCTTGGAGCTTTCGGGTTCACTCTTGCTATTCCGCTTAACATTTTTGTATTTGGAATGGTCAGTTTGCTGTTAAATGCAAACCATTGAAGACAGGAGTATTGCTTATGACAACGACGTATCAACCTGAAAACAGCAAGCTTTCCGTTTGGGGATTTTGTCTTGCTCTGCTCTCACTTGCTTTTATCAGTTCTTCGGCCCTGGTTTTTGTTGGATTACCCATGCCGATAGTAAGCATTATCCTTTGTGCCTTAGGACTTAAAGATATCCGCAAGAACAAAAAGAGCGGAAAGTTCTTCAGCATTTTCGGGATCGTTTATTCATCTGCACTGATCGTTGTCCTTGGCGGATTGATGATGTGGGTATCGATCTGGCAAGCTTCCGGAGGAACGTAACTCAAAGTAGAGCCTGACCGCAAACCCTTGAAAACATTGCATTCTACCAACGGTCGATAGACCTTAGGACCAAAAACTGATAGGTTTAGGATAGCAAAATCGTCTGGAGGGGTCCTATGGGTTACCGCAAATTTCTATGTTTTTTATTCTCGATCGTGCTGGTCGTTACTTCGATCTGTTCGGTGTCTTTTGCTGACAATACGGAGACGAATGGCGGGAAGGAGTGTACGACCCCGAGCGGTATCACGCTGACCATTCCGGATGGCTTTGAAAATATACTATGGCCAGGCATCGATGAGAACGATCCGCTTCTGGCTTCGTACGGTCTGAACAAGAGCAATGTGCAGGCCATGTATGAACAGGGCGGAATAGAATTACAGTGCAATAAAGGTATTGACGGCATCATGGGTGGCGGCAATGACAACCCGACTACTGACAAAGCAATTCAAGTCATTATCTTCGAGAAGAATGCGCCTTCCGATCTGAATTCCACATATGCTGAAAATATCCAGCCGATGTCACCGGCCAGCTTCGGAAATACGGAAGCTTTCGGTTATGGCATGATCGATGTAAACGGTATCCCCGTCTACAAGATCGTCAGCCAGGTTTCCGGAGACAATGCATTAAGACTGAACCAGTACACTCTGGTAACCAGATCGGGCAAGATGCATCAGATCAGCATAATGCTGATGAGCGACCCGGGAAAAAAGATAATGTCATATTCCGATGAAGATATGAAGCTGCTGGAAGAAGCCTCGGAAAAGATCATCAGGTCCATAAGGCTTTCAGAAGAACTTGCTGCTGATGTGATAACTCCGGAAGGTGCAGAGCCGTTTAAGATGGTAACGGGAGAAGGAGCAGATAACACAGCAGAAGCCCCGTCCGGCGATAAGACAGGAACTGTTCCCGAAAACAATCAGGCTACAACATTTTTCAAAGCTGTAACGGGTATCAACATACCCACATATATAATCCTCATAGCTCTGGCGTTGCTTCTGTTTTTAGGGCTTAAGCCGTCCAAGCTGCGCGAATGGCAGGAAGAACCGCTGTCCCTTGACAAGTCCAAGGCGATACAGGGCTTTGCGGCTGTGGCGATCATTGTGCATCACCTTGCGCAGGAACTGGCGCAGGATGCGGGTGCGATATGGTTCTTTACGGAACTCGGCGTTCTTTTCGTAGGCATCTTTTTCTTCTTCTCGGGTTACGGACTTTATACGAGCCTGAAGACGAAAGAGAACTATCTTAAAGGTTTCCTCAAAAAGCGTCTTGTGACGATACTTGTTCCTTTCTATATGTGCATCCTGGTGTTTACGGCGGCTGCGTGCATCTGTGGCACCAGGTTCACTCCGCTGCAGCTTTTGGGCGTGCTCTCCGGATGGTCTCTCATTAACCAGCACATGTGGTATATCGTCGAGATCGCGATTCTGTACCTCGCGTTCTACGTGATCTACCGCCTCATTAAGAACCGCACTGCGGCAACAGTCGTCATGGGCATATTTGTCATCGCCATGATGGCCGGAAGCCTTATGCTCGCCCACGGAAAAGACATGTCTGCCAGCGGCTGGTTCCAGGGTGAATGGTGGTATAACTCATCATTCCTTTTCGTGATCGGAATCATTGTCTCCAAGCATTCGGAGGGTCTGCGCAGGATCGCGAGAAAAGCATATGTCATCCTGCTCCTTGGTTTGGCGGCGCTTCTGGTATTGCTCGGACCCCAGACTGTTTACATGCTCAGAAGATATTCATACTGGAGCGAGATCC
>JAEEGJ010017934.1_pt1 | contig 15902 bp, 10 predicted proteins | sample 8958761 | NCBI WGS metagenome assembly JAEEGJ01 (sample SAMN16246546, study PRJNA631951) | gut metagenome | biome: gut microbiome; feature: rumen; material: RS-attached | host: Bos | place: Iran: Karaj | collected 2018-10
AGGCCACGGCCGAACCCGCTGCCGAGCCACGGCCCGGTCCCACCGAGCAGCCCAGTTTGGGCGCCATCCTAATGTAGTCCTGCACAATAAGGAAGTAGCCCGGAAAACCCATGTTCTTGATGGTGTCCAACTCAAAGTCGAGGCGCTCGCGGTGCTCCTCATCCATGTCGGGCCAGCGTTCCTTGGCGCCTTCATAGACGAGATAGCGCAGGTAGTCGTCCTCGTTGTCAAAGCCGTCGGGCAAGGGGAAATCGGGCAAGATGGGCGCATGGTCAATGCTGTATATCTCCACCTTGTCGAGAATCTCGTTGGTATTTTGCAGCGCTTCGGGGATGTCGGCAAATACTGTGTTCATCTCTTCCTGCGTCTTGAACCACTCCTGCTTGCTGTAGAGCATCACGTTCTCGTCGGTGAGTTTCTTGCCCGTCGAGAGGCAGATGAGTCGCTCATGGGCATCGGCATCTTCCTCGTTGACAAAGTGGGAGTCGTTGGTGCAAATGAGTTTGATGTCCAGCTCGCGGGCAAACTGAATCAGCGCATCGTTGACCAGGCACTGCTTCTCGTAGGTCTCATGGTTGGCGCGAGCCACCGTCGCCTTGTGACGCTGCAGCTCCAGGTAATAATCGTCGCCAAAGACGCTCTTGAACCACTGTATCGTCTCGCGCGCCTCACGCATCCGATTATTCATGATCAACTGGGGCACCTCGCCACCAAGACATGCCGAGCAGCAGATGATGCCCTCGTGGTACTTCTCGAGCTCGCTGTGGTCGGTACGGGGATGGGAATAGAAGCCCTCGGTCCATGCATGGGACACAATCTTGATGAGGTTCTTGTAGCCCTGCAGATTCTTGGCCAGCAGAATCAGGTGGCGGCCGATATCGCGCTTGTCGAGATGCTCATGGCGATCCTTGTTCGCCACATAGACCTCGCAGCCGAAGATGGGTTTGAACTTCTCATTCTCGCCACGTTTCTTGTTGAGCTTAGCCACATAATCGTGCAATTCCTTGATGCCGAACATGTTGCCATGGTCGGTAAGGGCCATGCCGCGCATACCGTCGGCAATAGCCTTATTGACCAATTCCTTGACAGGTGCCTGCCCGTCGAGGATGGAGTATTGTGAGTGTACGTGCAGATGTACAAATGGTATCATCGATGTAAACTATAGTTTAATTTGTAGTTTTAAGTAAGATTACTTTTGCCTAGAACTAGGGATTGTAAAATTACACCTTTTTTCCCAATCGTTTTCTCAATCGGCAATAAAAAAGTTATTAACAAGGACTTTTTTCACCCCAGGGCCAAGGCGGATTGAGTTTCGTATCGGTTAATCCTGGATGATAACTGCACGATGTCCACGTCTTCCTTGAACACTTTGCCGCCGTCGGTCTTGAAAGCGGCCGATGCTTTGAGCACCGGAATAGTCTCTATACTGTTAGAAATTAACTCCATAATCTTGCGGTTTAAGTTTCCACAAAATTATGGAGTCTATTCGGTTGTCTAAAAGACAGCAAAATCTGATATGAAACAAGGAGGGAGATCGTCAAAATCCCCCCTCGTGTATCCTAATTGCTGTAAAGAAGCAACAGACCAACTAATCCAGGTCAATAGGATCGAATCCGTTGGCAGCAGATTCCACCAGCTTGTCATACTGCCCGCCGCCAAGATAGCTCTGCTTCCAACAATAACTGATGGCGCGTCGGCCATTGCCATTCGGGATGATGTACCAACCGTCACAGGCTCGCGATATGATGTTGCCCAGGTTGTCGCGTATGATGCGCCATTCGTTGCTGGTGATGACAACATCCTGAACATTGGGGAACCTGCGCTTTATCGATGCAAGCGCTGCATCATGATACTCATCGTTCAATGAACCGGGCATTATCTTAGACTGCGTTTGTCTTGCCAGTTCGTCCGTGATAATTTGCTCGTTGAGGTTAAGGCAAAAAATGATATAAGCAACTATCTTAGGGTCAATGGAGCCATAGTAATAGCCAACCAGTGTGTTGCCTAAATGAATATCTCCCAGTTCGTTGATATTTCCGATTTCTTTGCCGTTCCAAAAGACAAAGTTATCCTTGCCGACCTTTATACCTTTAGTCACACCACTGTTCACGGTGCCGTCGGAAGAGAATTCACCCACCTTGGTGCCGTCATCGATAACTACGGTACCGTCATCCTTGAAAGTGAAGTTCATTGAGTACCATTTATTGGGGTCAACTTTCTTGTCACGCACAAACTTTTCCCATACTTTTGTCTTGGTGTGGTAAATGCCCATACGCATTCCATTATCATAGTAGAAATCCACGTCACCTTTCGTCATATCGGCCATAGGCAAGGTACCTGTTTGCCCACACTTGTCTTGAGCGGCCTTTTCGTTGGCGGCACGAGCCTTCCTATATTCTTCCTGTTTTTTCTTGATGTCCTTTTGGCGTGCCATGTCAACTTGTGCATTGCCAACCTCCTGTTGCACCGTGTTATTCACTCCATTCTGAACGACACTCTTAGCTGTCTTTTTTGCTTTATCAATCAGACCGCCAAGTTGTGCGTTTGCAGTGGCATTCACTCCAAATGCTAGAGTAAAAAACAATAGCACTTTTACGATTGATTGTCTAGTCGTTTTCATTGCTTCCATATTTTTATGTTAGTAATACGTGTAATTAACTCAAAAGCAAATCTCGCCGTCGAGGGCGAAGACGTTCTTGAAACGTGCCCAAAATTAGTGATTTATTTTGGAAAACCCAAAAATCACCAAGAAAAACAACGAGATGAAACAAAATCCGTGGTTTGGATTATTGATTTAATCTAAACGTTATATTATACATCCAGGCCGCTGATCTCGAAGATGCAGCAGATGTAGGCCTGGCGTATCTGGTGGGATTCGAGCAGTTTGAACTGCTGGGTGCCTTGTTAGAAGTTGTATCGCAGGGGGATGCAGTTGCGCCAGCACTGGATTTCCCCGCTCTTGGTCCAGAGCTTGATATCAACTGGGTCTCCGGCCTTGAGCATCCTGCGAAGGGTGCTAATGTGGATGGATTGTGCCATAGGTCTATTGGAACGAGGGGGCAAACCGCTCGGTGAAGATGCAGTCGTTAGTGCGGATTGAGGGATTGGGGCCTAGAAGTTGAAGTGGAGTTGGACGCGGATGCCGTGGCGGTCGGTGCCGGCGTGGTCGCGGTAGTTGATGCGCCAGACGTAGTCCACACGCAGGATGGTGAGGATGTTGTCGATGCCGACGCCGGCTTCCATGTAAGGCTTCTTGCCCATGGGCTGACACAAGGCATCGGCGGGGAAAAGGAAGATGGAGTTGGAAGTGAGATGTGAGGCGTCAGGAGCCATGGGGTTGTTCTTGTCGCTGAGGCTGCCCCAAACGCCGCGCAGCGAGATAACCTCGCGCAGGCGCAGCCGCTTGATGAGCGGCAGACGGTTCATCAACACGCCGTTGCCCCAATAGGTAAGGTCCCACGAGAGGGCCTGGTCGTTGATAAACTCCATGGGTTTCATCAGAGTAAAGGCCTCGGGCTGAATGGTATAGGAGAGGTTGACGTTGGGCATCAGCAAATCGTGATAGGCGACACGACTCCAGACCTTCTCGCCACGGATGATGACATCGGCATAGCCGAAGGCCGAGAACCAGAAACGCTTCTGCAGGCCCAATTCGGTCTTGTTGACCTCGTACAGGCTACCCATGAATCCACGGGGCATGTAGGTGTGTGTGAGGGTGATGATGGGAGCATCCATGTTGATGGGGATGCGGTAGGAACGCGCCTGGTAGAAGGTTTCACCCGGAGCGAAACGCAGTTGGGCGGTGAAGCCAGCTTCGGTATATCGGCAGCGGTCGGTGCCGTCGAGATGCACAAAGGGTACATACTGAGTCGCCTCGTGGACATAGTGCTCAAAACCCAGAGCGATAGAGAAATGATTGTACCACTCGTGACGGTACTCCAGCCGCGTGGTGCGCAGGTACTGCATCCTCACGTCCTTGTGACGGCGCAGGGTGAGGAAGACGTTGTCAGGGTTGGTGTACAAGTAGTGCTGGGCCAGTTTGTCCACATCGTAGCGGTGCGTCAGGCGCAGGCTATGGATGGGGAACTCCTGGTCGAGGGATTTCTTGGGTGTGAAGGAATACTCGAGCGAGCCCATGTACTTGAACTTGCGGTCACGGCAGCCATAGGCCAGATAGGCTCTTGCAAACCAATGGCGGCTGAGGTTGACGTTGGTCATGGCACCCAGGCGCAGGCGTACACCCTCGAGCGAGTTGCCGCTGATGATGGTGTTCAACGGGCCGATGTCCACCTTGCTGACGCGGGCCGTGGGCAAATAGCCGTTGACAAGGGTAACCACGACCTGCTCGGCCCAATAGAACAGGCGCGAGCCGCGCAGACGCTTCATCAGGCCGCTCATTGATGCCGTGGTCGTGCGCACATCCGCAGGACGGTACTCCTGCCAGAACTCGTCGGGCATGAAGGGGGCGCCAGCATCAACGGTCTGCTCGGCCTTATTGCTGAATATGCCGCCCTCGGGACGCTCAAAGTTGTGGTCGCGATAGGAGGTCTCGCGGCGGGCAAACACCACGGGCAGGCTGGGCAGCAGTTTCATACTGATCTCCACATTGTCGCGCACCTTGAGGCGCGAGCCATTGGGGGCACGCTCAAAGTCCTGCACGATGCTCATGCGGTCCACATAGTTGAGGTTGATGTCGTGCGGAACACCCATCGACACACGCTTGATGAACATCGCGGTATCCTCGAGCGAGACGTAGAGACGGCCCAGAAAACCGAATGTCTGAGGGGTGAAGGGCACAAAACTCAGCACCGCACAGCGCTCCCCGTCGACATAGACCGTGTCGTTGAGGTAGAACTTGTAGAAATCCACCGCAATGCGCGAGAGGGGGCTGACAAAGCGGTTAGTCAGCAGGGTGACATCGTTCTGGAAAATATCGACCTCACCCATGAAGTCATCGAGCACCTTCTTGATGTTATCCTGGTCGATGCGCTCATCGAGTCCAGCGCTCCTGGTGCCCAAGATGACCTGACGGTGCGTGTCACGGTTGTAGAAGTCACGAGCCACGGTCTCCTTGATGGAGAAGGGCAGCACGCGCTTGCCGGTGAGCAACGACGTGTCGGCATACTCCTCAACCCACTTCTGGTCCTCGGGCTTCCGGATGACATCATCGATGTCACCGAATCCCAAGAGCATGCGCTCATACTGACTGTAACCGTAGTACGGGAAGCGACGCGGATCGTTATCGTCACGCCGCTGCCGCAACTGGCGTATCATGTCCACCGCAGGGTTGTTCTTCTTGCTGTATTTCTCCTTGCCCTTGCGGACAACCACCTCGTCGAGTTCCACGCCGGCAGCGACCATGTCGATGATCACCACACTCCCCTGCCCCGTCTTGACTTCGATTTCCTTAGGCGAGTAGCCCATTGCCGTGACACGCAGCCGAGAGAATTTGGCGCGGGTGTTGATGGTGAAACCGCCCTTGTCGGTGGCCAGGGTGCCCTCGTTGGTACCCACCAGCGCAATCGATGCATAAGGGATGCCCTCATGGGAGACCGAGTCCCGCACGAGTCCCGTGATCTGAGTCATCGATACCTGCTGTCCCCATGCCACGGCAGCCACCGCCATGGACACGAGTAAACACACTATGTAACGCCGGATTTCCTTCACAAGGGTGCAAAATTACATTTTTATTTATAGAGCCACAAAATCTAGTCTGTTAAAGTTGCCGATTTTTATTCATGTGACAGTGCCAAGCAGGGCAAAGAGGACACGGCACACGGTGGCCGAGAGGCAGCAGAAGGCCGAAAACCGAAAAATAACCAGCAGTGGCACCGTATTGCGGTGTTTTTTTTGTACATTTGCAGCCGTTTAAAGCACCAAGTGCCGATGTTGAAGATAAAGAGGTTATACACATTCATGTTGTCAAGATTCCTGCCACGATTCTTGATGACCTTCTGTATCTGCCTGTTTATCGTGATGATGCAGTTCCTGTGGCGCTACATCGACGAGCTGGTGGGCAAGGGATTGAGCATCGACGTGGTGGCCGAGCTGTTCTTCTATGCCGCCCTGTCGATGGTGCCGTTGGCACTGCCATTGAGCATCCTGCTGGCTGCGTTGATGACCTTCGGCGACCTGGGCGAACATGTCGAGCTGACAGCCCTCAAGTCGTCGGGCATCTCGCTGACCACCATCATGAAGCCGCTGGCCATCCTGATGGCGCTGGTATCGGTGGCCGCGTTCTTTTTCCAGAACGACGTATTGCCCAAATCACAGGTGAAGATGTGGACACTGCTGTTCTCGATGCGACAGACGTCGCCCACGCTCGACATTCCCGAGGGTGCCGTTTACAGCCAGATTCCCGGCTACAACATCTACGTCAAGCGCAAAGACAAAGAGCGCGACATGCTGTACAACATGCTCATCTACGACGTGTCGGTGGGTACCATGTATCCCCGCATCGTTGCTGCCGACTCGGGCCGCCTGAGCATGACCGAGGACAAGCAGCATCTGGTGCTGACGCTCTATAAAGGAGCGTGGTACGAGCAGATGCAGGGCAGCACCAACGGCATGAACGGCATGAGCGGTGAACTGTACCGCCGCGAGACGTTCCACGACAAGGAACTCGTCATCCCCTATGACGCCAACTTCACCCGCATGGACGACGAGACGATGAAGTCGCAATATGTGGGCAAAAACATCGACGAGCTGCAGCAGACCATCGACTCGGTGAAGCTCAAGGTGGACTCGGCGGCAACACTGATTGTAAAGCAGTTGCGTTCCCAAACGGTGTGCGGTGTGCCCCTACAGCGCACCACCTACCAAGACGGCAAACCCATTGTTGAGAAAGCCAAAGAGGTGAAACTTGACAAACCGCTGGACATCAACAAAATGATTAAGGAACTGCCCGAGAACGAGCAGGAGCAGATCGTCAATCAAGCGTTGACGCGCGCCACAACGGGCATGCAGGATGTCCAATTCCAGGGCTACACCGTCAGCGACGACAATTACGTGATCAGGCGTCACCAGATAGAGTTGATGAAGAAATTCACCCTGTCGCTGGCCTGCCTCATCTTCTTCTTCATCGGAGCCCCGCTGGGAGCCATCATCCGCAAGGGCGGACTGGGTATGCCCATCGTCATCTCGGTGCTGCTGTTCATCGTGTATTACATCATCGACAACATGGGGTACAAACTGGCGCGTGACGGCCGCTGGGAGGTGTGGCAAGGCATGTGGCTCAGTTCGGCAGTACTGCTACCGCTGGGCGTGTTCCTTACCCACAAGGCGGTCAACGACTCGGCCGTGTTCAACCCCGATGCCTGGCTCAACTTCCTGCGCCGCTTCACTGGCCTGCACCAGACGCGCAAACTCGAGGCCAAGGAGGTCATCATCAACGAGGTGGTGCCTGCCGATGCCCTGACACAGATTGCCGACCTGAAGGCATCGTGCCAGCAGTTCCTGGACCGCTATCCCGCTCGCCAGCGCTATATCGACTACTGGCAGCAGGGCTATGACAAAAAAGCCATCAAATCCCTTGCCACAGAAGTGGATAACGCGGTGGACTACCTGTCCAACTCACGAGACCAGATGGTGCTCAACAAGGCGATGGACTATCCCGTCATCCGCCAGTTGCTCACCTATCAGCCCGTGACCAACAAAACAGCAGGCACCGTTCTGGCCGCACTCTTCCCCATCGGATTGCCCGTGTGGCTCGTGGGCATGCGCCACCAGAAGAACCTGCGCCGTGACATCCAACTCACCATCAAGACTTGTGACCAACTGACTGCTATCCTGAACGGCGAATACAACCGCGAGATGGAGTATAACTAGTTTATTAGTTAGGAGTTAGGAGTTATCTGAGTGAGGTAGAGTAAGACTATCAATAAAAAATCATGGAAGAAATCAGACTAAATACTATCGACGAGGCCGTCGAACAACTGAAACGAGGCGAGTTTGTCATCGTCGTTGACGATGAGGACCGCGAGAACGAGGGCGATTTTATCATCGCCGCCGAAAAAATCACCGAAGAGAAAGTCAACTTCATGCTGCGCGAGGGCCGCGGCGTGCTGTGTACCCCCATTACCACCGAGCGCTGCCATGAACTGGAACTGAACATGCAGGTTGACGACAACACCTCGATGCTGGGTACCCCGTTCACCGTGACGGTGGACCTGCTGGAAGGCTGCACCACCGGCGTATCGATGCACGACCGCGCCATGACCATCCGCGCACTGGCCGACCCCAAGAGCAAACCACAGGATTTCGGCCGTCCGGGACACATCAACCCGCTGCGCGCCGTCGATAAGGGCGTGCTCAAGCGTGCCGGTCACACCGAGGCCTCGATTGATCTGATGCGCATCGCCGGGCTCTACCCTGCTGCTGCACTCATCGAGATCATCAACCCCGACGGCACCATGGCCCGCCTGCCCCAGCTGGTGAAGGTGGCCGAGAAATACAACATGCCCATTATCACCATCAAGGACCTGATTGCCTACAGGCTGCGGACCGAGAAAGTCGTGGAAGTGGGTGACGAGGTGGACCTGCCGACGCAGTACGGCCACTTCAGGCTCATCCCCTTCAGGCAGATCAACAACGGACTGGAGCACATCGCCCTGATTAAAGGCGAATGGCGCCCTGACGAGCCCATCCTGGTGCGCGTCCACTCATCGTGCGCAACAGGTGACATCTTCGGGTCGATGCGCTGCGAGTGCGGCGAGCAACTGCACGTGGCCATGCAGATGATTGAGAAAGAGGGCAAGGGTGCGCTCGTGTACATGAACCAAGAGGGCCGCGGCATCGGCCTGATGAACAAAATCAAGGCCTACAAGCTGCAGGAGAACGGCTATGACACCGTCGATGCCAACGTGCACCTGGGTTTCAAGCCCGATGAGCGAGATTACGGTGTGGGCGCCAACATCCTGCGCATCCTGGGCGTTACCAAGATGCGGTTGATGACCAATAATCCCGTCAAGCGCGTAGGTCTGGAGAGCTATGGCCTGGAAGTGGTCGAGAATGTGCCTATTGAGGTCACGCCCAACCGCTACAACGAGTTCTACATGCAGACCAAGAAAAACCGCATGGGACACGATTTGCATCAGGTATGAAGTTTAAAGTTTAGACGCCAAATGCGGGAATTTGAAGAGATACGGGAATTTGTTGAGCGGGAAATCGTTCCCCGCTATGACAGCTTTGATGCCGGACATGGCCGCGACCATGTCCAGACCGTGATTTCACAGGCATTAGCCCTCGCTGAGTTCTATCCCGAAGTGGACCGCTGCGTGCTGCTCATCGCTGCAGCCTATCATGACCTGGGGCTGGTGAACGGCCGTGAGCATCACCACACCGACAGCGCCCGCATCGTGCGCGAGGACCAGCGGCTGCGCCAGTGGTTCAGTGACGAGGAAATCAACACCATCGCCGATGCCGCCGAGGACCACCGCGCCTCGAGCGGCCATGAGCCGCGTACCCTCTATGGCCGCATCGTTGCCGAGGCCGACCGCATCATCGACAGCGAGACCATCGTGCGCCGCGCCCTGCAATACGGCATGCGCCATGAGCCAGGACTGGACCGCGAAGGCCAGTACCGCAGGCTGATGGAGCACATGCGCGAAAAGTATGACTACGGCGGCTACCTGCAGTTGTGGATACCTCATGGAGAGAATGCGCGACGACTTGAAGAATTCCGCCGCCTGTTAGCCGATGAGCAGGCTTTCCGCCTGCTTTTTGATACCACCTATGATACATTGAATAATTACATAAAACAATCTTAGTCATGAAAAAATCATTTTACACCTTATTGACGATGCTCATGGGTCTAAGCGCCTGGGCAGATATCCCCGTAGGCTATTACTCCAATGCCATTGGCAAACAGAACGAGGAACTGATGACCGCCCTTGAGGGCATCATCTACACCCACACCCTGCTGGGTTACGACTATATGTGGACGGCCTACGACATGACCGACATGGGCAGTGACGGCTACTACATCGACATGTACTCCGACTGCAAGTACAACAACCAGTCGGCACACGTGGGTGGTGCTTCCTATGTGGGCGAGGGCCTCAACCGCGAGCACTCATTCCCCAAGAGTTGGTTCGGCGGAGAAATCTCCCCCATGTTCACCGACCTGACCATGCTCATCCCCACCGATGCCTACGTTAACCAACGTCGCGGCAACAACCCCTACGGCGTGTGTGCCGGCGGCATCACCTACACCAACGAGGAATTGGGTGTTACCATGAAGGGAAAACTCGGAACGAGCACCTACGAGGGTTGCACGTCCAAGGTGTTTGAACCCGACGATGAGTACAAGGGAGACTTTGCACGCATCTACTTCTATATGGTCACTTGCTACAAGAGCGACCTGGGCAACTGGCCCGGCTGTGACCAGTTGGATTACCAGAAAAACGGCTACAAGGCTTTTTCGGACTGGTCGATGCAGCTGCTCATGGAGTGGCACCGCGCCGATCCCGTGAGCGCGAAGGAAATCAACCGCAACGAAGCAGTTGACAGCATACAGGGCAACCGCAACCCCTATGTTGACCACCCCGAGTTGGCCGAATACATCTGGGGCACCAAGCAGAACGAGTCCTGGACAGGCGAAGACACTCCCATCGATCCGTTTATCAAGGAGGTTCCTGTCATGCAACCTGCCGACGAGAACGAAATCGGCACCACCTCGTTCCGTGCCGACTGGACAGCCGTTGACCATGTATCGAGTTATACCCTCAAGGTCAACCGTATGGTAGAAACCGGCGCCACCCTGCTGATGTCCGAAACGTTTGGTAATGTCGTTGCCACCTCCGACGGCAATAAAGATATCAGCGAATCACTTGACGATTATACCGACAATCCCGGCTGGACCGGATTTAAGCTTTACACTGCCGCAAACCACGGTTTGAAATTCGGCACCAGTACTGATGCAGGTTACCTGATCAGCCCCGAACTGGTATTGGCAAGCACTGTAACCGTCCAGTTCAACGCCAAGAACTGGATCAACAAGAATGGAACTAGCGACAAGAGCTCAGTCATCGTGTCGTGCGGCAACGTGAGCCAGACCATCCCGCTGACAGACACCGCAACCGACTACACCGTCGTGCTCACCGGCTGCAGCGACGACAACATCAAGCTGTCGGGCACTGGAAGCAGCAAGCGCTTCTATGTTTACAATGTGGACATCTATAACGGTGACCTGACCACGACGCCTCCCCGACGTGAAGTGGTTGAAGAGGGCGACTCTACCTGGAGGATGGTGAGCGGCATTACCGACGACCACTATACCGTGCAGGCATTGGCCGAAGGCTACTATGAGTACATGGTCAAGGCCATCTACACCGACGGCACCGAGAGCGTGTGGTCCAACATCGAGCACGTGACCATCACGGGCAACGGCGATGAGCCGCTCATCGGCGACGTGAATGGCGACGGCGAGGTAAGCATTGCCGACGTGACTGCCATCATCGACTACCTCATCGGCCAGAACGACGGTATCAACAAGCCGGCTGCCGACGTCAACAATGACGGCGAGATCTCCATTGCCGACGTCAGCGATATCATCGACATGCTGCTTAATCTTCAATAAGCATACCGTTCGCCTGCCTACCGCAGCATTATCCAGTAACGCCTCGGCCATCATCGACAAGAAATGGCCGAGGCCGTGCTGGAAACGGTAAGATGCCACGACAGCGTGGAATGGACAACATCATCAACAAATCAACAAAGGCAAAAGACACATGAATACGGACTCAAGTACCCTAAAGGCCACATTTGTTGTGGCGATGATGACGGTAGTGGCCTTATCGGCCACGGCCTACCACCTGCAGGACGGAGAACTGTCGTGGAACGCTTCGGACGGCGAGCCGGCCACCATTGGCCAGACCAATCAAGACCACCTGTTTGTGCGCAACTACGCTGATGATGGCCCCGCATGGGACAATATCCTCAGTTTTGAGTCGGGCAAGACACAACTCATGTGGTTATGGCTTGACGACGACCAGATTTACCAAACCGACTGGGTGCAGGCGCTCACCCCTGACTTTGTCACCGAGGAGGGCGACCTCTATAATGAAATCACCTATTATTCCTTCCAGTTTTTGCTGTACGTACCCCGGTCGCTCAAACTGGTGAAGGTTGTAAACGAGGAAGGTGACATGATCGGCTACGAGCCCGGGCCGCGAATGCCCATCGAAGGCATTAACCTGACCTGGGGAAGAAGGCCTTATACAAGGGTTATCGACGGCGTTGTGTATAATGTCTACTCCATCGTCCATTTCAATACCAATGCCTATTGCGTGCATTTCTCCTCAAGAAACCCCAACATGTACATGAAGAACGGGGCTCTGAGGAAAGATGACGGCGCGCTTGTGGGATTCTACATTGAGAACACGCATCAGGACCTCGCCGAAGGCCGTCTGGGCGACATCATCATCGCCAACATGGAGTTCGGCATCAGGGAAACCCGTGACGTGGATACCAATCACCAGCGGTTCTTCTATGGCAAGGGCGGGAACGAGCAAACGCAACGCTACCTGTACTACACCCGTGTGGCCACCTTCGGCAGCAAGGGCTATACCGGGACGGACAAGCTGCTGGGCGATGCCAACAATGACGGGGAAGTCTCGATTAATGACGTGTCGTGCATCATCGACTTGCTGATGGCCGGCCAGCTGGAGAATTTCAACGCTGTGAACGCCGACATGAACGACGATGACGAAATCAGCATCAACGATGTCGCCATGCTCGTTGACTTGCTGCTGCTCGAGTAACCGTTGCGCGTTGACAACGCGCAATACAGGACAGCACAGACAGCACAGACTACACTAACGACAGTGAGGGGCTTGCCAGTTCGGGGAACTGGCACGGTGTTTGCTATATTATTTAGCGACATCAACTATCAATGACATTCAACATAGGAAACACAAAATGATACAGAACCAGCACCAAGAACAAGAACAGTACTGGAGAGAGGATATTGCCGTGCCCAAGGCGGGTGCGGACTTCCCTGAAGAGGAAGACGACGAGGACGATCTGCCCGGTGGCAGCGGAGGCTCCAACTTTGGAGACAGCGACAACCCCAGCTACCGCGAGACACGTCAGCGACGAAATGTCAGTACAGGTGACAATTCGACCACTCCGGTCATCGACAAATATGGAAAAGACATCACCCGTGAGGCGGCCGAAGGTCGCCTGGATCCCGTTGTGGGCCGCGAGGTGGAGATTGAGCGACTGGCACAAATCCTGAGCCGCCGCAAGAAGAACAACCCCGTAATGATCGGTGAGCCCGGTGTGGGCAAGAGCGCCATCATCGAGGGCCTGGCCAAGCGCATCGTTGAGCGCAAGGTGGCCCGTCCGCTGCTCGACAAGCGCATCGTGTCGCTCGACATGGCAGCCATCGTGGCCGGCACCAAGTACCGCGGCCAGTTTGAGGAGCGCCTCAAGGCTGTCATCGACGAGGTGAGCGCCAACAAGGACGTGATCATGTTCATCGACGAGATTCACAACATCGTGGGCGCAGGTAATGCCAGCGGCTCGATGGATGCCGCCAACCTGCTGAAGCCCGCCCTGGCACGCGGTGAATTCCAGTGCATCGGAGCCACCACCCTCGACGAGTACCGCAAGAGCATCGAGAAAGACGGTGCCCTGGAACGTCGTTTCCAGAAAGTGCTCATCGAGCCCACCACGCCCGAGCAGACACTGGAGATCCTGCACCACATCAAGGGGATGTATGAGAAACACCACGGTGTGAACTATACCGACGAGGCCCTGCGTGCATGCGTGATGCTGACCGACCGCTACATCAGCGACCGCTTCTTCCCCGACAAAGCCATTGACGCGATGGACGAAGCCGGCTCACGCGTACATATCACCAAGGTGGAGATTCCGCCCGAAATCGAGGACCTGGAACGCCGCATCGCCGAAGCCCAAGAGAACAAGTTCAAGGCCGTCCAGGCCCAGAACTTTGAGAGCGCTGCAAGCTACCGTGATCAGCAAGATCAGCTCAAGAAGCAGCTACAGGAAGCCAAGCGCCGCTGGGAAGAGGAACTCGATAGCCGCCGTGTGACCGTCAACGAGGGCCACATCGCCGAGGTCGTGGCCATGATGACCGGCGTGCCCACCCAGCGCATCGCCCAAAGCGAGGGCATCCGCCTGCTGGGCATGACCGATGAGCTGAAGAAGCAGGTCATCGGCCAGGACGAAGCCATCGACAAGATTGCCCGCAGCATCCGCCGCAACCGCGCCGGATTGCGCGACCCGAAACGTCCCATCGGCTCATTCATGTTCCTGGGCCCGACCGGTGTGGGTAAAACCCTGCTGGCCAAGAAACTCGCCCAGTTCCTGTTCAACAGCGATGACGCCCTCATCCGCGTGGACATGAGCGAATATATGGAGAAGTTCAACGTTTCCCGCCTTGTGGGAGCACCTCCGGGCTATGTGGGTTATGAAGAGGGTGGCCAACTGACCGAGAAAGTGCGCCGTCACCCCTACAGCGTGGTCCTGCTCGACGAGATTGAGAAAGCCCATCCCGACGTGTTCAACATGCTGCTGCAGGTGCTTGACGAGGGTAACCTGACCGACGGCCTGGGTCGCAAGGTGGACTTCAAGAACACCATCATCATCATGACCAGCAACATTGGCACGAGAGAGCTCAAGGACTTCGGGTCCGGCGTGGGCTTCAACACCGGTGAACTGACTAAGGAGCGCAGCGATTCAGTCATCCGCAAGGCCCTGAACCGCCAGTTCTCGCCCGAGTTCCTGAACCGCGTGGATGATATCGTGACCTTCGGCACCCTGAACCACGACTGCATCCTCAAGATTGTGGATATCGAACTCGCATCGTTCTACAAGCGCGTCGAGGAGAACGGCCTGAAGCTCGAAATCACTGATGCCGCCAAGAATCTGGTTGCTGACCACGGCTTTGACATCCAGTACGGTGCCCGCCCGCTGAAGCGCGCCATCCAGAGCGAAATCGAGGATCCGCTGAGCGAAATGCTGTTGCGGGAGGAGGCCAAGACCGGCGACACCATCGTGATTGACGCCAAGGACGGCACCATCGACTGCCACATCAAGAAGGCCAGGAAACCGGCCAAGAAGGAAACGGAATAGTCCATTAGACTGGCTCAACTTAAAGGGACGGTTCTCATTTGCGAAAAAGTCATGCAAATGAGAACCGTCCCTTTTTACGATACCCTCCAATGGTGCTCTAGAAGGGATAGCCGATGGCGAGGTGGAAGGCTAAGCCGTCCTTGAATTTGGGAATGTTGTAGTAGCCCCTCTTGTCGGTTTTATAGGGTGCATGGATGCCGATACCCAGATCGGCACGCACAACGAGCATCGACATGTCGAAGCGCAGACCCAGTCCAGTACCCAAGGCCAGCTGATCGAAGAAATTCTTCATCTTCAACTTGCCTTCAGGGCGACGTTCATCGTCCTTAAGGAGCCAGATGTTGCCCGCGTCCAGGAAGACAGCACCCTTGAAGTAGCCCAAGATGGGGAAACGGTACTCGGCATTGGCCTCGAACTTGAACGTACCCGTCTGGTCATAGTAGGTGTAGCGGTCGCGATAGGCAGGATGATAGCCACCTGGACCTATCGTGCGGACGGCAAAAGCGCGCACCGAGTTGGAACCACCGACGTAGAACTGCTCACGGTAAGGCACCTCGCTGCTGTTGCCATAGGCATGGACCGCCCCCATGAACACACGTGTTGCCAGCACACCCTCGATGCCCAGTTTGCGGGTCCACACCACCTGGGCCTGTGCCTTGACGAACTGGGAGAACGGGGTGCCGAAGAGTTCCTTTGTCCCCTTGGACTTGAAAATCGACCACACGCCAGAGACGATGTTGCCGGCCTCGGCCACACACGCCGTGAGGGTGATATGATCGACCGGCGTACTATCACGCTCACAG
>JAEEGJ010017935.1_pt1 | contig 15901 bp, 14 predicted proteins | sample 8958761 | NCBI WGS metagenome assembly JAEEGJ01 (sample SAMN16246546, study PRJNA631951) | gut metagenome | biome: gut microbiome; feature: rumen; material: RS-attached | host: Bos | place: Iran: Karaj | collected 2018-10
GCCTCTTTCCTCAACATCACCCCCATCTATCTGAGCAAAATACGCAAGGAAATCACCTTCGGAGGAAAGAAATAAAATGAATTTATAAAACTAGTTTTAGAGTTGTATACTCGGCGACCTTTTTTCGGGTTTCGCCGAGTTGTTTTTTTGTGATTTGTTTGTTACTTTGTAAGCGCAAAAACCATAAAGGACAAAACAATCATTCAACAAAACAACAATGAAAAAGTTATTTTTTATCTTGATGGCATTATGCCTGAATGTGCTTGGGATGACAATCTTCACGTCTTGTGTCGGCAAACAGGAAAAGGATGCCGCTTCGGGCGATTTTAACCTGAACATCCATGTTGTTGAAGGCCACGAGCCCGTAGTGAAAGGCTATAAAGTATTTCTCAGCAAGGAGGTTGATGGAAAACTTGATCGTATTGACACCATTTTCATAGATGGAAAGGATGCTTCCTACTCCGTCTATCTCGATAATGTATATTTTGCAGTCATAGGAACCATATTCTCCGATGATTCTATCGGCAATTATGGCACGATGTTTCCTTGCGTGCCAGGAGAAACAGCAGAATTGAAGGTGGTGGACGACCAATTCTATTTAAGCGGCACTGGTCTTTATGAGCAATGGAAAAAAGCGGACGAACTGGTGAGAGGACCACATATTCACAGAACAGAATCAGACTTCATCATAAAAGACTACCTGAAGCGACATGGTGATGAAGAGGGTTGTGCCATGTATTATATAATGCGCCGTGCACTCATCAATGAAACCATGAGAGACACCATTTCCAAAGAAACATTGAAAGAGATGATTCCACAATCTATTTTTGAGGGTAGGATGAAAAAGGTGATAGATCATTATATGAAAATATAAGAACAAACAAATTAGCAATGAAAAGAACAATTATCACTTTCGTGCTGGCTGTTGCCACTTTGATGGCAATGGGACAGGAGAAGGTGGTGTGGGAAAAGCCATCGACAGAATATGGAACAAGTTATGGTGATGGCTTTTTTCACTTGGCGCTTGATGTGACGAAAGTGGAATTGACGGATAGCGAGACAGTAGCGTATATCACAGCGATGCAATGTCCGGATTATCCTGATTCTTGGTTTACGTTTGCAAGCGGCACTTATCTGAAAGTTGACGATCATCGCTATACCGTTCTCTCTGCTGATGGCATAGATTTCGACAAGCCAGAACGGACATTTAAGGATGGCAAACTTGATATGGTCTTCCATTTCCCTCCATTGCCTCAGGATACCAAGTCGTTCGACTTCATTGAAGGCGACGGAGAGGGGGCTTTCCAAATCAAGGGCATCAAGCCTGTGGAGGAGCGATGGAAACAGTTCTTTCCTTCCTATTGGAGAAATGAGAGAACAGGAGATTGGGACATTGCTTTCTTGGAGGATTTTGTGATTTATGATGGTCAGTTCTGGAACTATATGGAAAAGCCAGACGTGAAAAAGCCTGTAGGTAAAGCCATATTCACGATATGGAATGAGACAGGATGTCTGGACGTGAAGGTTGGCAAAGACAAGCAAGGCAAGCGCATCATGCAGATGGGTACGAAGCAAGGAAAGAAGGAACTGTACTCGATGATAACTGACAGATTTCTGCCTGATTACCCCACCAAGGACACTCGTACAGATTTTGTAGATACGAATTACAAGCCTGATTCAGTCATGCTGACGGGACTGATCATCAATCGTCCTGCTGACATGAAAACGTTTGAAGTTTCCTCTGTGGATTTCTATACTGATGATGTGGTGTCCTATAACGGCATATTGGATTCTTTGGGTCGTTTTACGATGACTTTCCCTGTTGTCAACAGCACGGAGTTTTTCTGCGATTGGGATCATTGCGCCATTCGCACCTTGTTCGAACCAGGCAAAAAGTATTTTCTTCTCTATGATTTCACAGGAGGTCGTCGCTACTTTATGGGTGAGGACGTGAGGCTCCAAAACGAGTTGTATCAATTTCCTTTGGATTGGAATCGCGTGGAGTTGGAAAAGAAAGCGAGTCCTCAGGATATTGACTCCTTCATTGCATCTGCGGATAGCCTGATGAAGGCGCAAGACCAGATGATAGATGCTCTCTGTGCAGCACATCCCACGATGTCCACCCGATTCATGAAATACAGAAAAGGCAACACCTTTGTGCAGCAAGCAAGTGCGTTTTGCCAATCAAGATATTACATGCCAAGACAGAAGTGGACAGACAACATTCGTCATTACATTTACGATCATTTCTGGACAAAACTGGAGAAGCCATACACACTCCATTGTGACCTTCGAGAATTTTTGAGCGACTATCTGAATGATGCGACCCCCAAAGAGTCTCGGTTCATCCAAGAACTGAAGGCGAATCTCCATACGCTGGATTCCTTGAAAGCAGATGGATTGATCAGAGACGTAAGGCTTTTTGAACTTGCTTATCGACAAATGAAGGAATCCCGAAAGCCGCTGAGCCAGATAGTGATGGATTCCTTGAAACTATGGATGAATGATTCTGCTTGCATCCATCGACTGGTTGACATTAATCATGCATACTTGGTCATCAAGAGTGGAACTGACGACATCGGCAATGTTGAGCTCAGCGACGAAGCGAAAGCTATTATTGAGGGGAAACGGACATTGGCAAAGCTGATAGAGCCGTATCGGGGCAAGTTTGTCTATTTGGACATCTGGGGGGCTTGGTGTGAACCTTGCTTGGCTGCCTTGAAGGAGTCGCACGTGCTGAAAGATGCGCTGAAAGATCACGACATCGTCTATCTCTATCTGGCGAATGAAACGTCCGACGAGGAGTGGAAGAACGTTATCAAGGCATACAACCTGACGGGCGACAACATTGTTCACTACAATCTGCCCGCAGAACAGCAACGTGCCATCGAAGAGTTCCTGCAAGTGGATGGCTTCCCCTACTATAAGATCTTCGACAAAGAGGGAAAACTCTACGACATCAATGCTGATGCTCGCAATGTGGGCGCGATGAAAATATTCTTCAATAAAGTGGATAAGAAAGAGAAATAAATATATGAAAAGAACATTTTTTACTTTCGTGCTGGCGGTTGTCGCTATGGTGGCAATGGGACAAGAGAAAGAACCGTTCTTCCGTACGGATTCGGCATTCATTGTCGGAAAGATAGTGGGAGGGAATCCGGATTGCATGCCTAAGGCTATTGATTATCAATGGCACAATGCTTTGTCGAATGCCTCCAAGGATGGCATTGCAGAGGTGGCTTCTGATGGCAGTTTCATGTGTCGAATGCTGTTGCGACATCCTGTGCTCAACACGTTGACATTCTCCGAGAATGAGCAGGTGCAGTATTACCTTGTGCCAGGCGAGACGTTGCAGATGGAACTGAAACAAGATGCAGACGGACATTGGAACTGTGACTATAGTGCAGGGAGTTCAGCAAAAAAAGTTGAGCGCCTATTAAAAGAAAAATTGGATTTCACGAACGAATACCGCATGTTGTTGGCAGACAAGAGCGATTTGAAACGCCACACAGCCATTTGCGACAGTCTCATTCGCACGACCCTTGATAAACTTAAAGCCTTAGCTGATGCCAAACACTTCACTTCCTATGAGCAGAAACTGGCTCATGCAGAGGCTCTTGATTTTATTTGTGGATATTTCTTGAGTAGGCACGGCTCATTGTATCGTGCCGACTTGCTGCGCTCCTTGTCAGACAGCACTTATTTTGCTGAACTATGTGCCCCTGAATACTATGCCCCGCTTCAATATTTGCCATTGAACGACCCCGTCATGTTTGTCTCCTCAGCATATTCCACATTGGCTAATTATCTGGCAAGAACACCTGTCTGTGCAAACGCAACGATGCTCCAGTATTATGCGGAAGAACTTCAGGAACTGCGTCAAGCGATGAACAAGATGATGGGTGAGGAGGACAACCTGCTGACCCAGATGGCGATGATGCAGAAATTGTCTGGGTCACTCACGACAGCCAAAGAAACATACCTGCACCGTTCGCAAGCAATGGCAGACACGACGATGACAGAAGAGGATCGCAAGGCTTACGAGAAGGCATACGTGCCGCTGGACACCGTTCACCTACGTGCCATTGACGGCTTCACACAACCTGAACTTCGCAAAGAGGCTGAACGTCTCTTCGCTTCCACTTATAATAGAACTCCTGCCTATCCGATTCCTGAGGGTGAAGGCAAGGCGTTGCTGGAGAAGATCATTGCTCCCTATCGTGGTAAGTTCGTGCTGATAGACTTCTGGGCGATGTGGTGCAGCCCTTGCAAGAAAGCCATTCAGGAGAGTCTCGAATTGCGCCTTCGTCTGAAAGACAATCCCGACCTGCGCCTCATTTTCGTGGCACAGGAGGATAATCCGGAGACGAATGATGACTACAAGCAATATGTCAGCGAGAACCTGCTTGGTGCCGACTGTTATCCCGTCACTCGGAAGGAACTGGATCAGCTGATGGAACTCCTACAGTTCAGTGGCATTCCCCATTATGTGACCGTTTCACCTGACGGGCAGCTCATGCGCAACTCTCTCAACTACTTCTCCAACAATTACGAATTGTTCCTGCAGCAGTTAGAGGATATGAAAACAACACTGTCGGAAATCAATTAATAATATTAAATAAAACCAACAGAATCGCCATGAGTCCATAAGAAAATAACATCAAAGTCTTGGATGCGTAAAAGATTTCAACTATCTTTGTGCCCTGTATTACAGATCAAGTGACGGTTGACTTTCCCTTCGGCCGTCGAGCTAAACCTTCTCTGATCCACATCCACAAATATCACGACCTCAGCAATGGGGTTGTGATTTTTTGTGTAATGGGAAAGGGTGGGAAGAAAGGAAGAAAGAAGAAGGCTGAAGGAAAGAATAGAAGATGTTTGGTGGAGGACGATTGAAAATGCGAGCTTTTTATCAAAAATCTATATGAAAACATGAGATTTTTGAAGAATTGCTCATACTTTTGGCACTCCATTCGATTTTATTTACTACTTTTTGCAAAAAATTTATGTAGTCATGAAAAAAGGAATAGTTATTGGACGTGAGCGTGAAATGGCAGCCCCGACGATGGCCTCACTCGCTTCACTATCGTGTTCCCATAATCATTTGTTAAGTAAACCTTACAAAACGTATATATTAGTGGGCTTCTTGCCTTAAAATGAAGAAAAAATGCATTGGTACACAAGTTTGTGGTCCACAAAGTTGTGTACCAATGTTTTTATTTGTACTTTTGCAACAGAAAATAAAAGGGAACAAGACTTATGAACAAGCCATTTATCTATGGAACAGCTGTCGGTGGAGAAAACTTCACAGACAGAGTGCAGGAAACCCGAAGACTGAGAATGGACTTCGAGAATGGAATGAATGCTATCCTGATTTCCCCTCGAAGAATGGGAAAGACCTCTCTGGTGCAGAAAGTGAGGAATGAAATTACGGATGAGAAGATTAAAGTGGTCTACATGGACATCTACGACTGCAGAAGTGAGTACGATTTTCTGGAGCGCTTTGCTTCCATCCTCATCAAGCAGACGGCTGGGAAAGTGGAGATGTTGGCTTCCACAGTGATGGAGTTCCTCACAAGAGTTGTTCCCAAAGTCTCTTTCAGTCCAGAACCCAACTCGGAGTTTTCGCTGTCCCTTGGCATTACGCCCGAGACCCACACTCCTGATGAAATTCTGAACTTACCTGAACGCATTGCTGAAAAACGTGGCATCCATATTATTGTGTGTATCGACGAGTTTCAACAAGTGGGCGAATTTCCAGATAGCCTCAATGTACAGAAACGAATGCGTGGCGCGTGGCAACACCACAAGAGTGCATCCTACTGCATGTTCGGTAGTAAAAAACATCTGATGATGAAAATCTTTCAGAGCAAACAAATGCCTTTCTACAAGTTTGGCGATACCATTTTCCTCGACAAGATACCCGATGCCGACTGGGTTGCTTTTATCCAGTCGCGTTTCGCCAGCAAGGAGAAAAGCATATCTGAAGACTTTGCCATACGTATCTGCCGCACTGTGAATGGACACTCCTCATACGTGCAGGAATTGGCATGGAATGTGTTTGTCGAAACAGAACATGAAGTCACTGAGGACTCGTTTCAGAGTGGGCTTAATGAATTGCTGCATCAAAACTCAGCACTTTTCCAAAGCCGAATCGAAACACTCACTTCTTTCCAAATGAATTTTCTTCGTGCCTTGTGTGATGGAATCCACAGCGATTTTGGTAGCAAACGCATCATAGACACCTATCGTTTAGGAACCAAATCAAACATCGCCCGTCTCAAGAGCAGCCTTGAAGACAAGGAACTCATTGAGACCAGCAAGGGTGTGACCACCATTGCTGACCCTGTGTTTTTATTGTGGTTCCAAAGAGAATACATGTCATAAGTGTTCCATTTACAGTCTTACGACTTCGTCAAGGGTGCTTCCCTCTATTTCTAAGAATAAACGTTAAAAACGCTTCTTTCTCGCAAGATTTCGATATCGAAGTCTTGCGAGATTGCTTTCTTTGCCGTTACTTTGCAGCCAGAAACCTAAAAGGATAAGCGTATGAAAAGAAAAGAGAACACACTCACGAAGGCTGAGTTCCAGCTGATGTCCATCCTGTGGGACATCAATCACTCCGCTTGCGCTTGGGACATCTTGGAGCATTACGAAGAGCCCAAGCCTGCCTACACCACTATTGCCACCTATCTGAAGGTGCTCTACGAAAAGGGTTTTGTGGATTACTTCAAGAACAAAGGCGAAGGCAAGACGCAATGGTATGTGGCGAAGGTCACGCGTGCCGAATATACTCGCATGACGATGAAAGAAGTGAAGAAGAACTTCTTCGACAACAGCATCAAGTCGATGTTCAGTTTCTTCGTCAAGGAGGAGAACCTTTCGGCTGATGACATTCGCGAGTTGTTGGGAATGTTGGAAGAAGAAGGAGGTGCGTTATGATGACCGCATTATTCCTGTATTCCATCAAATCGGCATTTGTGCTGTCGTTGCTTTATGTGCCATACACGCTGATGCTGTGCAGGGAGAGTTTCTTCCGTCTTAACCGCTTCACGTTGCTGACGATACTGGGGCTGTCGTTACTCTTGCCCTTGTGCAATTTCCCCTCGTTGGCAGAAGAGGAGCAGCTTGTCACCCATGCTGTGCATCAGCAAGTGGTGGCAGTGAGTAAGCCAGCAGCGGAGAAGATGGAGGTGACAACTCCTGTGCCGATGGAGATACGTGAACAGGTTGCTCCTGATGCCCCCTACGACAGTTCGTGGTCTTGGTACACCATCCTCAGCGTCCTTTGCTTTGTGGGTATGTTGTTGGTGCTGTTGTTCCGCTTGTGGCAGTTCATCCGTATGGGCTTTCTGATGCGTCGAGGCTGTCTGTGGAAAGACCAAGTGGATGGCTTCATCATCTACTGCCACTCCGATGACATCGCTCCATGCAGTTGGATGCGCAGTATTGTCATCAGCCAGAGGGATTACAGCGAACATCGCCATGAGATTCTCCTGCACGAAAAGGGGCACATTCTCCATCACCATTCCCTCGACATTCTCTTACTCACCTTTGTTCAGGTGGTGCAATGGTGGAATCCCTTTGTCTATCTGCTGGGGACAAGCCTTCGCGATGTCCACGAATATGAGGCAGACCATCATGTGCTGCAACAGGGAGTGAGGCTTTCTCAATATCAGAACCTGCTCATCCGCAAGGCCATCGACACCAGTTCCATCTCCCTTGCCAACGGCTTCAGCCACAGCCTTGTGAGACGTCGCATTGCGATGATGCACAAGACTTCCAATCCCTGGATGCAGATGAAAGTGCTCTATATCCTTCCCCTGATCATTGTCGCGCTGAGCGCCTTTGCCACACCAGCGATGAAGAAGCCTGTAGAGGAAAGCTTTTCCTCCCTCGAATATCGCTTCATCAATATGGAAGCCATCCAATCACTCCATCAAAAACAATAAACAACAAGATGAAAAGAACTCATTTGAAGGCAACACTTGCCTTATTGATTGTGGCAACAACCACTTCCTGCTACAACCTTGCACCAGAGAACACGGGGATGCTCACCTCTGCCGACATCTACAGGGGCGAAGGGAACGTGTTGAACATTGACAGTTTGGTGGATTACATAAGGTCTATCGACTTAGAGCACCACACGAATTACAGCCCATCGACATGGGGTCTTGTGGAAACAGAATACCGGTACAATGGTAAACACACCAAACGGGTTCGCATCGATTGCGACCTATATAGAAAACCTGAAATGGATTACCTCCAAATAGGAAACTCCACAGATTCTCTTCTTCATGAATGGTACGAATATCAGCAAGAAAGAGAAAAACGAGCACAACATGTATATGATGTTTTGGTGAACTTGTGCAAATCGTTGTCTCATGAGGTGGATGCCTCCAACAGCAGTATGTGGGAATCTCACCATGATGGTATAGACAGCATACAGTACAACATTGCCCTGCGGGAATATCCTCAGGGAGACACGCTGACAAGATGGAATGGACGCAGAGGCACATCCTTTTCTCAAGCCCCCGAAATCGTCAGATTCTATTATGACGATGATTTACCAACTCGGTATAACGGATTAGACCCCGAGAAAACAGCGATGTTAGCAACGAAAGGGTTTGGTACATTTTTCTATACTTACACGCCCGACAGCGTCCCAGACGAAACGCACGAGCTCATCAACAAGAAAGAGTTTGCCAAACTCATCAAGCCTATCCTCAATCAAAAAGGCATTGAGAAGCGTGACATCTATATCAGGCGTGACATCAATTGTCCCGTAGGTCCCGAAATGGGAAACTACAGCTACACACGGGTGGGATACAGAACATATAACCAACTGACGACTGATTCTGAAACAAAAGGAACGGTTTACAAGCTGCAATCCGTAGAACAAGCCGAAGAAGTGATTCACCTGTTGAACGAGGTGATTTGGAAATATCTTGACCAGCATCCCCATCTGTTCTACTCGTTCCATCCCGACGTCACGATGCCTAGATGGGGTCGGTATTCTTCTGGAAGTGGATACTATGAACCCTACTTCACCATGGAGCAGCATACCACCATTCAGGAAGATTGCACCATTCTCATACATAATTATCTCACGGACTATTACCTCTTAGTGCTTAATACGGTAGGCGACCTATGGCTGCCCAGAGAATGGCCGTTCATGAAGAGTTGGGAAAACGGGCAGATTATCTATGAAAAGAAAGACAAACTCAGCCCCTTTGTTCAGGATGAAGACAAGAAACTTGTCACACCTTTGGATTATGTTGGTTTCGGAGCATCGGATCAATACACCCTTGGACATTGGACAGAGTTTGACAAGCCTCAAAAGAAGGACAAGAAATAGCATGTTTTCTTCATGGCAAATAGTGAATTAATAAAAGATTTAGAAAGGAAGAATATTCCATCATTAGGTATGCAGGGCTGGGAAGTTCTGCATTGCCACAAATTACAAACAATAACAATTGACAAATAACATCTATGAAAAGAATTTATTTGAAGGCAATAGTCGCCTTGCTGATCGTGGCAACTGCCACCTCATGCTACAACCTTGCACCAGAGAATACGGGGGCGCTCACCTCCACTGACATCTACAGCGGTGTGGGGAACGTGTTGAACATTGACAGTTTGGTCAGTTATGTGAGAGAAATCACAAAAGATGAGGACGTGGAGTATTACAGGTCGTCAGACGATGTGGTGCAGACCCAATACAAATATGATGGGAAGCACCATAAGGAGGTCCGCATAGACTGTAATCTTTACGATCTTCCCGTCATGGAGGAAACGGGTGATGAGCAAAAGGATTCCACCATGCGCACACTTCAAGCCTACTATCAGCGGAAGCAGGCAAAGGCACAACAAGTGTATGATGCTGTTGTCAGTACCTGCAAATCTCTTTCAAATCTGGTCGAACCTTCACGCACCAATATGTGGGAGCACCAGGACAGCGTTTGGTACAATATTGAATTGGGAAACTATCAGACAGGGGACGTACGGTTGGATACCATCGGTGCAGAACCTATTGAAGAGGCATCAGAAAGAGTCGATTTCCATCATTACCCATTCCAAATCCCAGGGATACCCGCCTCGGCATTTCGTAGCAAAGGATACGGCTCATTTGACTATGAATTAACTCCCGACAGTGTTTGGAACAAGACACATGAACTGCTGGACAGGAAAGATTTCGCTAAACTCATCAAACCGATTCTGTCGCAGAAAGGGATAGAACGCCGTTCTTTCTACATCAGCCACGATGCAGCGTGTCAGGTGAAGCCCACCTACCAATATGGCGAGAACAACATGTGCATTTGGCGTGAGACGACGCCGATGGACATCTTTGTCGATCTGCCTGATTCGGTGCCCCCTGCCGGTCAACCCTATTCGGAAACCCAAGGCACGGTCTATACCATGCACTCGAGAGAACAGATGCAGTCCGTGCTTCGTCAATTGACGGATGCTATATGGGGATATCTTGCCCGTCACCCCCACACGTTCTATGAGTTTTATCCCGACCCGTTTGTGCCAAACCAATTCCCCATAGGTGCGTACAAAACTTACTTCGTGATGAAACAAAATACTCACCTTCATGAGGACATCTCTCTCTTCATCCACAATTGCCGCGACGACTACAACCTTCTGGTGCTTGACACGAAGGGCGACATGTGGCTTCCTGTGGAATGGCCCTCCATGAAGAGTTGGAAGAACGGCGAGGTTGTCTATGACAAGAAGGTGCAGCTGACCCCTCAACAGATGAAGAACTATGTAGGCACTTGCATGAGCATGCAAGAATATTATGATGTCTGGACAGAGTTCGATAAACCTAAAAAGAAGAACAAGAAGAAATGATAGGTTTTCTCAAGCAGATAGTATAATTAATAAAAATATTCATTCCAACGCCGTTCAAAATATGTTTCTCCCTTGTGTAAAACATGTTTCTCCCCTCTATAAACTATATTTTACGGCGTGAAATGTATATTTTTCGACGTAAAACGTATATTTCACGTCGTAAAACGTACGTTTCTCGACGTAAAACGAAGTTCAGATGGCGTACAAACTTATTTTGTGTAGGGATGCAAACTGTTTTGTAAGGCGTAGCAGCTGTTTTTTGATTTTCAGAGGCTCTTGATTTCAGCGTCAACCACGAAGATGTCCCCTTCGGCATCAACCAATACGTTGCGAGGTATGACATCCCAAACGATATAGCGACCATTGGAGAAGCGTCCTACGCTGTCCGCTTTCTCAAAGCCAAGGGCTGCCATATAGGTGTCAATCATAATTTGTGTGGCAGGGGTGGCTTTCTTTACAAGATTCTGCTTCAGAATGGGCATGACGGTGCGTCCGTCGAAGCCAGCAAAGCCGTGAAACTGATATGCTGTGTCTGGGAAAAGCAAGTTGTGCATCAGCACTTTTTCAAGCAATGCCACAATACTGCCGCTGTTCAGCAGATTGTTCACCTTATAAACGATATCACCAGCGACGTAGGTGTCGTTCTCGTTGCCACTGGGACCAAGGTCACCAAGGTCGAACACCTCCATCATTGGAATCCAATAGCCGCCAGCCTTTGCCATTTGTTCGGCCATACGTTGTTCCCTCTCGTGCGGAATCACATCTGCTTGGCCAGTTCCAGATTGCGCTTCATGTAGTTGGCAGCGTCGGCGGAGCTCATCGGCGATTTTTGCGATTCGGCTATTTTCCGCATCTTGCGCTCCGTCACTTCCTTGTGAAACTGATTCAGGAAAGTCATAGTTCATGATGATTAAATGATTTCATACTTTTGGGCACAAAGGTACAAAACTTTTTCGAGAATAATCAAATAAAACAACAAATAATTATGTAACTGTCCAGAAATGGACATGTGACTGTCCGATAATGGACACTTGTGCCGAAAGCAAAGACTCATTATCAATGAGTTATGCTTCTGGCACGTTCTTTGTACATAATTAGTGAATAGTAGATTAGTGAGTGGTAGATTAGCTCCTAACAAACCAAACAACTAACAAACAAATAAACAACAATGAAAAAGCTAAATTTAAGTTGTATATTAGTATTGGTTATGTGTGCAACCATTTGTTGCACTCATGACAATTCGTATTACAAAGTCGATGAAAGCCGGACAATTGTGATTTCGGATACAGTTGATACCATAATGGGAATGTGTGTGTACCGGTTTGATAGTCCACACAATTTAGTCGGGATTGAATCCGTGGATTCTTTTGTCGTTCTATTGACAGAACATCAGGATTCGCTCTTTCTGGTCATGAATACAAATACAGATACAGTGATTGGTGCATTGGGAACAATTGGTAAGGCAAAAAATGAGATGATAGTTCCAATGAGAGAATGCCAGTTTGGCAAAGCGGCAGATGGAGATGTCTTGATGTATATTGATGATTTCAACAGGCAAAGTGTTCTCACTTTCAATTTTTCAGAATCATTGACCAATAATCATTTGGTCTATGTGACAGAAAAGCCATACAGATTGATAAATCAAGCAGAGCAATACGCTTTCTTTAGCGTCTCAGACAATGAATACGTGATGTTTCAGGGGATAGCATGGGAAAACGGCGCCCAAGACAACAGGACAATCCCTCCTTTTGTCTCTAAATCAACAGACACCAACAATAAATGTGTTTTATATCCCCAAATGATTGAAGGAGAGGATTTTCAAAAGATTTTTATCTATAACTTAATGGCAAAGATTAAGCCTGATCAGTCGAAGCTTCTTCTGGCACATGGTAATATAGGCCAGTTCACAATTGTGGATCTGGATTCATGGACAACGATTGGTGTGCACGATAAAAACTCCTACGATTTTGGTTATTTGAGTGAATTGGTGACGGAAGACAGAAAGTCCTTTTTCTCCAAATTGAAGGCATATTATACAAGTTGCAATGTGACCGATGATTATATCTTATTGAGTCGGGACGGGAATCATTCAATGTCTGAATTTGAACAAATGGAACATTTTCAGCCTATGATCTGCCTTTTTGATTGGTCTGGAAATCTGATTTCTTCATTTATTGTACACGAGGAGATTGGCCCCATCACCCTCGATTCGCATAATAAGTGCTTATATGGTGTCGGAGCGGATAATTGCGTCTACAAATATGATTTGTCAAAAATGATATGAAAAGAACAATTATCACTTTCGTGCTGGTCATGCTTATCTTGCCTTTCAATATGGAGGCAAAGAAGAAAGAGAAGAAGGAGAAGAAGGAGGATGTGTGCAAATACGACTATCCAAAATCTTTCAAGTCGAAATACATCAGTCGAGTGTCATCGTCCTTATCCTTTTCTGTAAAAAAGCGGAATTTGTTACGTTCGTAGAATCCTGTTGCAGAAGTAAGTGCATCGACTGTCACAAAACGGCATCCCGTCCGATTCCCATGAGTAAAAACATATTTCACACTATCAAGGATAAGTCGTCCGATTCCATTTCCTGCATACGACTCGCTTACAGCCAAACGTCCAACCTTTACTGCAGGATAATGATTCCGCTGTTTACTGAATGGAATCTTCCGATTGATCCGGTTACGCACGCTTTTCTCAGTTTCATTGAGGCGAACCACATCGTTCAGCAGACTATAATAGGCAATGATATCACCATTCTCCGAGTTAACAAGCAGGTAGGTGACGGCAAGATATTCTGTTTGATAATCTTTGGACTCATCCAACAAAAATTCGTTCAAGTCGCCTTCGGCACACTTGAACGCAGTAAGGTCAGTTTCGGGTGTCAGCACTCGAATGGAAATGTCAGGAAGGCTCATCGGAACAACGGACAGTCAGGTGAGTTACGCTTGAACATCTCGTATGCCAGTCGAGCTCTTTCCTTTTCTTCTGAAGATGCAGGAGACGGATGGCTCATGTGCCAGCGAAAACGCTCCGCATCTTTACCCGTCAGCACGGGGGTTTCTTTAATCGGTCTTGCCATAATCAATCTGCCTTTATTATGTTTTCGGCGGCAAAGGTACGAATAAGTGAGTAAAAAAACAAATATATTTGAGTTTTTTCGAGCGGGAGTACTTAGAGCGATAGCTCAACGTACAAATATATTTCGAGAATAATCAAATAACCCCCCAAATATTTATGAAACTGTCCAGAAATGGACATGTGATTGTCCGATAATGGACACTTGTGCCGAAAGCAAAGACTCATTATCAATGAGTTATGCTTCTGGCATGAGATTTGTTGAAAGAAAGTGGTGTTTTGTTGTTACAAAATGGGAATATTTTCGATATTAAATAAAGATAAAGAAACAAATGAAAACAAAACTTTTGACAATGTTGTTTGCCCTCGTTGCATTAGCGGGGCAGGCGAAAGAGAAGACAATTGTGTGGGAACAACCCACGATAGAGTACAGTAACTGTTGCGGAGACGGGACCTTCAGCCTGAACCTTGATGTGACAAAGGTGGAACTGAAGGCTGCCGAGACATTGGTGTATATAACCATGAAACGAAGTTTATATCCGGAATATTGGTTCAGGTTCGTTAGTGACACTTACCTGAAAGTGGGTGATAAACGCTATACTGTTGTGTCTGCTGATGGGATCGAACTCGACAAACAGGAATATGGTGGCAAACGTGACATTGTGTTCCATTTCCCCCCACTGCCCAAGGGGACGAAAATGTTTGACTTCATCGAGGGTGATGGCGAGGGCGCTTTCCAAGTCAAGGGAATCAAACCTGTGGAGGAACGTTGGAAACAGTTGTTCCCGTCCTATTGGCGTGATGACCAGACGGGCGACTGGAAAATTGCTTTTTTCGAGGATTTTGCCATTTATGACTGCAAGTTTTGGGGCTATAAACAATGCGATGTGAACCCCAAGACGGGTGAGGCAGAAATATTGATAGGCAAGGGCGATGAAGAATTAAAAGTTGTGGTCGGCAAGGACAAGAAGGGTACTCGTATCCTACAGATTGGCAACCAGACGGTGGCGTGCAGCATGATCACCAGCCGTTTTTTGCCTGACTATCCCACAAAGGACACACGCACGACGTTCAAGGATACGCACTACAAGACGGATACGGTGACTTTCATCGGCTGGCTGAAAGATATGCCCCAACAGCAGAAAGACATGGGTGATGAATTTAAGGTATTGTATAGGGATATATTTTCGAACGAACAGATGTCAAGTTTTGGGAAGATGAATTCGAAGGGATACTTCCTCGTGAAGATTCCATTGCTTAATTCCTCTGAGGTGCTTTTTGACTGGAAGCATACCTTTATCCGTACCCTCTTCGAACCAGGGGAGACGTACTTTTTGCTCTATGACTTCAAGGAGGGACGTCGATTTTACATGGGCAATGACTGCCGATTGCAGAACGAGATGCTAAAATATCCAATGAAATGGATAAACGGGAATCCCGAAGACGATATGGACGAGGCTACCGCCATGCAGTTCCTCGAGGGGCTGAAGCAGCAGAAAAAGGAATTGATGGCATCACTGGATCAAGTGGTCAAGGCACATCCCAACATTTCTGACCGCTATGTGAATTTCCTGACTGGGAGCTACAACACCAGCGAAGGACGTGAACTGATGCAGGGACGTTTCTACATCAAAGACAGGAACATTCCTGCCGAATACCTCAATTATGTAAATCAACAGCATTGGCAAAAGCGTAGCCGACCCTATACGCTCTATGGCGATTTCGGCACTTTCAGGAGAGACTATATTGATCAACTGGAATTGGATCGCTATGCTGTCAAGGTAGGTCCAGGCTTTATGATTTCTTATGCAGACATGTACGAGCCCGTCCTGCGACGATATAGAGATGCGGGGAAAGTGTCCATCACAGACGAGGAACTGGTTGCGATAAGACGCTACTTAGAAAGGGAAAAGGGGGTTCACGTCAATGAGGGAGGAGATGCAGGAGAAGCATATTGGGAATG
>JAEEGJ010017936.1_pt1 | contig 15900 bp, 9 predicted proteins | sample 8958761 | NCBI WGS metagenome assembly JAEEGJ01 (sample SAMN16246546, study PRJNA631951) | gut metagenome | biome: gut microbiome; feature: rumen; material: RS-attached | host: Bos | place: Iran: Karaj | collected 2018-10
TGGTGATGAGGTTGCGGGGCGACTTGCCGCGGGTCTTGTCGTTGCCGCCCACGCCGCGTTCGCTGTCGTCCTGCACGCTCGTCACGTTCCTGCCGTTAAGCATGAAGTTGTTGCCCGCGATGCCGTGAAAGGCGGGCGTCGTGCCCGTGTAGATGCTCGCATGTCCTGCAGCCGTCACCGTCGGCACATAGTCGATGATGGTGTTATTGCACCGGTAACCGTCCTGGAGCAGGGTCTTGAAGCCACCCTCTCCCCACTGGTAATTATAGAGGTAGTCCCACCTCATCTGGTCCACAACAAGGCCCACAACCAATTTGGGCCTACTGGGCTGCGCACTGGCACACAACGCCACCACAGCCATCACAACAACAAATAATTTCTTCATAAAACAACTAATATTTTGATTTTCATTTGATTGCGTTTTTAAGACAACTGGAACAACTCTAACAACTATTATAAATATTGCTGGGTTTTTCTTGCTTTTAAATCACAAATAATTTTGCCGTCAATGCCAAGGATACGATTGTTATCCTTGTCATACAGGTATCGCTCAATTTCATAGTTTTTTGGTGCAAAATTCACTAGAATACCACATGGTTTTTTAAGTAGTCGCATGTAATTGAAGAGTTGAGCACGATGTGCTGGGACCAATTCGCTCACGGATTTACACTCGACAATAATATCGCCTTTACATAAAAAATCGATGCGGAACAGCGCATTCATTTCCTTATTGTGATAAACTGGATGAAAAGATTGTTCTCGAATAATTGGTATGCCTTGCTCTTCAAGCTGCATCTGCAGTCCCTCTTGATAGCATACTTCATTTAGTCCTGCACCTAACTCAGAATGAACCTCATGGATAGCTCCAATGACGTCATACATGTGTGCCTTTAATTCGGTGACGTTAATCATTGAAAGTTGTTTTAGTTGTTTATGTTGTCTTTTTTTAATTTTGTTGTTGGGTAGGTTAGGGGTGGCGGGTGGTGCCGCGGACGACGAGGCGGGTCTTGACGATGCGTTTTTCGGCGTGGTTGTGGGGCAGGGTGCCCTCGACGAGGCCGATAAGGATGTCGGCGGCCTCCTTGCCTACCTGGGAGCCGCGTTGCTCGACGGTCGTGAGCATCGGGTCACACACCGTGGCGCGGAAACCGTTGGTGAAGCCGCAGATGCTCACCTCGTCAGGTACCGTGAACCCCATGCGCTTGACTACCGAGAGGATGCCGATGGCGGTCTCGTCGTTGACGGCGAAGAAGGCGTCGGGGCGGTCCTGCATGCGCATCATGGCGGGCGTGATTCGCTCAGCATCAGCGCGGTTGTCGCAGATGCGCACCAGCGCCTCGTCCACCTCCAGACCGTGCTTGTACAGGGCGTCGCGATAGCCGTTGAAGCGATTTTTGGCAATCATCATGCTCATGGGAGCGCCGTAGAAGGCGACTCGCCGGCAACCGGTCTCAATGAGATGTGAAACGGCATTCATGGTACCCATGTAGTCATCGACGACCACGCGGCTGGCGTTGAGTGCGGGACAGATGCGGTCATAGAACACCAGGGGCACTCCCGCGGCTTCCAGATGCTCGAAATGGTCGTAGCGCTCGGTGTCTTTGGCCTGGGAGACGATGATGCCGCACACCTTGTTGCGGAGCATCGATTCGCAGATTTCCACCTCACGCTCATAGCTCTCGTTGCTCTTGGCTACGATAATCTGGTAGCCGCGCGACGAAGCCTCGCTCTCGATGCCGTCGAGAATCGACGAGAAATAGTAGTGCACCAGCTCAGGGACGATAACGCCGATGGCACGTGAAGGGTTGCGGCGGCTGTGGCGCAGCTGCTCGGCAATGACATTGGGGAAATAGTTGTGCTCGCGGGCAAACTGCTGGATTTCCTGTCGCCGCTGGCGCGAAATGCTGGGACTGTCGCTCAGTGCGCGCGACACAGTGGCTACCGACACACCCAGCTCGCGGGCGATGTCCTTCATTGTCAGTTGTCGTTTGTCATCCATGATGGTATGCTTTTAAAAGGGTTACTTGAGGCGGTTACAGCTATTCATGTCAATGAATACTGCGAAATTACACCAAAGTATCGAATTACGCAAACGATTGCATGTATTTAATGGAATTTTTAACATTATAATAAAAGAAAAGTTTAGCTAAAATCTATATTTTTGCCTTGTTTTAATTGCCTAAAAACGGCCATTTAAGACCAACCAGCGCTCGACAACGGGTGGCGATATGTTAATAATTTGAACATAAACGATTGATTATCAATATAATATTAACTTTAAAAATTTTAAAATGAAGCAGGTAAACATCAGAATTCCGTTTAGGATTCTTACCCTCGTGATGGGACTGTTCCTGTCACTGGGCGCCTATGCACAGATTACTGTGAATGGCATTGTGAAGGATGCTACCGGCGAGCCTGTCATCGGCGCGAGTGTTCGTGTCGTTGGCACCCAGCAGGGTACTGTGACCGACTTTGACGGTCTCTTTACTCTTGACGGTGTGCCCCAGGGCGCCAAGCTCCTGATCACGTCTATCGGCTACGAGGACCATGAGGTCACCGCAGCCAGTGACATGGTTGTAACCCTTGCCGAGAGCACTCAGATGCTTGAAAATCTGGTGGTCATCGGTTATGGTGTTGTTAAGAAAAACGACTTGACCGGTTCGGTTGCGGCTCTCAAGCCCGACTCCAAGAACAAGGGTGTCGTTGTCAGTGCACAGGACATGCTCGGCGGTAAGATCGCCGGTGTGAGCGTGACCAGCAATGGTGGTGAGCCCGGTGGCGGTGCAAGCATCCGCATCCGTGGTGGTTCGTCACTGAACGCCAGCAACAACCCCCTGATCGTTATCGATGGTATCGCCATGGATAACAACGGCGTTAGCGGTCTGTCCAACCCCTTGTCACTGGTGAACCCCCAGGACATCGAGAGCTTCAACGTCTTGAAGGACGCTTCGGCAACCGCCATCTACGGTAGCCGTGGTTCTAACGGTGTCATCATCATTACCACCAAGAAGGGTCGCCGCGGCCAGAGCCCCAGCGTAGCCTACAACGGTAGTGTGACCTGGAGTATGAAGAAGAAGACCATCGACGTGATGAGCGGTGACGAGTATCGTGACTTCGTGGCCAAGATTTTTGAGGGCAACACCCGTGCCGGTAACGTTATGGGCTATGCTTGGCGCAATGCCATCGATGCCGATGGAAAAGCCCAGCGTGTCGATATGATCAACACCGTCAACAACGGTAAGTTGACTCGCTACGGTGTCTCGGACATCGCCCTGCCCGCCGGTTGGTCTTGGGTAGAGGGTGAAGGAAACTCGGGCATCGTGAACCCGCTGCTGGGTGATGCCAACACTGACTGGCAGAACGAGATCTACCGCACTGCCTTCAGCCACGACCACAACCTGACCGTTTCCGGTTCTCTGGGTCAAATCCTTCCCTATCGCGTTTCGGCCGGTTATACCGACCAGGAAGGTATCCTCAAGACCTCGGACTTCAAGCGCTACACCGTAGCTCTGAACTTGAATCCCTCGCTGTTTGACGATCACCTGACCTTGAACCTGAGCGGTAAGCTGGCTTGGACCAAGTCACGTTGGGCCGACACCGGTGCCGTGGGTAATGCCGTGCGCATGGATCCGACGCAACCTGTTTACAGCAACGATCCGAAGTATGCTGCAACCGGTGGTTATTTTGAGTGGCTCCAGGTGAATGGTTCTGATCCCGCTTGGCCCTACACCAAGAACACCAATGCTCCTTACAACCCCGTGGCTATGCTCGACAACCATGACAACAGTGGTAAGGCACACACCTTCATCGGTACTGCCGAGATCGACTATAAGATCCACGGTTTTGAGGACTTGAGACTGCACTTGACCTTGGGTGGTGACTTCACTGGCGGTAACGGCCACAACATCAGTACCAATGTCTCCAACACCTCCAACTATTGGGGCAATACCAGCTATTACACCCAGAGCAAGGAGAACTTGCAGTTGAGCACCTATGCTCAGTACTTCAAGGACTTCAACGACATGCACCACTTCGACATCATGGCCGGTTACGAGTGGCAGCACAACTGGCGCAAGGAGTACAACGAGTCATGGGGTACCTATCCCAGCAACTCGGGTCTCTTCTTCACCGCTTCCGATGCAGAAAACGGCGCTCTCAAGGTCATTCCTGGCATTTGGATTCCCGCTGCTACCTACAACATTGGCGACAGCAAGGCCGGCGCTATCCGTGCCGAGGGCGTTTACCGCCAGAACAACGGCTTGGGTTACCGCACCGAGAACTATCTGGTATCGTTCTTTGGCCGTATGAACTACAGCTATGCTAACCGCTATCTGTTGACCTTCACCATGCGTTATGACGGTTCGTCGCGCTTCAAGAAGCACTGGGCACTGTTCCCCTCGGCAGCCTTGGCATGGAAGATCAACGAGGAAGACTTCATGAAGGACGGTCCCTTCAGCGACCTCAAGCTGCGTCTGGGTTGGGGTAAGACCGGTCAGCAGGAAGGCATCGGCGACTACAACTACTTTGCCACCTACGTGATGAGCAACGGTAGCATGGGTTCGTTCTATGATATCACCGGCGACGGCTCCAAGGCTAGGCCCAACGTTTACAATCCCGAGCTGACATGGGAGACCACCACGACGACCAACATCGGTCTGGACTGGGGTATTATGAATCAGCGCCTGAGCGGTAGCATCGACTGGTACTATCGCAAGACTACCGACCTGTTGAACTGGGCAACCTTCTCGGCCATGACCAACTTCCGCAACGCGTTCTACAAGAACATCGGTTCGCTGCGCAACACCGGTATCGAGATGTCGTTGAACTGGAAGGCCATCAGCACCACCGACCTGTTGTGGACCATCGACTACAACTTGACCTACAACAGCAACAAGGTTCTTGAGCTCATCAGCGACGATCCTGACTACTTCGTGACCACTGGCGGTATCGGCATCAACGGTTCGGCCCAGGCTCACGTGGCAGGTTATCCCTCCAACAGCTTCTACGTTTACCAGCAGGTTTACGACCAGGCTGGCAAGCCCATCGAGGGTCAGGTTGTTGACCGCAACGGTGATGGCGTGATCAGTGACGCCGACAAGTATCTGTACAAGTCACCGTGGGCTCCCGTGACCATGGGTCTGGCTTCACGTCTCGACTGGAAGAACTGGGACTTCGGTTTCAGCCTGCGTGCCAGCATCGGCAACTACGTGTTCAACAATGTGATGCAGGGTTATCACAACGTGAGCCCCGCAGCTGTATTCGAGGAGGTCAGCGGCTTCTATCTGAACAACCGTCCCAAGTCATCGGTTGAGATGGGCTGGCAGACTTATAACAACCACGCTATCTTCAGCGACTACTGGGTACAGAATGCTTCGTTCCTCAAGTGTGACAACATCACTCTGGGTTACAGCTTCAACAACCTGTTCAAGCATGGCAGCTACCACGGTGTGGGCGGCCGTCTCTACGGTACCGTTAGCAACGTGTTCTGCATCACCAAGTATGATGGCATCGATCCCGAGGTCTTCGGTGGTATCGGCGGCGACATCTTCCCGCGTCCCATCTCGTTCATCGTTGGTTTGAGCCTGAACTTCTAATTTGGTTGACACATTATACTAATTTATAATTAGATGATCACAATGAATAAGTTTTTCAAATATATATTGAGTGCTGCTGTGGTGCTGATGATGGCTGGGGGTCTTACCTCCTGTATCAACGACCTGGACGTGGAGCCCATCGATCCCTCGTTGAAGAGCGATGTTACTCCCGAGCAGTTGTTCAACAAGTGCTATTCAGTGTTCGCCACCTCGGGTAATAATGGTGGTGACGACAATGTTGACGTTGACGGTCTTGACGGCGGTTTCCAGCACAAGTATCGTCAGCTGTGGAACTCCAACGAGCTGACAACCGACGAGGCTATCTGCGGTTGGGGTGATGAGGGTATCCCCTCCTATTGCCACAATACCTACGATGCCAGCCACCCGATGCTGCGCGGTTTCTACTATGGTCTTTGTATCGGTATCACCTTCTGCAACCAGTATCTGCAGGTTTTCCCCGACTATGATGCCACGATGACTGCCGAGGTTCGCTTCCTGCGTGCCTTCCAGTTCTATCTGTTGACCGATGCCTTTGGCAACATCCCCTTCGCTACCACCATCTCGGGTGAGAACCCCGAGCAGTACACCCGTGCTCAGGTGTGCGAATTTATCGAGAGCGAGCTTAAGGCCATTATCGGTGAGAGCGAGAGCGACAACGCTACCATTCTTGCTGATCCCAAGCCCAAGAAGTACGGTGAGACCGGTTATGGCCGCATCGACAAGGCTGCTGCCTGGATGCTGCTGGCCCGTCTGTACCTGAACAGTGAGGTGTACACCGGTACTCCCCGCTGGCAGGATGCTGCCAACTATGCTCAGAAGGTGATGAACTCAGGTTACAAGCTGCACACCGAGGGTTACAATGCTCCTGGTGCCGATGGCGTTTATCGCGAGTTCACTGCTTATCAGATGTTGTTCATGGGCGACAACGCTAAGACCGATGCTGCCTATGAGGCCGTATTCCCCGTTATCCAAGATGGTCTGCGCACCACTTCATGGGGCGGTACCAACTTCCTGATCTGCTCTACTGTAGATGCTGATGTTCATCCTTATCCCTATGATGAGACTGAGGTGAATGGTCTGTACAACAACAGCACTTGGGGTGGTAACCGTGCCCGTCCCGAACTGATTCGCTTGTTCTTCCCCAACGATGACGCTCCCGAGGCTCATGCCTATATCGTAGCCGAAGCCGCTGGTGACGACCGCGCCCTGTTTGAGACCGAGGGCCGCTACCTCAATGTTGAGGACGAGTCCAACTTCAAGTATGGCTATGCTATTGCCAAGTTCAACAACTTCAAGTGTGACGGTACCAAGGGCAGTGACATTACCTTCGCCGACTCGCATCTGTTCTATATGCGTGTGGCCGAGGCTTACTTGACCTATGCCGAGGCGCTGACCCGCTTGAATGGCGGTACCGCTCCTGCCGATGCAGTAGCAGCCATCAACGCCATTCGTGGCCGTGCTCATGCCGCTACCCGCACCACCTATACCCTCAACCAGATTCTGGACGAGTGGGCCCGCGAGTTCTACTTCGAGGGTCGCCGTCGCGTCGACCTGATCCGCTTTGGCAAGTTTGGTGGCAACACCGACTACAAGTGGCAATGGAAGGGTGGCGCTTATGCCGGCCGTGACTTTGAGGCCTTCCGCAATGTGTTTGCCATCCCCACCGATGACCTGATTGCGAACTCCAAGCTGAAACAGAATCCCGGTTATTGATGCTACAGTACTGTCTAACACTATAAAATGACAATAAGAACATGAAAAAGATATTTTTATCATCATTGATGCTGTTGAGCATGGCTCTCATGTTCACGGCTTGCGAAGATGACCGCGATTCCAACCCCACGCTGGTGCAGCCCACCACGTTCACGCTCAATAACCCCGTGAACACCCTGGTTGACCTGGCTGAGTCAGTTGCTATCCCGTTTGCATGGACACAGCCCGATTACGGTGGCTGGCCCGCTGCTGTGCAGTATCAGCTGGAGGTGTCGCCCACCAACCAGTGGAACGTGTCGACCGACGATGCTGCTGCCGACGAGAGCGGCGCTACCATCGCCGACTATGCTATCCTGCCCAACGTGTACGCTTCGTGCACGGCCGAGATGCCTGCTGTGGAACTGGCAAAGGCTCTTGTTTCCATCTGCAACTGGGAAGAGGATAATGTGCCCGAGAAGCAGACCGTCTATGTGCGTTGCAAAGCTTCCACTTCAGGTACTACTACCATTTACTCAAATGTAGTTTCTCTGGATGTTAATCCTTACTACATCGAGCTGGCTGACGCTGCTATCGAGCTGTGGTACCTCGTGGGTGAGGGCATTGGCTCGGCTGACTGGGACAATGGCGAGAATAGCGTGGCTACTGGCGGTCTGATCCCGATGTATCCTATCGAAGGTAACGATTATGACAAGCGCACCGGCCAGGGCGAGATCCAGTATGTTGGTTACTTCATGGCCGGCAAGGGCTTCAAGATTATCATGACTCCGGGTAACTGGGATAACCAGTGGGGTATGGGCGACGGCGGCTTCGTCAAGAACGACGGCGGCAGTGGCAACCTTTCCGTTGAAGCCGACGGCTATTATCGCATCAGCCTGAATACCGCTACCGACAAGCTCGTGATCGAGCCTTACGACGGCGCAGTGGGCGTCTATGCCCAGATTGGCATGCCTGGCGCTTATCAGGACTGGAATCCTGCCGAGAACCTGATGAACGGCATGAGCACCAGCGTTGAGAACCATGACTGGTACTTGATGTCAGTGACCTACAGTGCGGACACCGAGTTGAAGTTTGCTGCCGATGGCGCTTGGGATGTTAACTGGGGTAAGAAAGTCTTCCCCTATGGTATCGGAACTCAGGGTGGTGATAACATCCCCGTTCCTGCTGGCACCTACAATGTATTCTTCAACGATATCTTGGGTACTTACAACTTTGTTGCGGTAAAGTAATTAATAATTAGTTGTGAGTTTTGAGTTTTTGGTTTTAAGTACGATTACAATCGCCTGAAGATGGTGAGGCAAAAGTATTATTACTTAAAACTTAAAACTTACAACTTAAAAACTGACAAAGAGAATATGAAGAAGTTTTTATATATCGCCGCAACTGCCTTGTTGCTGGCAAGCTGTACCGAGGATTTCAAGGACTGGGCCGAGCCCCAGAGCAATCCTCAGGGTGAAGTGATCACCTTTGGCAACGGCTCAATCACTCCTGTCGGTGTGATCGACTTTGCCGAGGTGACCGAGGAGCGTGTTAAGGTGTGTGACATCGTTGCGCCCTCTTCCAATGATACGACCTATAAGCCAGAACCTGTCATCCTCCTGAATGGTCAAGAGTTCGTGCTGGGTTTGGATGGCACACTCGATGCCAAAGAGCTCCAGAACTTCGTGACCTCGACCTATGGCAAGGCTCCCGAGCCTCGCGTGCTCACTGCACAGGTTATATGGGTGATGACCAATGGCGTGACTTCTACCACCATCAAGAGCGCCCCGTTTGAGGTGACCGTAATCCCGGCTCCCATCGCTGTACCCGACCTGTGGTATCTCGTTGGTTCGTGCATCGGTGACGGTAGCTGGGGCAATGAACCCGCCAACGTGGGCACCGCATTGATTCCCATGTACTCGGATGCTGTGGATGACTTCAGCGTTCTGGTCTATGCTGGCTACTTCCCCGCCGGTCAGGGCTTCAAGCTCATCCATCAGCCCGGTAACTGGGACGAGCAGTGGGGCATGAAGGACGGCGTCATGGTGAAGAACGATGGCAATAGCAGCAATATCGAGGTGGCTGCCGACGGCTACTATCTGTTGACCTACGACATGAATACCGAAACGTTGACGATGACCCCCTTTGAGGGCGAAGTCGGTGTTTACGGCATGATGGGTATGCCCGGCGGTTACCAGGATTGGAATCCCGGCGGTACGCTGATGAACCCCATGAGCACCGTGGGTGAGAACCATGACTGGATCTTGAAGGATGCTACCTACAGCGATAACACCGAGCTCAAGTTCGCCGCTGATGGCGGTTGGGGCGTGAACTGGGGCAGCGACACCTTCCCCGTTGGCACTGGCGTGCATAATGGTGCCAACATCCCTGTCGAGGCAGGTACTTACACTGTTGTGTTCAACGACCTGTTGGGCAAGTACTACTTCATCAGGCAGTAGTCACTTGCATCTTCAATAACACTGTCGAGGGCACGCTGTCAATCAGCGTGCCCTCGATGTGTTTAAACCGCACCTTAAAAGCTGCCGGAAATGTGAAAAGAAGACTCATTTGTCACAAAAGGGTTTCTGCAAACGATTGCACGCAAAAAAAAATTGCTGATTATGTTGAAATTGAGAAGAAATTACTATATTTGTGGGAAGATAACCACTAAAAAACTATACAGAGACGATGAAAAAGCTTATTACTACCGCAATTGTTGCCATGCTGCCCATGCTGCTGCTGGCACAGGGATGGCCCGCAAATTACGACGGCGTCATGCTGCAAGGATTCTATTGGGATTCTTTCAACGACACCCGCTGGCCCAATCTCGAACGTCAGGCCGATGAATTGGCCGAGTTTTTCAAGCTCGTGTGGATACCGCAGAGCGCTAACTGCGGCGGCACCTCGATGGGCTATGACGACCTGTACTGGTTTACCAACTACAACAGCTCGTTTGGCAGCGAGAGCCAGTTGCGCTCTCTCATCAATACTTTCAAGAGCAAGGGCATCGGCACTATAGCCGATGTGGTCATCAACCACCGCAAGAGCAATAGTGGCTGGTTCGGCTTCCCCAAAGAGACTTATAAAGGCGTGACCTATTCGATGTCGTCAGTCGATGTCTGCTCCACCGATGACGGTGGCAAAGCCAAGGCTGAGGCCGACCGACTGGGTCTGCAACTGGGTAATCCCGACACAGGCGAGGACTGGGACGGCATGCGTGACCTGGACCACAAGAGCCAGAATGTGCAGAACATCGTTAAGGCATATATAAAGATGTTGCTCGATGACTTGGGCTATACCGGATTCCGTTACGATATGACAAAGGGTTATGCCGCCTCCTACACGGGAATGTATAACTCTTATGCCAACGTCGAGTATTCGGTGGGTGAGTATTGGGACGGTTACCTGCCGGCACTCAAGAACTGGATCGATGGCACCAAGGTGAACGGCGTGGTGCAGAGTGCCGCCTTTGACTTCCCCTTCCGCTACACCATCCGCGATGCAGCCAACAATAACAGGTGGACCAATCTGGGCGGCAGTGACAAAGGCCTGAATCTTGCGACCAACTACAAGCGCTATGCGGTGACATTTATCGAGAACCACGACACCGAATACCGCAGTGCCAGTTCTCCCCAAGACCCCATCAAGACCAACATCGAGGCCGCCAATGCCTATCTGCTGTCGATGCCTGGAACGCCGTGTATCTTCCTCAAGCACTGGATCAGTTACAAGGAGAGCATCAAGCAGATGATCTATGCCCGTCAGCTGGCCGGTATCACCAACACCAGCACGACGACCAACATGTCCAAGCAGGAGGCTCAGAACTATTACGTGCAGCGTACCATGGGCACCCGCGGCGCCCTGCTTGCCGCCATGGGCAGCACGGCCTACAATATCCCCGCCTCCTATGTGGAGGTGATGAGTGGAACCAACTACCGCCTGGCTTTGAGCAAGACCACCGAGACGGCTTGGGCAAGCAAGCCGAGTGGTGAATATGAGAGTGCCATCAGCGTGAAACTCACCGCTGTGAGCCAGACCGACGGCGCCCAACTCATCTATACCCTTGACGGCAGTGAGCCCACTGCCAGCAATGGCACACGAGTGGCCGATGGCAGCACCATCACCATTAACGGCAATACCACCCTCAAGGTGGGTCTGTTGATAGGCAGTGCAGTGAGTGGTGTGATCGCCCGTCATTATACGATCGACACCAGCGTGTTCGAGCCTTACCAGATTACCGTTTATCTTAAGGATCCCACCGTGGCGCCCAATAATTGGAGTCAGGTTTATTTCTTCTCCTGGGACGACACATCTTCACCTAACGGAGGTTGGCCTGGTGAGAAAATGACGGCTACCAAGGTCATCAACGGCGTCAAGTTCTATTATGACGAATACACCATCAAGAGCAAGGATTATGTCGTGAACTTCGTGTTCAACCAGGGTTCCAGCAGCGGTCAGACCGAAGATGTGACCTATATCAACAAGACCTCCTTCTTTGAGGTGACGACGCAGACCAACAAGTATCAGGTGAGGGACATCACCGATGAATTCCTGCCCTATATCGATGTCGTTAAGGGTGACGTGAACGGTGACAAAGAGGTGAATATCGCCGACGTGAATGCGATTATCAGCATCATTTTGGGCGGTGAGGACATCTATGACGGCCGTTCCGATGTAAATGGTGACGGCGAGGTAAATATCGCCGATGTGAATGCAATCATTGACATCATTTTGGGTTCTTAATCGCCGATTGAGAATAATGAACAGAATATTAAGTATCATATGTTTGGCATTGGCACTGACGGCTGTCAGTGCCAATGCCGCTGTGTATGGCGACGTGAACGGTGACCAGGAGGTGAATATCGCCGATGTCAATGCCGTCATCGACATGATATTGACGGCCAATGACGATCTGGCTGGAGATGTGAACAATGATGGCGAAATCAATATCGCTGACGTGAATTCTATCATCGAGGTCATCCTGGGCTTGCACGAGGATCCCGTTTATGACGGGCCTGTTGTGGGCGGTGACATATCGATGCTGACCAAGTATGAGGCACACCAGCGCATGGCACTGCGTTATGGCATTACCAACGCCCACTATTACGACCTGAATGGGTCGCTCATCAATGACGTTATCACATGGACCAAGCAGCAGGGCTGGAATGCCGCGCGCGTGCGCCTGTTTGTCAATCCCGCCAATGCTTCGGCGGCCGACAAGGGACAGGGCGTCATCCAGAATCTGGACACCGTCAAGGTGCTGGGGCGCCGCATCAAGGAAGCCGGCATGCAGTTCATGCTCGACTTCCATTACAGCGACAGCTGGGCTGACCCGGTCAAGCAGTTCACGCCCGCAGAGTGGGCTGAACTGGATGACGAAGCGTTGACGGTCAAGGTCTATGAGTACACCCGCGACTGCCTGCGTGCACTCAAAGCCGCCGGAGCCACCCCCGACTATATCCAGACGGGCAACGAAATCAGCTACGGCATGCTGTGGGGACCGGTGGGAACGCCGAATTCTCAACTGAAGAAGTGCTACAGCGGCGACGAGACCAACTGGGAGCGTTTCACCAATCTGCTCAAAGCTGCCGGACGCGCTTGTCGCGAGGAATGTCCGCAGGCGAAAATCATCCTGCACACCGAGCGAGTGGCCAAGCCCAGCATCATGCTCAACTTCTACAACCAGATGAAGAGCAAGCAGGTGGATTACGACATCATCGGCCTGAGCTATTATCCTTATTACCACGGCAGCCTGACGAACTTGGCAAATGCGCTCAATAACTTGGCCAACAATTACCAGGACAAGGACATCATGATTGTTGAGACGGGTTACTGCTACCATTATGCCATCTCGGGCGACTATGACCTGTCGTCAACATGGCCCATTACATACGAGGGACAGCGCAAGTTCACCGAAGACCTTGTAGCACGTCTCAAGCCCTACAGCAAGGTGAAAGGCCTGTTCTGGTGGTTCCCCGAGGCCAATGAGTACGGCTTGGGTGGCAATTACTGGAACACGCTGCACGTCAACGACGCGTGGTACAACGCCGGATTGTGGGACCATCAGACGGGTCGTGCATTGCCGGCCCTCTACGAGCTCAAGTCATTCGTGGAATGAGGTACATCGCCCCGTGATGACGCAGACAATAAAAGCGTGACAAGTAAACCACTTGTCACGCTTTGTTTTGTTCAGCAAACGGGAATTATGCTTTGGGCTTTTGAGCCGTGACGCACAGGAAACGGCGTTGATCGTCGTGGCGAACACGGATGTGGGTGTAACCGGCGTCCTTGAGGAACAGTCTCAGCTCATCGCCGGTGTAGATGCGCATGGCCCCCACAGCATGTTCCATCTCGCGGTCACTCTCGCTCTCGCCATTCATCTCGTTGCCGATGACGAGCGTGCCGCCAGGCTTGAGCACTCTCAAGATCTCGACGAGACAGGCATCAAACGACGGCCAGTAGTAGATGGTTTCGAATGCCGTTGCAAGGTCAAAAATCTCCCTGGCCAGCGGTATCTTTGTGATATTGCCGCCAACGGTGTAGCAACGCCCGTCAACAATCTCTTTATAGTTGGTGTCGGATGTGACCTCAAGGGCCAGTTTAGACAGGTCCATTCCAGTGACTTTGGCATCAGGGAATTTGCTCAACATTCGTGCGACATTGGCGCCGCCACCGCACCCGATATCTAGGATGTTGGCATTGCTGTTGGTAACAAGCTCCGACAACACCCATTCGGGCATTTCAGCATGATTTTTGCCGTTCATGGCCTGCAGGACGCGATTACCCCAAAAACCTCTGGGTTGACGGCCTCGAGCGTAGTATCTGTGAAGTTTCTTCATATTTAATCTGACAAGTTGCAAAATTGACTCGCATTTCGCGAAATTCAACTACTGGAAATTGTAATTAATAATCCAGTACGAGGGTGCCGCGGGCGGGCAGGGTGAGCACACCGTCGGCCAGACTGACGGTCTTGCCGGTGGGTACATCACGGGCAACAGTGGTGTTGCCGAACACCTCGCTGTAGCGGTCGAGCTTCATCTGGCGCTGCTGGGTCGTGCCGTTGATGATGGTCACGGCGTGGCGGCCCTTGTATTCACGGGCGATGACATAGATGCCGTCCTTGGGGATGAACTGAGTCATTTTGCCCTTGGTGATGACCTCGTTGCCTTGGCGCCAGTGCAGCAGGGCGCTCAGCCAGTTGAACATGTCGTTCTGAGCGGGTGTGCGGCCCTCGGCGGTAAAGGCATTGTGCGCGTCGCCGGGGAAGCCGCCGGGGAAGTCCTTGCGCACGTTGCCGTCGGTCACTTCCTTGGTGCCGTTCATCAGCACCTCGGTGCCGTAGTACAGCTGCGGGATGCGCTTAATGGTCAGCAACAGGGCGAGAGCCTGCTTCAGGGCCGGCACGTCCTGGCCGTTATGCAGATAACGGTCGGTATCGTGGTTCTCGATAAAGGCCATCACGCTCGACGGGTTGGGATAGAGGTAATCCAGGCACAGGCTATTGTACACGCGGTTGTAGCCGCGCCACCAGCCGTCGGTCTCCTCATGGCGGGCACTGTCCAATTTCTCATAGAAAGAGAAGTCCATCACCGTCTTGAGGTAGCTCTCGGGCTTGCCCATCTTGTTGCCCTTTTGCCAAGCTGCGGTATAGGCGGGATTCTCGACCCAAGTCTCGCCCACGGTGTTGAAGTTGGGATACTCGGTGTCGAGGCGCTTCATCCAGCGCGCCATGGCATCGGCGTAGGCGTAGGGGTAGGTATCCATGCGGATGCCGTCAATGCCCACGGTCTCTATCCACCAGATACTGTTTTGGATCAGGTAATTCATCACGTGCACGTTGTGATGGTTCAGGTCGGGCATCGAGGGGACGAACCAGCCTTCGACGGTCTCCTTGAGGTCGATCTCGCTGGCGTACGGGTCCATCACGGGCGTCAGCTTGTAGCTGGTTTGCAGGTAATTGTTCTTGTAGTCGGGCTGGTTGAACCAGTCGTGGCTGGGCATGTCCTTTAGCCAGGGGTGGTAGTCGCCACAGTGGTTGAAAATCATATCCATCACGATCTTCAGGCCACGGCTGTGGGCCTCGTCACACAGGTGACGGTACTCCTCGTTGGTGCCGAAGCGCGGGTCCACCTGGTAGTAGTTGGTCGTGGCATAGCCATGATAAGTCGAGACGTTGCCGTTGTGGCTGTCGGGCGAATTGTTCTCCAGCACGGGGGTGAACCACAGGGCGGTCACGCCCAGTTGGGTGAAGTAGTCCAGATGCTGGCGTATGCCCTCGATGTCGCCGCCGTGACGCAAGCTCGGCTTCGTCCTGTCGTTCTTGTAGGCCTCCATACCCGCAATCTGGTTGTTGGCAGGATTACCGTCGGCAAAGCGGTCCGGCATCAGCATATAGAGCACATCGGCGTTGGTGAACCCCATGCGCTGGTTGCCGCTTTTCTCTCGGGCGAGCAGCTGGTATTTCACTTTTTTCTTGCTGCGTCCCTGCTTGAAGGTGATGTCCATCGTCCCGGGCTGCGTACCGCGGGTGTTCAGGTAGATAAGCAGGTAGTTGGGCGAGTCCAGACGTACCAGGCTGTCGATCGTCACACCGGCATAGTCTATGTCCACTTCTGCA
>JAEEGJ010017940.1_pt1 | contig 15899 bp, 13 predicted proteins | sample 8958761 | NCBI WGS metagenome assembly JAEEGJ01 (sample SAMN16246546, study PRJNA631951) | gut metagenome | biome: gut microbiome; feature: rumen; material: RS-attached | host: Bos | place: Iran: Karaj | collected 2018-10
GCACTTAATAATGCAAGTGCACCATAACCTAAACTTTTGCCAACATATTGATTTCTTGACACTGAATCTAATCCTAATACTGCAAAAACAGATGTGAATGCTAAACATAATCCAGTAAGTCCAGCCATTACGATTGCATTTTTAACATTGTTATTAGTTCTTGTTTCAAATTTTTCTATATCCCTAATAGCTAATTTATTAGGATCAGGTAATCTTTTATTATTCATAGTTAATATCCCCCTCTTTAAATAATGTTTCATATTATAACATATTTCTTTATTTTTGTCAAAGAAATTGATATAATCAAAATATGAAAAAGTTAAATGAAAGTTATATTGAAGTTAAAAAATCTAAGTTTTATGGTTATTTATATGAACTAGATTCTATTGAAGAAATAGACAAAATAATTAATGAAATAAAAGATAATAACAAGAAAGCTAGACATGTGGTTTATGCATATAAATTCCTATCTAATGAAAAGAATTATTCTGATAAAGAGCCATCAGGAACAACAAGAGGATTACTTGATTTAATACATATTAAAAATTTAGATAAAACATTAATAGTAGTTGTTAGATACTTTGGTGGTATTAAATTAGGTGCTGGTGGTTTATTTAGAGCCTACTCCAACTCAGCATCTGAAATAGTTAAAAAGTATAAAGAAAAATAGAGACTAATTGTCTCTATTTTCTTTTCTTGGTTTATATATTAATCCGATTTGGTATTCACCAATATCACTTCTTGATTCAATACCACTTAAATATATTTTAGTAGTTTGATTATCTTTTAATAATTCTGTATATAACTTAGTTAATTCAATTAGTTTATATTCTAATTGAGGATCCGAAGTTAAACTATATATACCATATACTACACTTAAATCATTGTTATGAATTAATGATTTAATTCTTCTTTCTTCTAATAAGTTATATGGATTATGAACATATAATGTATTTATTTGATGTGGATCTAATGGTAGATATACAATATCTCCAAAAGCATCTACTTTAAAACTAGGTAATCCACCTCTAACATGTATATCTATATTACGTAAAGCAGAGTCTTGTGCTTTAATAGGATCTATAGTAGAACCATAATTAGATAAAACAGTTACATGTTGAGGAAATACTTTCTTTAGTGTATCTAAATCTCCTTTAAATAGTTCTAAATAATAATTACTATCAGTTGGCATCTTTCTAGGAGCCCATTTAAATCTTCTTAAACAATCAACATAAATATTAAATAATGAACTTTGTTTTCTTAACCAATCATTATATTCTTTTTTTACTTTTGGATCATTAATACTATATGGTTTAAAACCATTTCTTTTTTCGTAGTCTAAAGCAAATCTATTATAAAACATCATTTGATATCCACTTTTTACAGTATATTTTTCATCAAGAAAAGATTCAGCTTCTCTTTCAGCAGCATTAACATACTCAGTAAGATTTTTAGATGCTTCTGTTTCTTTTATATCTTCACTTGAAATATCTATCTTATCCATAATAGATTCCCCTTTCCTTTTAGTGCTGATTATAATAACATAAAAGACGTTTTATGTCAAAAAAACGTCTTATTTTTTTATATCTTCTAATTTAACAGAAACTAGTTTAGAAACACCAGATTCTTGCATTGTTATACCATATAATACATCTGCATATTCCATAGTTTTCTTTTTATGTGTAATAACAATAAATTGTGTCTTATTCTTAAGTCCACTTAAATATCTACCAAAATTATCTACGTTTACTTCATCTAGAGCAGCTTCTACTTCGTCTAGGATAGCAAATGGAACTGGTCTAATCTTAAGTATTGAGAATAATAATGCTATTGCAGTTAAAGTCTTTTCACCACCAGAAAGTAATGAAATATGTTGTAATTTCTTTCCTGGAGGTAATGCTTTAATTTCAACACCAGTATTTAATATGTCAGATGGGTCTGTTAACGATAATGAAGCATCTCCACCATTAAATAATTCTTTAAATGTCTTAGAGAATGATTCTTGTACTAAAGCAAATGTTTCTTTGAATTTTTCTTTCATTACTTCATCCATTTGCTTAATAATATCTAAAAGCATATCTTCCGCTTTTAATAGATCTTCTCTTTGAGTATTTAAGAATGTATATCTATTATTAACTTCTTCATATTCTTCAATAGATGAAACATTAACATCTCCAAGTGATCTAATTTCACTCTTTAACTTATTAACTTTCTTTCTAGCTTCATCTTCATCCATTTCTAGGATATATTCAGATTTAGCTTTTTCATAAGTAATTGTATAATCATTTTCTAAGTTAGTAAGTAAAGTATCTAATTTAACATCTAATCTACTTTCTTTGATTTCATTTTTCTTAAGTTCATCTAAATACTTATTATAATCACCATTATCAATCTTAAGGTTAGTTTCTAGATGAGTTAAGTTATCTTTTTCTTTACCTATCTTACTAACTAAGTTTTCAATTTCTAGTTTTAAGCTATCAACTTTATTCTTTTCTTCATAATACTTGTTAATAATAGCTTCTTCATCTTTAGAAATAACATTATTAACAACATTTTCATTATTACTAAGTTCAAGAATAATACTTTCTTTTCTAATATCTAACTCAGACTTCTTATTCTCTTTTTCTCTTAGTAAATCACTCTTTATATTAACTGAAGATAATATCTTATTCTTTTCATCATTTAAACGGCCAAATTCAGTGTCTAATTGATTAATCTTGTCTTCTACTATAGATAAATCATTTTGCTTCTTATTTAGGTCTTTAAGTACGTTTTCTAGTTCATATTTTTCTGATATTATACTAGTCTTATTCTTAATAGAACCACCAGTTAATGATCCACCTACATTTACTACATTTCCATCTAAAGAAACAACTTTATATTTATTATTAATTGCTTTAGATATCTTAGTACCTGAATCTATATCAGTAGATATAATTACATTACCTAAAAGATTATGCATTACATTTTTATACTTAGTATCATATTTAATTAAATTTGATGCTATATCTACAAAGCCCGTAATCTTCTTAACTTCATTATATGAATCTACATCTATAGATCTAGCTTTAATAACATCAAGTGGATAGAATGTTGCTCTACCTAAATTATTATTCTTTAAATATCTAATAGCATCTTTAGCTTCACTATCATTTTCACATACTATATAGTTAATAGCTCCACCTAAAGAAATTTCAATAGCAGTAGCATACTCTTCTTCAGTTTCAAATAACTTACCTACTGTTCCATACATATTAGATAGTTTTGGATTATCTAACACATTCTTAACAGATGAAGGCATAGCTAAATTATTTTCTATAGAATTAGCTAATACTTCTTTTCTATGATTTAAAGTAGTAATTTCTCTAACTAAGTTAGATGAACTATTTAATAAATCTGTCTTTTCTTTATCTAATTTAGTTAATTCATTTACTTTGTTAGTTAAAGATGTACTTAATTCTTTTCCATCTTTTTCTACATTTTCAATTTCTTTATTTAATAAATCTAGTTCATTATCTACAGATAATAATTGTTCTTTTAAAAGAATAATATTATCATGTAATTTCATATCTTCAGAGTTATATTTACTTCTTTCACTAATTAAGTTCTTTTCTCCTTGATATTTTTGCATTAATGAAGTAGATTCAACTAATTCTTGTTGTTTAGCATATAAATCATCATTTAATTTGTTTATTTCTACTTTTAAAGTTTCTATTTTACTAGATTCTAAAGAAGAACTAGATAATAATGCAGATATCTTATCATTAAGCATTACTATATTATCTTTAGCTTCTTTATATTCAATATTATATTTATCTATATCATTAACTATTAAAGCTACTTCTACTTGCTCTAATTGTTTCTTGTCTTCTAAGTATATTTTAGCTTTTTCAGAAGCTTCTTTTAAAGGGCCAACTCTTCCTTCTAACTCATCAATAATATCGTTAACACGGTTTAAATTATTATTAGTTAAAGTTATCTTTCTTTCAGCTTCTTCTTTTCTCTTTTTATATTTAAGTACTCCAGCAGCATCTTCAAATATAATTCTACGGTCTTCAGGCTTAGATGAAAGTATGTTACTAATATCACCTTGAGAAATAATATTAAATGATTCTTTAGATGCACCAGTATCTCTAAATAGTTCTAGTATATCTTTTAATCTACATTTCTCATTATTTATATAATATTCGTTTTCACCGGACTTATAAATAGTTCTTTTGATTTCAATCTCTTCATTGTCTAAAGCTAGATATCTATCTTTATTATCAAATGTAAGAGTAACTGATGCATAGTTAGCAGCTTTTCTAGATTTAGATCCAGAGAAGATAACATCACTCATTGATCCTTCACCACGAAGAGATTTAACCGATTGTTCTCCTAGAACCCATCTAACAGCATCTACTACATTACTTTTACCAGAACCATTTGGACCTACTACTCCTGATATTTTATCAGTAAAATCCATAGTTATTGGTTCACAGAACGATTTAAACCCAATTGCCTTTAAACTTTTTAAATACATACTCATCGCCTATCTATCATTTAACTCTTTTAATTATAATATAAACTCTTTATTTATTCAATAAAAAAAGAACATTTTCATGTTCTAATTTGCTTTATTTAATGCATCTTTAGCTGCTAATTGTTCAGCTTCTTTTTTAGAAGATGCAGTTCCTTCTCCAAGTACTATATCATCTACTTTAACTATAACAGTAAATACCTTTTCATTAGCAGGTCCTTCTTCATTAATTACTTCATATATAGTAGATTTCTTATCTGTTTGAACATATTCTTGAAGAATAGATTTATAATCTTTTAGAAACTCATGATGATTACCTTCTACAAAAGGAATAACTATATCATAAACTATTTCTTTTACTTTATCTAAACCATATTTTAAATAAGTAGCTGCTAAGAAGGCTTCAAATAGATCTGCTACTATACTAGGTTTAGTTCTACCACCAGTAGATTCTTCACCTTTTCCTAGTTTTAATAACTTATCTAGTCCAAGTTCTAAACTATATTCATTTAATGCATTCTCACATACATAAGATGCTCTTAGTTTAGTCATTTCTCCTTCTTCTAAGTCTTCATTAACATAAAGATATTCAGATACTATGAAGTCTAGTATTTTATCTCCTAAAAACTCTAGTCTTTCATAATCAATAGTATCATTTTCATTTGCATAACTTGAATGAGTAAATGCTTGTTCATATAATTTATCATTAATATCAATATTATATTTTTCAAATATATCCATTTAAATCACCTAACGTAATTTTAACATAAAAAAAGTCTTCATAGAAGACTTAATTTAATGAATTCTTAAAATTAATTGTTTTTTCTTTATATCCAGTTGTTGAACCACTAAATGATGATGTTGAATCTTTTTTAGCAGAATTTACAAATTTAACAACATTTGTATATCCATCAGTTTTATAAGTTGTTGAAGTATATGCTGCATCTGCGCATAGTAGATTACCATCTGGTAAAGAAATATAGAAAGCATCATTATATACGCCTTGATATAAGAATGAAACTATAAATATTTTAGTACCATTATATGTATATTCATCAGCACCAACAAATGACGATTCTGATAAAGAAGAGTTCTTTAATATATCAATTAATTCATCTTTTGCTGCTATCATATCAGAATATTTATTGTATGTATCAATTGTAACATCTCCAAATGCAAAATTCTTATTACCAATTACATCTACACCTTGAATAGTAGCTTTTTCATATCCATCTGGAATAGTAAATACATATCCGCTAGTTTTAAACGTTTTACTATCATCAGTAGATGTAGGTGTTGTTGGAGTTGTAGGTTCAGTTGGTGTTGATGGAGTTGTTGGTGTACTTGGATTATTAACAACTGGTTTATTACTATCATTTTTTAATACTTTAAATAGAATAAATGTACCTAATCCAAGAATAACTAACCCAAGAACTATTACTAAAATAATAAATCCTACATTACTTTTCTTTTTAGTTTCAACTGGAGCTGATTCCATAACAGGAGCAGTTGGAACAACTGGTTGTTCAATTACTGAAGCAGTAGGTGCTTCAATAGTTGGTTTATCTACAGGAGTAGCTGATTCAGCTACTGGTGTTTCCATTACAGGAGCTTCAGCTGGAGCTACATTAGTTGTAGCAGCAGCTTCATTATTCTCCTCTACTTTTTGTGCAACAACATCTATAGAAAATGGTTGAGTTTGCATAAATGTATCATCTTCTACAGGAGCAGAAGGAGTTTCTACATATCCTTCATTAGCTGTTCCACAACTATCACAAAATTTATCATTACTTGTTAATTCTTTACCACAATTTTTACAAAACATTTTTATTTCCTCCCTTATTTAATACTGATTAGATTTGAATAGTAAACATTATTTTGTACATCTTTAACAGCAAATACACAATAATAATCTCCACTCTTATCTAATGAAGCAGTTTCAATTTTGTAGTTATTTCCTTTTACTTCCCAGAAATGTAATGTACCATTACTATTCCAGTTAGTAGTATATTTTCCTTCTTCATCTAAAATAGAATATCTAATAATTGAAAAATCAATTGAAGAATAGTCTTTTAGATCTACTAATGTACCAGTTGCTTTATTAATTCCATCTTCATCTTTAGCTTTATCCAATAAATAAACTTCAGCAACATGTACTTTACCTTTTTTATCTACCTTAAGATGAATATTAGCATTTTCTACTATTGGATATCCTTCATCATCTATTCTATTTAAAATAACAGGTACAGTATATTCTTTATAATCTTTACTTTGAGATTCTATTTGCATTACTGTAACTAATGATGATGAATTATCATTACCGTCATATACTGATATTAAACTATCTGTAATATTTGTAGTTAAATATCCATCTTTATCTAATTTAGCATCAGTACCTTTAAATATAGGTGTAAACTTACCATCTTCTTCTTTCTTAAATATTATATAATTTGAAGTTGCATAATTCTTTTGTTGTTCATTAGTAAGTTTTAATTTGAATTCTTTACCATCTTGTTTTACTTCATTATTTGTTAAATCAAATTCAAATCTAGTAGTACTAGTAGTTTGAATTTTATAGAAATCTGTTATAAATTTCTTATAGTTTTTACTTACATCAATCTTTTCATATAAGTTAAAATGCATTTGTTTAACTCTATAATCACTATTAAATGGGAAATAAACAGATAAACCATTTGAATGAGTGTTAGTAGCCCAGTTATAAACTACTACTTCATTCTTTAAATAGTTTTCAATCTTAGTAGCTTCTTTTTCATCATATGATTTTAAATTATCAATTAGTTCATATAAGTCAACTGTATCATATTCAGATACACCGTTTGATTCTACACCATATTGATGCATTGTACTTCTCATTCTAGCAAGTTCATTATATTTTCTACTTACATCAATCTTAGAGAAGAATCCATCCATCATTTCTACTAATGTAGGAACTTTACTTAAATCAATAATTGCATATGTAGAATCTACTGATCCAAATGGATCAATTCCCTCTACTTGATTCTTATATGCTTCTATATAAGTTTGTCCATAAGCAATAGTATCTTTATCTATAGATGCACTATTTAAATAACTAAGAACATTATAACCTCTCATACCAATAGTAACTTCTTCAGAAGCTATCATATAATCTGCATATGGAGCAAATGTTGCAGCTACTTCTATTGTAGAATTTAAACAAGTTCTAAATATAATAGATTCTAGCTTATTTTCTTCATTAAATGGACTTTTTTGGAAAGCTGCAGTCATTTCAGTTAAATCTAGATAATCATTTGTAAATTCATCTGAAATACTACCTAAAACACCTAAACCATGATTCCAAAATACTAAATCATAAGCGTCTGTTTTAGAATACTCATAAGAATAATTTAAGAAATTAGCAAGTGCTGTATCATATCCTAGATTACTCTTGTTAAATGTTTTTGCTTTTACAAAACCTTCACTTGTTAATTCATATATTGCGTCTTCTGATGAACTAACAAAGTTATGCCATCTCTTTGTACCACCTGTATAAAGTAATACTTTAGTAGTATTCAAATCAATTTGTTCTGGAATAATACCATTTAAATCAGATGATGCTAAACCATTATTTGATTCAAGATTAGTACCAGCCATAAATATCATTACTGTTCTACTATTAACAGTTTTCTTTTTTGTGCCACTTGGAAGTATAATTGCTACTACAAGAAGAAGTAATGCCACAAATGACATCATAGATAAAATAATTATCTTCTTAGCAGTAGTTAATCCCTCTTTATTTTGCACACTTACCACCTACCTTACTATATATAATTATATCATGTTATAAATAGATTGATACAATTATTTTTTTGTGTTAAAATTAATTTGGTGAACATATGAAACATGTAATGATATTTTTTATCAATATATATCAAGGAATTCCGGGTAATATACATAATTCATGTAGGTTTACACCTACTTGCTCGGAATATTCAAAAATATCATATGAAAGATATGGATTCTTTAAAGGAACTTATTTAACAATCAAAAGATTATTTAAATGTGTCCCATGGAATAAAGATAATCCATATGATCCAGTACCAATCAAGGAGGAAAAATGAAGAAGATTTTAATTTCAGTGGGTTTAGTTTTAGGAGCATTATTCTTATCAGGATGTGATGCTATTAATAATATGGAAAATATAACAATATATACTAGTTCTTATCCAATAGAATTCGTTACTAAAGAATTATATGGAGAACACTCTAAAGTATATAATATGTATCCACAAGGAATAGATTTAAATGAATATAAATTAACTGATAAACAAATATCAGATTATGCTAATTCAGATTTAATTATTTATAATGGTTTATCTGATGAACAAAAATATATAGTTAAAATGATTAATAAGAATAATAAATTAAAAATAATAGATGCTACTTCTAAAATAGAATATACATCTAGTATTGATGAAATATGGATTAATCCTTCTAACCTACTTAAGATCGCTAAGAATACTAAAGATGGTTTAGATGAATATATTAATTCAAGTTTAATAAAAGATGAAATAAATGATAACTATGAAGATTTAAAAGTAGAAATATCTTCTATAGATGCCGATCTAAAAGAAATGGTAGAAAATGCTGCAGATAAAACTATTGTTACTTCATCTAATAAATTAAATTTCTTAACTAAATATGGATTAAATGTTATATCAGTTGATGAAGCTACTCTAACAGATAAAACATTAAGTGATGCAAAAAAAGCTTTAGCTACTGATTCAATTAATTACATATTTATTATTAAGGGTGAAGAAAAATCTGAAACAATAAATAGTTTATTAAGTGAAAATGATAAAATTAAAACATTAGAAATTGATACATTAAGTAATATCTCTACTGAAGATAAAAATGATGGTAAAGACTATATATCTATCATGAATGATAATATTGATAAATTTAAACAAGAATTATATTAATTCTTGTTTTTTTATGCACAAAAAAACTAGTCATTTGACTAGTATTTTTTAAATGGCGGAGTGGGAGGGATTTGAACCCTCGCACCAGTTACCCGGTCTACATCCTTAGCAGGGACGCCTCTTCAGCCTCTTGAGTACCACTCCAGCTGACTACTTAATTTTAACATTTTAAAATAATAATTGCAACAAAAAAACTAACATAAATGTTAGTTATTTTCAAATGGTGACCTATACGGGATTCGAACCCATGAATGCCGCCGTGAAAGGGCGGTGTGTTAAGCCACTTCACCAATAGGCCATAAATATAAAAATGGTGGACCTAGATGGACTTGAACCATCGACCTCACGCTTATCAGGCGTGCACTCTAACCAGCTGAGCTATAGGTCCATAATAAGCTTTTCCCCATTGCTTTATAATTTTAACTTATAATAAATTACTTGTCAATAGAAAAAGTAAATAAAAAATGGTGGACCCTTAGGGATTCGAACCCTAGACCCACTGATTAAGAGTCAGTTGCTCTACCAACTGAGCTAAGGGTCCATTCCAGTACAAAAATAATTATATCATAAATATTATATTTGTAAACAAAATTTGTTGTATTTACATATTATTTTTTATAATATATTTATAGGTGATTTTATGAATGAAGATAATCTAATAAAATACTATAATAAGTTTAATGAAGATAAAAGATTAAATACTAAACATGGAATGATAGAATTTAAGACTGCTATTCATTATATAGATAAGTATATTAAAGAAAATGATAAGTTACTAGATGTAGGAGCAGGAACAGGTAAATACTCTATTTACTACTCTGCTAAAGGCTATGATGTTACAGCAGTAGAACTAGTTAAACATAATTTAAAAGTAATAGAAAAGAATAATAAAGATATTAAATGTATTTTAGGTAATGCTATTGATCTTAGTAAATTACCAGATAATTATTATGATATTACCCTACTTTTTGGTCCTATGTATCATTTAATATCTTATGAAGATAAATTAAAAGCTTTATTAGAAGCTAAAAGAGTTACTAAGAAAAACGGTTATATATTTATAAGTTACTGCATGAACGAATATGCGGTCATTACACATGGATTTATAGATAATAATATAATTAATGAACTTGATAACAAACGTGTAAATAAAGACTATAAAATTACCCCTAAAGAGGACGATTTATATTCATTTGTAAGATTAGAAGATATTAATCAATTATTAAATGATTCAGGTTTAAAAAGAGAATTAATTTTATCTCAAGATGGTCCAACTGAATATATTAAAAAAGTAATTAATAAGATGGATGATAAAACATTAGATATATTCTTTGATTATCATTTAAAAACTTGTGAAAGACCTGAGTTACTAGGTTCTGGAAGACATGTGTTAGACATCCTAAAAGTTGATTAATTAAAAAAAATATGATATCATTATTTCTGCGAGGCAATTATGAAATATAAATATAAATGTATAGATGAAAAAGAAATATTAGATATTTATAAAAATGATCCTGAATATAATTCTTGGTATAAAATAGTTAGAAAAATACTTCATAGTAATGAATTTCAAAAAAGAAGACTATTTAGACACCATGAATTTGAAAGTGTTTGGAATCACTCTATTAAAGTATCATTTAATGCATATAAATATGCTAAAAAGAATGGTTTAAATGAAAATGACTGTGCTATAGCAGGTCTACTACATGACTTTTATACAAGAGCATGGCAAGATTCATATGAACTTTCTGAATTAGATGATAAATATAGAGTTAACTTTATAAATCCAACAAAGAAGAAACTATTTGAAAAACATGGATTTACTCATCCAATCGAAGCTTTAGAAAATTCAAGAACATATTTTAAAAAGTATTTAAATAAAGATATAGAAAATGCAATAGTAACTCATATGTTTCCTCTATCTTTATTTACTAAATATAAATTACCAAATAATAAAACAAGTTTTGTAATAACATATATAGATAAAAAAGTGTCTATGAATGTTGTTAGTTCAGTTAAAGGCGTACTTAAATACGCTGGTCTTGTTAAAGTAGAAAAAGAACTTAATTAAGTTCTTTTTTTATGTTATAATCTATATATACTAGGAGGCATATATGAAGATTATAATTAATAAGAATACTCCAAAAGACATATGTATATATACTAAAGATATATTAAATGGTCTAATAAAAAAACTTAATAGTACAAGTGATAAAGAATCAAGACAAAAGATATTTGCTTCTTTACTTGCCCTATCTACTTTTATATCTGGTGGTGCTATTATGGCTGCTAAAAAAGCGGATGAAATAAATAATGAGCAAAATATTCCTCAAATAATAGAATTACCTATAGAAGATCTGGAAATAGAACAAACTAATCCTACTCCATTTATAGTAGAAAGAGAAGTTTCCCCTACTTATGCTGAACCTGAATATACTATAGAATCTAGAAATAATATTGGTGTACCTGAAGATGTAGATAGTGCTATTAAACTATATACAGATATATTTGAAGTTAGAAAAGGATTAATAGATCCAATAGTATATGACAAAATATATAATAATCCTAACTTCTATAATGATTTCACTTTAGATGGTACTACTTATCCTAATATGCATGAAGCTATATTCTTTACAGTATTAGATGTAGTATATCATCCAGGTAAATATGGATATAATAATGATGAACTTAGATCATATATAGATTGGGAAACTGATTTAACTGCAGAAGAAATGACATTCATATTCTCAGAGTACTTCGATGTTAATCCTTTCTTTGTTCAAAGTATTGAATATACAGAATGTGGAACTAAAATGAATAGTATAGATTATTTAGAAAAGAATAATCCTGCAGGTATTGGACCCCATAATACATTTAGAAATAAAGCTACAGGTATTATATACTTATGTTATAAACTTAGTGAAAGTTATAATATAACTAAAGATTCTGGTTTAGAAGATCTTCAAAGAATATCTGGAATATATTGTACTGACGGGACTGAAAACTGGATTAATAATTCAAGAGAATTCTATACTAAACTTACTGAAAAAGGATTCTTATATATGAGAAGAAACGATGATATAAACTTTGTTATAGATAATATAACTTATGATCAATATATGAATAGAAATAATAAAAAGATGGATTAATTATCCATCTTTTTTACTAGTCTATAAACTTCTTCATGAATTTCTTCTCTTGGTCTCATTTTACCACTAGCATCATCACATTTAACCATTGGCCAATTAAGATAATCTGCAACAAACATAGCATTCTCATATACCCTCTTCATTAATTCAGGATCTGCTTCAAATGTATCTTTTTTAATATTTGCTTTCTTATCTCTTTCATCCATTAATCTCATTGCTAAATCAAAACCAACATATAAGAATACAACTAAATCAGGTCTTGGTAAGTTTAATTCATCAAACTCATAATGATAAACATCTTTAATGAATTTTTTAATCTCTTCTTTACTTGGCATTTTAGATGATTGATAAATAATACTTGATGTAGTATATCTATCAAATAATAACATATTATTTGGATCATCATAAGCAGATTTAAATCTTTCTTCCCAAACTGTTTTTCTATCATGAGCAAATACTCTATTTGCTTCATAAGGTGTACTATTTTTATATGTAGAATCATTTGGATCTAAAAGTTTTCTTACTTCTGGATCTACTGGAACTCTATTTTCATCATAAGTTGGAAAATGATGGAATAAAACAGTTTTCCCTTCATTTCTTAATCTGTCCATTAATAAATCTGATTGAGTAGATTTACCTACGCTATCACATGCCCCTTCAATAACTATTAACTTTCCCATATTAACCCTCCTTAGTTAGTAATGTTATTATTTTATTATTAAAATCTATTTGATTATAAAACTCTATAAATCTATCAAATGATAGTTTTTTTATTTCTGTAACAAAATCTATTTCTTGATTATAGTCTACAATCATATCTGGAAAATAAGTATAGAAATAATACTTATCTTGAGATTTATATACTTCATCAGATAGTTTACTCTTTTTAAATAGTTCAAAATCTCTTTCAGTAAAATTATTATTTTCTATTTCTTTATAATATTCTTTTAAGAACTTATCTTTATCTCTAACTATATAACTAGATCCAAAATAGAAATTACTGTCTGTATAAGCATGATCCATATCATATCCTTCATACGAAAGTAATATACCCTCTTTTTTTAATCTATCATAAAATTCTGATTTAGTAGAAAACTTGGATAAGAATAAGAATCCAAGATATGTATATATTTCATATATAGAATAACCTTCTATATACTCATTATAATATATAGAAATCATATCGTCTTCTACATTATCTTTAACTAGTACATCTTCTTTCTTTCTAACTGTTCTTAAATCGTCAGGAATATATACTTTTGTTTTATTTTCATGCTTTGGTATTTTACTATATATATCTTTAATATATTTAATCATATCATCTTCATCTATAGGACCTGTTATAGAAATAATCTTTCTATCATCTGAATAAAATGCATCATAGCATAGTTTTAACATATTATAATCTAGTTTTTCAGTTGTTTCCTTAGTTCCTATAGTACTCAAATCAGAATTAATAAATTCAAAACTATTAAACACATTTCTAATAGATAAAAGAAATGCTTGAAAATATGAATTATCTAATCCTCTTTTAGTTTCTTCGATAACTGCTCTAGATACAAATTTAATATCTTCTTCATTAAATACAGGTTTTTCTATAGCATTTATCATCTTTCTAATAGATGACTTAATACATTTAGTACCACTAAAGAAGAACTTTGTTTTATTTAATGATGTATATGCATTAGATTGATATTTTAAACTTTTAAAATAAATATATAAATCACCATATCTAGATCTTTCAAGAAGTGTATGCTCTAAGAAATGAGCACATCCAGGAAGAACTTCATAATCTTTACCATCATAATTAAATTTATAGTATTGACCTTGATGCCCATATTCTAATGTATAAGATACTACTGTTTTTTTCATAGTCTTATCAGAATGAACATAAAGTCTAATACCATTATCTAATACTACTTTCTTATAATTATACATTTTTATCCCCCTTATAGAAGAATATATTTTCATTAACTAATCCATCAAAGAATTCAATAATATCTTTAGTTTCAATCTTATTTAGTTCTTTAATATACTCTCTTTGAGATTCCATATTTTCAAATACTGTCATATAGAAATCATAATATATAGAGTTTACTTCTTCTTTAGATAAATAATCTGATTCAATTATTTTTTCTTTAGCTTCTTCTAGTTTTTTACTAATAACTTTTTTATCATGCATTAACTCAAAAAACTCTTTAATAGCATCTATAGATTTATCTTTGTTCTTCTTATCAATAAAACATGTTATTTCAAATATTGGAGTAAAATTTGCTAAATGTAAATGTAATGAATATACAAGTCCATATTTTTCTCTCATAATACCCATAAGAAGTCCATCTTTAGAATTATTCATAATACCAAATATTCTTTGATATACATCTTTACAATACTTATCAGGATTACTAACATTATAAGTAAAATTAATAACAGACTGATCATACTTCTTAGATACATATTCATTATATTCATTCTTAATAACAATTTTTTCTTTATACTCTAATTTATATGTTGTTTCTTTAAACTTAAATGTAGATAATATCTTATCTATTTCAGTTTTAGACATATTACCAAATAATAGATTCTTATAATGATTATTTAATAATTCATAATAGAAATCTATTATATCTTTATCAGTAATACTATCTAGTAATTCTTTTAATTCTTCTGGAGAATCATAAGTATTATATTTTCTAGAATATTCTGGTGATACAGTTTTAAAATAATTTCTATCAAATTCAAAATGAAAGTCATTATATGCATTTAAAAACCAATCATATATATCTTTCTTAATGAAATCCATTCTTTCTTTATCTAACTTACCATTAGGAAAATATGGATTTAACATCATATCTTTAATAAACTCTAAAGCATCATCAAAATAATCATCTTTAACTGCTTTAGGATCTAACATCTCAAACTTAACTTTTAAAAGTGTATAATCATTTGTAGTAAACTGTGTTTGATACATAGATGAATTATATAATTCTCTTTTCTTATCAAATATATCTTTAACAGTCTTATATTTTTCATTAATAGTAAATAAATATTCAAATAATAATTTAGCTATTAAACAATTCTTTTTACTAGTTTTATATAAGAATGAAGTTAAAAATATATAAGACTTAGAACTCTCTTCTTTATAGAAATAAGAACTACTATTTATCTTCTTAATATTTTTCTTATACATAATTAATCACCTATAATTTATTATAACAAAAAAAGTGTCACAAGACACTTTTAATTGTTAAATATTTTTACATTTAAATCT